>Ga0123342_1001906_pt1 | contig 34932 bp, 19 predicted proteins | sample Turbeawhitnodule_FD_89960 | JGI IMG/M metagenome (GOLD analysis project Ga0123342, IMG submission 89960) | Root nodule microbial communities of legume samples collected from Mexico - Turtle bean Mexico white nodule | ecosystem: Host-associated > Plants > Roots > Nodule | place: Mexico: Nepantla... | reverse complement strand
ATAAAAAAATAAAAAAAAAAAAAAATATATATATATATATATATATATATATATATATATATATTAGTTATGAATGGTGATTTGAAAAGTTCAATAAATTTTAAGTAAAACTTTAATCATAACTTAACTTTTTAAAATCAATTTACATCTACAAATATATTATGAAACGTATTTTTAGTTGATGTGAGATCTTTAATATTATCCTGTATATTTACACTAAATAACATTTTTTTCAAGTTATTCTATTTAAAATTAAACAAGTGATTATACGTAATTCATTAATATATTAATGTTTAAACTAATCTGATTTGATGGTTTAAATTAAGTTTTTTTAACAATACATTTTAATGTTTTTAGTGTAATAATATTGTTGGATACTGAATTATTTGTCAAGTTCCATAGTAATCCTAAAGATAAAATTTTATATAAGAAAAAAATGATAAAAATTATTTTATTATTTCTATTATTATTATATTATTGATAAACACTGTGGGGCCAAGCGTCCTTGTGATTCTGTTATACTTTCTAGTGGGGGAAGTTAGGCGAACTAGTTGATGCCCCTACTCAATTCGACCCTCATGTCTGTTATAAACACACGCATTCTACAGTTTTCGTGTCTGGTTTTTTCAAACTTTTTAAACAACTTTTAGATCGCTTTAACATTCTTATCATGTGCTCCTTCTCAAATTTCAACACACATCACACAAGGATGTCTCAATATCTACAACCTATACAATAAAAAATCTTCCATCGTTTTTTTTAACAACTTTTGGTGTGATTAAGATTAAACATTTTTCGTCGATTGTAATAAATTTTACAAATTAACACTTTTCTTTAATATCCTTACGTTTTTCTGTCAATTTGAACTAGCTTCTAACTTTTACGAGCTTTGATAGGTAATTTGAGATAAGTTTTTTATTTATAATTTTGAAATGAATTTATATACACGGCCAATTATTGTCAATTAAATGTAAAATAACCTATAAAAGTTTATATTACAAGTTGTTCTAGCAAAGGCCGATCCGTTACATTCACAGCTTCGCGAACTTTTGACAAATCCAACATGCACGTCAAATCTCATATTAACGATAACCCTATTAGAAGACGCAAAACAGGATTAAATGATCATTGGACTTACATTAACTTTTTCGACAGAATAAAGTCAGTATAAATAAGATAAGACCTTTATAGAGAAAGGTAATGGTTGTTTGAAATCTAAATTGAACCAATTAAATTTATCTTATCTAACTTGAGCGTTGAAGTATCATTGTAGATATTTCTCTCGAATTTATAAGGAAGACAGTTGAAATAGAATAAAAGACAGAAACAATTCGATAAGGAACATTTGGTCTCGGATAAGTTGTAAGATCAGAACTGTTTTATTTATTTGTGATCATTGTAAATCACAATTTTTGACACGTAAACATTTGCATTAATTTGTTGTTTGGTGTGACAGAAAGTTGGTTCAAATGAACATGGTTATCTCATTTTCTTCAAATTTCAATTTTTTCACGAGGGTTGATCTATGATTTATCCTATGTCTGTCCAATGAAAATGGAAGACAATAACTAGATGAGAAAGCATGTTGAAGTTACTACTTAAAGTCAATACAATTTTTTGCTTATGTTGTTCCATTTGTCCCCTGCTTGACCTTGATAGAATAGACGAACTTTCCCCTTGTGGTCATCATTCTTTTGTCATTATAAGCTCTACCAATAACGTCTTTGTTGTATATAACTTTTTCTTATTCATCATAACTTGCAAAATCGTTGCTTGAAAATGGAAACCTCACTGCCTCTAGCCACTGATAGCTTCTCATATGGTTGGTTATCAAACTGCAAACCCTTTGCAAATGAGCCTCTAAGAGAATCTACCCACAATTCCCCATTAAAGGAAGAATGGGAAAACTTCAATTTTGATATTTCCTTCACTCACTCCCCTTCTGTTCTTGCTCATGCTGATGAACTTTTCTCCAATGGCCTCATCAAACCACTCTTTGTTGGCCCTTCCACGTTAGACTCCTGCAGAACCACCCTAGACTCCACATGCCAATCCAAGCCTATTTCTTCCTTTTTATCCAGAATTGTTTCTCCAAGAACTGTGCAAATTCATCATGGTTTTCTCACAAAGTGGAAAAGCTCTACATGTAGAACCTTGAGAAGCCTTTCTAGGTATGTCAACCAACTATGCCAGAGAGCTGGAAGCTCAAGGAAAAGTCCTAAAGTTGATGATTTTGACAAGGAAGAGTGGCTTGTTAATAGCTGGAGCAGTTCACACCAAGCATCTCCAAAATCAAGCACTGTCAATCCAATTGGAGCTTTGCATGATCATGAGAACTCAATATATGAAGCAGTCCTCCACTGCAAAAGATCAATAGGTCTGTCTGGTCATACTTTTCCCTGTGTTTCTTCTTCTTTTTTCAATTTTAGTGTATGATTTGTTAACTTCTTTCCTATTTTTCAGAAAGATGACCCTTCCTCAATAAAGAGAAGATGATCTGAAATGGGTGGTAGCTGATTAAGCATGTCAACTGGTTCTTTGCATCATTCCTCTCTTGTTCACACTTGAGTCTTGTTTTTATTTCTTTGCTTGAAAAGAAGAGGTGCCATCACAGATACCAGCTGCAGGTTTTATAATACCAAATTTCAGAAAATGTTGGATTTGATCCTACTGCTTCATGGTTTTGTACAGATATATGATAGCACAAACTGTGTTGTATTCATATATTTAAGAGAGATAACACTGCTTTTGTTCTTCCCTCTTTCTCATTGATCTCTTTAAATGTCAATAAAATTTAGCTCGGAGGTTTTGCTGCAAAGTGTTTCTGAGAACAAAGTTACTTCACAGGCCTTGAACATAGCTATGTCTAAATTGTGAATGTTCACAAGAGCATGTAAGAGAAATACATTTTTATTTCAGTAAGAGCTATGAGAAATAACAAGTTGTGGATGGAGATTTTTTTCCAATATATTTCATTATAAGCAATTTTGAAAGAAGAGTATAAAAAAAATAAACTTTTTAATTTATAAAAAACTAATACCTCATTATTTAAAATTTATTAACTTACGTATAAGCTATTTTAATTTTTAAAAATTTATTTCATTTTTTTTCTCATAAATACTTATTAGAAATTAACCAAAATAGAGTCTGACAGAATAAAATAAATTCTCAAAACTCTTTACATTTCTCTCCCTTCACTGCTATTTTTCCTTTTAAATGTCACTCATTATTTCTTTGGAAACCTCTTGTGTTTATACATGCTTATACAGAGTACAAAAAATTATTAAATAGTTAAAATTAATTTTATTGAAATTTAAATTTGAGTATTCATAAAAAAAAATCCATAGTTGATGGAATAATCTTAAATCCTGCAGTTTCATTCTTTGTTTTGTTTGTGATATTTGTTGGCTCCTCCTAATCTATGATGAATAGCTAGAAAGTGACTTGATTTATCACTTTGCATCTCTCCAACTCCTTCAAAGTGTGGGTAGGGTGAGTGAGGACAATATGTCGCTGCATTCTATGCAAATTCTTGTGCTCACACAAACACTACCCATCTCACTCACTCCTATCCTTTCTACAAAACACTTCAAATAATCTTTTCTTTTTCCTCTCTTCAAAATTGACACCTCATTAAAAATCTTTCACAAACTTAAATCTTATTTAATTGAATAGATAATTACATATTCTTCTTACCATAATGGAACATTTTTCTACCGCGATGGAAGGATGTGATTTGTCTTACAAGTCGAATTATGATTTCAGAAATGATTTATTGAAGATGATGAGGGGAGATTTATCTGCAGAAGATTCTCTGAAGCTTAAGTCGGTAAAAATAAGAAATTATAAACCAATAGTCACTCTGGCATTTTAATTGTTTCACACCTAATTCTTGAGCAAGTTTCAGCCCACCAATTAGAGTTGCATACTCTTTTTTTTTGTTGGATATATCAAAAGTGAAGCGGATGGCTTGCTCAAGGATGATATTATCTAGACCCTCAAGGATTATACTAACCTCATTGCCTCATTTCCTTGTGAACCCAAACAACGAGCTTAAACACACTTTTCAACTCGTCAATTTGTGAATTTATATCGTGCAAATGTTTTTTCCTTGTATAACTTGAGTTTCCTCCTCCAAAAAATCTTTCTAGTATAGTGTTGATCGTCCCTCTGTCTGTCGCTATTTAGATTTTGTCAAGGTTTCTTCCTCTATTCTTGCTCAGGCTTTGGAGTCACTTGGTCCTGGTGATTTTTCTTTTGTCTACCATGGAAACCACCTCCTAGATAATAACATCTCAACTAATGTTCAAAGGAGTGTAACTATCGTACTTACTAACATACCTTCTCATAAAGGCTTTTGTGGTATTTAGGACAGAGGTAGAAACAACTTTTTTCGTCTTTTGACTCATGCCAGAGTTCTCCTCTCTCCTGATATATCATGATGCTCCATGTGAAGCTCGTCCATGTTGGTTGGTGGGTCAACATAGAATTTGTTGATATTTATTGTTTAGCAGTTAAATTAAAATGATTCCATCATAGACCGTCTAACCAATGATAGGTTGTCTAACACCAAAGAGATGATAGTATAGATAGGTCAGATGATCCCAAGTCATCTTCTAACGAATTCAATAGTGAATCAATCAATCAATTTTCAAAACTTATCTACAAGCAAAAGGTTAGAAATAACAATAAAGATAAAACAAAGTTTGATATTGTTATGCAGAAAATTAAGATTGGCGATTATAAAATAGTAAAGAAAGCATGTTAACTCTCAAGTTCATTCTGTAGTAAAATCTTCATTGATTATCTTAAGATTTCACTCTTTCAATTCTCACATAGATGTCAAACTTAATCAAACAAGCGTTAGTCAAATTCAACAAAATATTATCAGCAAAATAAGTATCTACTAACGTATTCAATATCTCACTTGTCTCTGAGCATATTCTCGTGAGATGTTTATCTTTTGCCTCTTGAACTAAGTGAACAAGAGATTGGTTAGAGTTAAGTGAACTAACTAAGAGTTTTAATTAAAGGAGAAAATTGAATTCTTAACAAGAGTTCAAAAATAATTCCTTAAAAAAACTAGAATTCAAAAAGATTAGACCTTCTAACACAAATTACTATAGACAATTTTAAGAATAAAACTTTATTGAACAAAAGCCTCAGCATTCATTGCAAAATCACAAGAGAATTAACCCAAAGGAGTTTAGCCTTCCATGTGCAGGCAAAACGAAATAATTACAAAGGAAAAATAAATTTAGGTTTAAGAGTGTTATTAAGCTATGAAACTTGATGCAAACGTGATGCAAAAAGCAATAATTGTTCTTCCTCATAATTCACTTTTATAATTTTCTTTTCTTTGCACAAAATCATATTTAAAATCTTATTTAAAATCTGCTTCAGGATATTATTTTACAATTATTAAATATTTTCTTTCTCAATTTCAAATTATCAAGTAAATATCTTTTTTCTTGTTCAACTTCAGATCTCATTCTCACTTCTCTTCCAAATATTTTGTTTCCAAACTCGATTCAGATTTACATATTGATTATAAGTAAACTTAGCACTCTGGCAAGATATATATGCAAAAGATTTACTTATTATTTTCATTATTATATCATTTACAATTTTTTGTCTTAAATTATTTTTTCAATAATTTTAAAGAAATAAGTAAATTAGGAAAACTCAAATAAACATTAACACTTCGTCTTTAAGTTTAATCTTACTTCACAAATAAAACGATAGATAACTATTTTATAGTATTTAATGGTGATATATAATTCATATTTCCACATGATATAGACAATCTACATTTCAAAACTACATAAAACAAGCACACTTGTAGCATTTGTATTATGCATGTAATCCCAATCATTCACGTGAAGTCCACGTGCATGGTTAGCAAAGTAGTGACTAAACCATCATAAAGGTACTATTCGTGTGGAAATAATTCTCTTCTACAAGCATCAACACCTCAGCTCCTGTAAGGTCACATTTGAATTGAAAAATCAAAGTTGGGACCCAAAGAAGAAAGCATTCATAGATGTGAGCCTTCCCTCCTTTGATCTTTTAAATTATATAATAACATTTAATTATTATTTATTTTTTACAAAATAATATATTAAACTTGAATCATTTAGACAAAATTTAAGACTATGTTAATCAAATTTAAAACCTGGTGGACAAATTAACTTTTGACCACGAAAAGTGATATTAAACTTTTGTGTTATATATAGTTGATAACTTAAATTTGGTTAACAAATATTTTATATCCTATCATATTATTTTATCCTCTCAGCAATTATAAAAATATATTATTATTATAAAATAGTAATGTTTGGCATAAAATTTAAAGCTTAGCAACTATATCTTGGTTCTGTGGCTGAGTAGTTCTTGCAAGTCATGTCATTATTGTGTTGCCAAGTTGGGACAAACAATGCTTAGATGCTTATATGGCTTACACAATTAAACTACTCCAATACGACAAGCAGGTGTAAGAGAATGTTCTGGATTATAAGCTCTGTGATTGTGCAACAATTTTCACAACAATGTGTTCATATATTTTCATGTTCATGTCGGCTCTATGGTTTCATTTTGGGTCATGTGTTTCACCTTTTCTTGCTCTCTTATGTCCACATCTTCTTTCTTTCCTTCTCTGTTTTTTCTTCACAGTAAGAAATGAGGTAATTAGGTATATGGATTTTAAAACTAATGAAATAAGAAAAAAAAAATAATTGATGTTTTACAATATATAAGGTTTTGAATAATAAATATGATTTATATGACAATGTTTGTTTGAGAGACACTAATGTAGCTAAACTATTCTAATGAAAACATATTCTACGGTTATAAATATTTATTCTAGACTCATTCCTGGAACAGAAGCTACTTGTATTTTGTTATGGGATTTTATCTTATTCTTTTATATAGATTGAACAACTAATTTTGTTGTGTCCTTATTCATTAAAAATAAACATTTTTCGTTGCCGTTATTTTCACAAAACATTTTAAAATTGTTCATTAAAAGTTTTGGGAGAAATTTTGTAACGAAGTGTGATGTAGTGACACAAAATTAGTGTAACGAATATGAGTTTGTCTGAGATTGTAATATTATCTTTGTTATCACAAAATCTTATTTTCTCATTATAATCATTATTAAGGAAGTAACATTTTGTTTTGTCACTAATTATGATGGAAAGATTCATCACAAAATGAAAATCGCTTTAGTAAATAAAAAATTACTTAAAGTGATTCTGTATAAAATGAAAAATACATGGATTAAAATGGGAGCACTTTGTTGCAGGCGATAATATTTGTTACTTATAGAGAAGCTAAAACATTTTACTTTAGATTATTTTCACTGCTATGACACACTTAAGCAAATGACTCACAAATTTGGTCATCATTTGAAACTCTTAAGCGAGTATGTTAAATGATGTTACTCTTAATTAGTGTACAATGATTTGAAGTGACGTTCATGAATTTGGTCGCTTTAAATAAATAAATGTCGTTGAAGTGAATACATCAAATAGTATCACTTACAATGAGTATGTAACGTTTGAAGAGATGTTTGTGGGTTTAGTTGCTTAAGTGTAGTATATGTTCACTTATACATTGAATATTCACTCAAAGCTTGTTAATTTTCTATTTAAATATGCAATAAAAATATGATTTAAGAGAGTTTAAATTTTAGCTTAAGCAAATAAATTCAAATTTAAATAAAGCACCACAAGAATTCTAAACAATAGTATTGCAATAATAAAATACATTACATGCATATTTTATCATTTTTATTGTAATATTAAAATTATTGTTATATTTTTAAGTTGAGTAGAGATTTATTTATTTTGGGAGTGAGTGGAATAACTGAGTCTTAGTCTTAGACTTATGTACCGTCGGTATCTATGATTAAGTACCTCACGAGTGGCACGACCTAAACCATCCATGAATAGATTTGAACACCCATCGAGAAACTGAGAACCATCCATTCGTACAACGTCATTAACGTAATCATTGTACGGAAAGTCATCTTAACACTAAGATTAGTTCGGTAACTTGTGCTAAAACATGCTCACTATGATCCTATAAGTATACACTTCAGGATAAGGCAAAGGTCCACATTCAATAACATTTATTACTCTCAATCGTTAGATTCTGAATACTAACTTAAGCATTGATAAGTGTCACATTTCAGTAATATTTCATATGAAAATACAGACATTTATGGATATTTATTGATAAAATAAATATAACTTAACCCTTAATTTATGAATTTAAATCTTTTTACATATTTTTTTATTATAATATGAATAAGAAGGACTTATTCTCAAATTTGTGTTAATTTCAAGATTCTAATAAAAAATGGAGATCAAAGGGCAAAATGCGAATATACAAGATAAAAAGGGAAAGTTGGAACGCTCTAACACTCACTCAAACTCGCCTAAGCCAGAAGCCTCCCAGAGGATCTCGCCCAAGCGAGCCCAATCTCGCCCAAGTGAGCCCAATCTTGCCTAGTGACATCATTCTAGAGACGTTGGGCTTGTTTTCGTCCAACTCGCCCAGGCGAGAAGTCACTTAGAGGAGGCAATCGTCAAGGAGAAACATCCATGCATCTTCTTTTCTTGCTTTCCATGCCTATAATGGTCAACATGAGTGGCTAATTATACTGTTTGGGATTGGGAGTAATATGTTCAAACTCTTATGTATTGAGGTGATATTTTAATATAATATTATGTTCTTGATTGATGATTGGTATTGTCATTTTATTCGTAAAGCTTGTTTACCATGACTTTGATCATTAGATTTGACTGAAAAGTACTTATAAGTTTCTGACCTAAATGATAATGCTTAACATATTCGAATGTTATGAATAAATTTGAAATGTTAATTGATATCAACATTTAATCATAATGATAAAGAGTTTTTATAAATATGCAATGAATCGATATTTAGGAGACTCTCTTAATAATTTTATACGAACATCAATATCAATCAAAATACAAAAGAATAAGAAGGATGAACCTCAATCCCAATTTTTCCTCACATTTAATAATAGAAACTGAAAACACTTCTTATGTAACATATTAAAATATGTTTTCAGCATATTTTCCAAAAAGATAAAAATCTATAAGTGTTAATCAATTGTTTTTCAAAAATAACAATTAAAAACCAGTTGTAAAAAACGTTTTAACTAATTCAAAAAAAAATTATTGGATTCATCATCTCATAAAACAAAAGATAATTCACAGACACAAGACAACACAAAAAACTTGACTACCTAGACACGTAAGGCAGAATGTCTTTATCAAGGCTTCATCAAACACATAGGTTGGATTTTTTAGATGTCCAACACCCCACCACCCCCCCTCCCCCCCTTACTCACTTTGGAAATGAACTTGCATATGAGATTGTTTTTTTGTTCTTGAAAGTAACTTAAAAATTGGTAGTATGCTTCTCCTAGGTTCTCCACCAAGAACTTTTTTGGAATTGGATACCTATCAAGTTTCTCTCCTGAAACTTAGGAAAAAGTTTTTAAAAAAAAATATGAGTCTGGCACTAGAAAATGCTTCCATCACTACACCAACAAAACATCTTTCAATCATTAAGGAAGTAAAATAATTTTGATTCATCTCATACCTCAACCAGTGAGAGAGGGTGAAATAAATAAAAAAAATTGAACAAGAAAAAAAATAAAGAAAAGTCCAAACAACCTAGAAAGGAAACTTCTTGAAAGGTATGCATGCTTCTGAACTCTTCTTTTGAAAAAAAAAAAATTTTTACAAAAATCCTAAAAACAACACTTTGTAGTGATATTGCTTGACTTGAGCAATTGACAACACAAAGTGAACAAAAATATTTTAAGAAAAGGCCCAACCTTTTTTTATATTTTTTTTTTGCAAAAACAAATGGCCTTGTTTTGATATTTTCTTTAAATACCTTTGTATTTTAATACTATTTGTTATGTTTTTTATATGGATCTATGATCCTGGAGGAAATAACACAAAATTAATAAATAAAGGTGGCATTCCCTAAGCATCATTCAGATTTGAGGACAAATCTTTCTCAAGAGAGAGGGTCTGATGGAGGACCATCCAGCCACCACACTTTGGGCTAAGAATAATGGAGAAGATTGAGCTTTGTTGGTGGGAGAATCCACATCTGAAGAATAATCTGTTTCCTTCTTCTTAGCTTTGTAAAAATGTATAGGAGTAGTTGTTGTAAAAAAAAATAGAGTGGAAAAATGTATTGGAATTAGGAATTTTGTTGTGTAGAAAAAATAAGTGCACAAGTGGGTTTAACTTGGGTCTTATTAAGGTTTGACTAGGAGGCAAAATCCTAATTTCAAAGTCAAAGTGCAGCTCTCTCCATTAGAGAAGTCAAAGAGTGAAACACGACCCACTACCCACTCACACAATTAAGCAACAAGTGGAGAAGCATTGAGCTTATAAACACTTGGAAAATCAAAGAATATAGCAATATGAGACCTGCATTACATAGGGTGACGAAAATTAATATGCAGTTGCACTTTGGACAATTAGTGCCACATCACCTAGACCATTATGTGTTACATACAAGGAATATGCAAGTCACATACAAACAAAAATTGCAAAGAACTATACAATCTATCAACTTTTGAGTGTCTAGTCTTTCAAGTTATGTGATAACATTTTGTAAATTCTTCACTTTGTGAAATTATACATTTGTGAGCTTAATTTGTGCTCACTCTGAGAGTGTTGTCTTTTTCTTTGAGAGTTCTCAGTATCTGGAAGAGATTCATAAGGATAACATGGAGAGGTTTGTGAACCAAAGAGGTTTATGCACTCATGATAACCTAGAGAGATTTTTGTACTCAATGTAATCAAATTTCTTGACTATTGGAACTTATTAAGCAACCTACTTAAGAAAGACTAGATGTAGTTCAAATTTTGTTTTAACCATTATTGCTTTTTTGTTTCTCTTGTTCTTGCTAGACGATTGAGTTTTTCAGTAGTGGACGATTTGTTAATCTTATAGTTTTATCCAATGTGAATTGAGTCTCTCGCTCCATTAACTCCCTCCCCCAACCTTTTAGAATCAAGTGTTTCTATAGTTGGTATTAGAGTTGACCTCTGGGTGAGTTTTTAACAATACTAGAGGAAAAAAATCCTTGTTATTTCTATGAACTTCAATGCTTTGTTTGGATTAGGGAGCGAAAAGGAGTGAGTGGGTTTGAGATGATTTGAAGGGAAAGTGTAAAGAAATTCAAGGTATTTGGATTAAGGTAAATATAGTGGAAAGTGTGGGGAAAGTTTATAAAAGTTTGTGAATGATGTGATGAGTGTGATTGAATTATATATTTTTTAATTGATAAAAATGTAAGTTTACAAATTTCTCCTTATATTTAAAATTAGTTAAAAATTAATTTGATATATTTATTTATAAATTATAATTATTTTTAATTAAAATATTTATAATTATAAATATTTGATAAAAAAATATTTTTATATTAAATAACATTATTATTTTTATCTTTACTTTTTTTAATTAATATAATTACTACATAAATATATTTTTTAATCATTAAAAAACATATTTATTTTTATTATTATTTATATTTATAATTTATTATATATAATATGATTAATTATGTTTTTTATAATAATTATTTTTTTATAATGTTTATATTTTAAATAAAAATAATAGTAATTTAAGTTTAAAATAAAAAAGGTAAAAAAGTAAATTAAAATTAATTAATTAAATATATATATATATATACAAATTTCTTTTGCGAAAAAAGTTTTGCATGGAATTTTTTTTTTATTTGTGTGCCTTTTTTTGTTTTTATTAGGTGAATTTTTTCAATTTTTATCATAAATAGTATTTATTCGCCTTTTTCTGCCAAGAAACAAACACAGTCTAAAGGTCGTGTCATCAACCGTTCACGACTGTTTGTTAAAGAAAAGTATGAAGAGTAAAAACTCAAAATTATTGTTCTTCAATATAACAACATAGATATGCTTGATGCTATTGAGAATGAAATTTTTACTCTACTAGATGGCAATGGTAAGTTACCTATGAAAAAAGCACACATATAAGTTGAATGCCAAGGTAAGAGTATTCTAATATACACTTTACATAATAAGTTGACTAAGGTCAAGATTATGGTAAGTGCTAAAGATATATGAGACATCTTAGTTTTATCCTATGGAGAAGAGAAGGAAGCTCTTCTGGAAGCCCCTAAAGTATGGTCAAGAAAAACAAATAAACCACCTCATGTCAAAAGAAGAGTTTAATAAGGAGATAGACTTTTTTTTGACATATATTATGTTCGAGAAACATAAATCCATAAATAAAAAATAAAAAACGGGCCAAACATATTTTTCAAACCTCAAATTCCAAGGAAACTAAAAAAATCTTCAAATGGGTTTACAAAGTATGAAAGAGTTAATGAGAATTAAATTTCAGTTTGACCAAAATTTCAAAAAATATCGTGCAAAACACACTACAAGTCTTGAAAAAATAACCTGTTAGTTACGAACCCTCTGTTACTTTCAACCTAAGTTACGTTTTACTTGCCTGGCGCGACCGGCAATTCAATCGGTTACAACCCTTAATTAATAATAATTAAAATAAGGTACCGAATAAAAAAAAAGCATTTTGAGAGAGAAAAAGAAAAGCAATTAGTCAAATATAGAACGCACATACAGATAAAAAAAACGCGGTTCAAACCCAACTAGTCAACCGTCACAAACCCTAAATAATATTAAAAAACGAAGGAAAAAAGGAACGCCATTGCTCCGAAAGTGGGTGAGAAAATCAGCAACTATATATAGATCAACGACACTCAGTTTTTCCGAAAACAACCAACAATCTCTGTCTCTCTCTGTGTCTCTCTGCTATTTTCATGTTTCTCGTCTTTTTGTAGCACGTTCTTCTCTTATTCTCTCACTCCGCGAGAAATTCAGAGAAGAGAGAAAGGAAAAGAGGGTGTGGTTTTTGGGTTTGATTGAGAACGGTTACGCGGCATGGGGAAGCTTGTGGAGATTATTGACCAAGGGGTCAGGATTTTCGCAAGATTTCACTCTAACTGTCCCCAAACAGGCCGCAAGTACTACCATCCTCCATCTCCCTCCGACAACCACTCCCATGGCGGTCTCAACGGCGGCGCCGGAGTCAAAGAGGCTTCAACTGCTACAAATTTTGACATAATTCTTTGTTCTGTTTGACAGAATCATATTCTTATTGTTTTTCGTTGTTCCTTCGTAGAGGCAACGCATTCATGTAATGATGAGTTCAAGTTAATACCTAGTCAAACAAATTTACACACTCTATTCTCCGCTATTTTTATTCCGTTACGTATTGATTCGTATTTATCGTTACGTATTGATTCGTATGTATTTATTTATTTTTGCTGATAAAAAACCGTTACGTATTGATTCGTGTTTATTTTATTATATGTACTTGAGATCCATCCTCAGTTTGTGATTCCATGAAGCATCAAATCTGCTGCTAACAGTGAAATCCATAACAAACGACACGGTTCTGTTAAGGATTCATCTCCTTATTCATAAAATTTGTAGCAGAAGCCAAAATTTGTCCTGTTTCTGAACACCACCCATATCCATGTTCCTTTACCTTTTTTATTCCAGGGCATCAATATTTCCTTTGATATATAACTGACGGGTGATCTTGTTGAGTCTTTTTTTTTTTGGCGCAAGACATATCATACTCATTGCCTTTGATGTTTCTTGAGTCGCTGGAGTTTTCACAGTATTGAAACACCAGATATTTCAACATTGCCAAATTAACCAGAACAAGGTGAGAATAATTGTAAGTAACTCATTATCATCTTGGATCCAATATATTATGTCTAGGTTCAATTTGCGGATTCAAGGGTGATTAGAACCGAACTTGCCTAGCCTCTCTATATGTAACCATAGCATGAGTATATTTTTTTCTTCTTCTGCACTACATAGTATAAATTGGATCAGAGATAATGCTAAAACTGTCCATGCACCTGTTTTGCAGAGGCTAGGGAACTTGGCGACCAATGCTGTTGCCACATGAGAAGGCATCAACAGTTCATGCTGAATGGAAATATAAGGTCAGGTTGTAAAGGTTAACATAATCTTAAAATTTTAAGAAGATAATATAGAATACAAAATTGTTGCAATTGTTAAAATCTGTTGAAAATTCACTCAACCTGTTGATAATGATAGTACTATGGCCGTCTGCAGAAATGTTACAGCTATCCTTTGATTGAGCTGAAAAAGAACTGCATCCAACATAATAAAAGTTGTACAATGTTTTCCTCGAGGAAAAAAACGTTACAGAGAAGACTATGCAATGGAAGAAAACATTAACAGGGTAAAATTTGCAGTCTGCTGGTGAAAGATGTCAGTACTACCCTGTTGTGGCCTCTCTTTTAGTAGGAGCAAGGTTTTAAATTATTGCAGTTGTAGTTTCGTTGCATATTTTTATATTGAGAGAAATTACAAATTAATGTGGCTATAATTGCAGTCTCATACACTCCAAAAACATTGATGTTGCAGCTGAAAGCACAGTTGCATACCGTTTTTCAAAACCTTGGGTAGGAGAATATAAGAAAAAGAAACACATTTCTTAAATATGCGATCACAATGTAAAATGATGGTTCACAAATAATAACTGGTCCTAAGCAAATGAAACAGAGACATGCATTATGAGTAATTCTCAAATACTTACTGTTGATTCCTGAGGAGATGAACAATTAGAAGATGGAAATGCAAGTAAAACACCCTAAAATGCACCTCATACTTTTGCTGCTAAAACAGGTATACTTTTATTTAATTAATAACTGGACATTTGCCACCATATTGTGACATTCTGCGATTTTCACAAAAGATTGCAGCTCTGAAGCATAGAACAAAATGGAGAAACAGAAGAAAGTGAGCGACAAAGAATGTGTTGCCATCAAAAAATTTCAGTATCTCATCTCAGTTGGAAGGGTAATGAAAGAACTCAAGGTGATAAAAAACCATAACCACGAACATGATTGAATGGTTGTGGTCCCAAATTGCCCAAAGCTTCCTGTAAACAAGAGTGAAAAACAGAATTAAAGATATTATTATTCCTCCAGATAGTGACCCTTGTATGCTACTAATAACTCCTCTGCATTTTCTCTGAACTGTGATATATATTTGTCCAAGAACATCTCCTCAGACAAGCACAACACATAAATATAACTGGGGACTTTCTTGCAAAGATTTTTTGATTTCAACAACTGGAAGACTTTATATCGAGGAAGCACGCGATCCTCCATGCTGTACATTAAAATCTTAGGCATATGAACAAGGACTGACTTGGGCAGCATAACTGTATGCAAGAAGAACTTCATTCCAACTTTCAACTTCTTCTCTGATGTTCTAAACAAAGTCGGGGTTCTCTTGAACATTTGCAAGCCCTCATCCTTGGAAAACCCAAAACAATTAATTAGTTTCAACTTTCTCTCAAATGTTTTATCACTCAAACAACTTAATGTATGAATAGCATGGACAAACATTCTTGAATTTTCACGGAAACCCAAGTCTACAGCTCGAGAAACACTGTTTGCAATAGTAGACTGGTGTGCAAGGAAAAGCCTTGGATGAAGTCTGAGTAGCAATGCAAGATGAGCCCCAAGAATGCCACACCTCTCCAAGAAGACGACATTGTCCATAAACCTTTTGTACTTTGGGAGTATCCAGCCACATCTGCGCAACACAAGAAGAAAATCTTTCTGATCGCACACAATTTTCCTAATAGCTTCAACTGAGGGGACCAAGGTTTTCTTCAAGCTATGAGTCAAAATGGAGGGATTCTTGGAAATGAAGCTGCATAACTCGCAGCCCTGGAATCCAGACAGCTGAAAGAACTGAATTTTGGGTCTCAAGATTTTGTCAACATCTGTAAACAGTATCTGGGGTCTTTGACGAATCACAGAGAGAATCTGGGTTTGGGAAAAGCCTATTTTTTTGAAAAAAGTGAGCACTGGTAAGGAGTTTTGAGGTAATCTGCCCCTTGAAACACATTTCGAAATATAAAGGGATTGGGTTGAGGAGAATTGGAAGTTGGAATTTAGGTAATCAATTATGGAAGTGGTTTGGTTGAAGTGTAGGCAATGAGATTTGGTTGAGAAAGAGAGTAAGGATGTGAGACAGTGAGAGGAGAATTGATTGAAAAGAGAAGATGAAAAAGCAGGTTGTGACTTGAGAGATTGCATAAGTTTTGTGAACTAAAACGACTCAATGTTTTGTTTTGCGACAAGGAACAAACAAAGTATTTCTTAGGTATCTGTTTCCAATTTGCAGCCACCAAACGTTGTCTGTCTCCTAAATTACTAAGCTTTCCAAGTTTATGAGAGATTTGTTTGATTGAGAGGAGACGAAGGAAAACTCGACAAAACCCTAAGTTCAGCTCTACCCCAAAAAACCGTCAATTCGGGTTAGGTTTCTTGACTTTGACGGCGCCCACAAACCTAACCTGGGCCTGGCCCACTGGGTATTCATAATGTGCCAACGTAATAAAATTGAAAAAATATTACCCCTTTCCACATTTCAAAATCACTTAATTTTTTGTTTTAAAATATATTATAGTATTAATATTTCACTAAAATTACTTTGTAAAGAAGCAATGTTATTCATACTTTTAAAAAAACAGTCTCAACCACTCACCTCACATAATAACATCACTGAAAATGTACAGTTACATTAAAACTATAAAATAAACAAAGTTTTGAAATTAAAAAATTAAAACAACCAGTTTTAAAATGGATGTTCAATGTCTGGAATCTTTTGGTTTAGTTGTAATTGTGGTTTTTAATTTTCTTTTTCCCCCAGAATTTAAGCCCTTTAATTTTTAATTATCCATAATTTTAGTTCTTAAATTTCTTTTTGGGCAATTTTGGTCATTCAGTTTCCAATTCAATTATATTTAGTTTTTTTGTTACTTCAATCATGATATAATATAACTAGAGAGAATCATATGATACTTGTTACTTTTTGTATGTAATTATTTTTATCATAAATATTAATAACTTTAATTTTGCATCATACTCTAAAACAATAATTAAAGATAGTTTAGTTTAAATTAAATATTTCAATAAAAACCATAAACAACTAAAGTTTTAAGGTGAATGAAGGAGATTGTAATGCTTTTTGAAAACCTAGCCGAGTGCGCATGTTCGATTTCTTGCAATGTACTTTACTCCTTTTCTCTCTTCTTCCCTTTCATTTTATATGACAAAAAAATGACATAATCTACTACGTTGCTTAAAAATGAAGACTTCAAATAATATATCCAGTGTAACTTTTTTCCTCCTTGAGTCTGATTTTTCTTATTAAAGCTGGGGCAATAATACCATATACCATATAACTCGGTTCCAAAAATGAGGCCATCAATTTAACTATAAATAAAACAGATCCTCAATTATAGCTATGGGAATGTTGATCAAGAGTGCACTTATTCTCCCTCATTTTACAGTTATATCCTAAAAGTAGAATCCCTGAATCCCATATCTTTCCTTAGGGATCTCTACTACCAGAGGATTTAACCAGAATGCAATGAACAGGAGAAACTGTAAGTTATTCTGAAACATAATATCAGACAATGACAATATTTCCTGACCTGAATACATGTCTGTTGACAAAAACTTTCAACAACTAATCCCGGACAAAATAATGATACACCACATAATTAGTAACAATGAAAATATTGGAGGGGTAAATGTAATAACTGAAGGTGGTCTACATATACAACCAAACTCCTAAGAGGCTAGTAAAATGAACAAAAGACACATGATCAAGACAAGCACCTAAAGACAAACTAAAAACAGAAAAAATACGGCAAATATCATGTCAGTTGACATGCCCAGAATCCATCAGAACATCAGAGTGTGTGGGAGCATTATCAGCACCTGAGGATTTTCTACCTTCTCTGAGGACCCACTGATGTGCAGCATACCAGTTGTATCCAGTACGGTCTGCTCTTGACTTTCCTTTTTTCTCTCTTGATGTCAGCAGGATATCTTGCTGGAGAGTTCCATTCTTTTGCAACCTCTCCTTTTACCACTTGAGCTGCAGGAGATTCAGGACCCAGAATGGAGTTAACAGTAGTCAATCCAGAACCATTCTTTTCCGGAACTTGACTACTCCTCTGACTCACTGAGTTTTCAACCGTTTTTGGAGATTTTGGCTTGTTGCTATGGGCAGCCTCACCCAAGAGGCTCTTCAGAGGTGTGTGCTCCTTACTGGTGCTCCAGTTTGTCACCTTGGCTATTATTTCTTCATTCCTCTTCCTCCCTTGAGACTCACTAACAACCTGATTTAGAGTGGGAAACCAACCAGCCTGTGCAGTGGAATCTGGTTGCTGTGCATTCTGTCCCCTCTCGACTTCAGAAGCAGTTGCTTTTGGGCTAACATGCATAGGTTCAACCAACGTCATGAAAGATGGTGGTTCAAACATTTCTGATTTATCAGACTGCTGTCTCTCAGGTTCAGCTTTTGAATTGTTCAAGTTTGACTTCCCTGCTTCAGTTGATGCCAGCAAGCCAGTTGATGACAAGGTTTCAGCATCAATAACTGCTGGTGCATCGGATTGCATTGAGAGAACTGCTTAATGGATCATGAAAGAAAAAGTAAAAACCAAAGTTTTACTAAAAAAAGTCATTAAGTATTTTAACTGTAGTGCTTCATGCAAGTAATGCAAGCCAAGGACAAAACCAATCCGCTTTCAACTTTTAAGAATGAAAATACACTCCTACAAAGAATGAGGGCGAAAAAATGGATGAAACCAAACCAACAGATTAATATAATTGGCGGAAAACACTAAGAGACGAGATCTAGGCATGCATTTTTGTAAGCATGAAAGATCTAGACACTTGCACACAGGAATAATAGCCAGTATGTATGTGTCTCGTCTCGCCCCTTCTAATCAACTATGCTACAATATTTGCAATAACAAGTGATCATTTCAGACAAATAGCATGAAGTGTAGTTTGTGCCCTGAGAAACCAGATGCAGATTAAGGACTTTCACAACTGTCAGTTGAGATCACAGTAGGACAGATATTAGATAACAGTTCCAGAGACAAGGTTATTATTGTCTTTGAATCACAGATCTTTAATCTCTAACAACAGTCTACAACATAGAAAGAAAAGGAAAGAACAAAAAAGGCAACAACTTAGTTGGGATGTCATTGCTCCATGGCGATGCCTTATGTCAGTCTTTTGACTAGTTTCATTGACTACTGAATCTACAAATAACTTCTCCTTAACACTGCATCACATTACCTCGTTTCATTGACTAGCCCTAGCATATTACAATAACCCTACTAGAGAATGGATCTAAACAGTACAAATGTTTTTTTATTAAAAAGAATAAAGTATGTATACCTGAAACAGAGCCCCAGTTGCCTTCCAAACTGTCACACCGGCTACCCAAGTCAACTGAAGCATCAACTCTGGATGAACCAAGTTTAAACAAATTATCTGTTTGATCTTGAACAGGCACAGTAGTAATTCCAGGCACTTCCCTGCTAGGCTCTCCATCAGGATTATCTTCAAATCCAGAATCAGGTTCAGCAGTTAAAGAAGATGTATACTTCCTGGCGAGGTCTTCTGCAGCCTTCACTAATAGTCCAGCATCTTGTGCTTGATGTGACTCAGTAGATGTATCAACAGATTTGTTAAATTCTTCATTTAGTTTGATATTAATATTGATTTCATCTTCTGTTGTGTCTCTCTGGGCACCTGGTAGTGGACTTATATCTCTGCACTTTGTACCACTTGACTTGTTCACAGGTCTATCGACCACAATGTCTGAAGACTCAGAAATAACTGGGCTTTCAAAATGACTGGTAGCAGATTTAGGTAATGAAGTATCAGCTACAATTGGGCTTTCCTTATATTGAGCATCAAGCACAAGACATTGTACATTTTTTCCATGTTCATCAGCAATATCACTCTTATCTGCACCATCACTCTCAAATAAATCCTCTGATAGCTTGTCTTCAGATTGCAAGATGTCACCAGGTTGAAGATCTTTCCGTATAATTTCAAAATCATTTTCCCCAGTAGGTCGTACAACCTTGCCATCTAAAGGTACATGATGATGATTTAGGCTATCTGTTACGTTAATTACACTAGCTGTTTCACTGATTGCAGACCCTTCCTCCCTCTGACTCTCATTAGACGTGCCCATTAAACTACCTTCTGGGAAGCTTATCTGTACAGAAGTTTTACACACATCATCAGGTCCATGCTCTTCAGAAAAATGAATCATATGACTCTCATTCTTCTCAGTTTTCATAGCATTCACAGATGGAACATCCGGTGTTTGATAACTTTCAACTGTGAGCTTCACTGGAGAAACATCAGTGCACTCTTCAGCATGCATTTCTTCAGATATAGGCTCACTGTTGAGCTTCTCCATCTTAACACTACTACCTATAACATCTATATCCGGAGAGATGACCTCACTTTTTTCACTAAATTGGCTTGTGTTAAAATGAAATTTATTTTCCTGAGTAACTCTTTCCTTTATGTCATCTCCCTCGTATTTCAAGGACTCAGAGTGTAGGAAAGGATTTTGGTATACCACACCTATGTGATCTTTAAAGTCTTCATACTCAGTCTGAGGATGTGCTCCATTCTCAGGTTTATCATTGCATGTTGGAAGCAGATCAACATTAGCATTTCCTTCTCCCTTTGACTGCAAAATCTTGTCGTCATTGAAAGTAGCAGACTGCACCACATATGCAGACTGTCCCTGAGCATCATTTGTGATTACAGTTGAGTTTAACTCTAGAGGAAGGCTATCTGGGGATGACAAAGAAAGGAACTCAGCTTCATTCTTTTCCTTTAGATTAACAGCTTCATCAACTACTTGATTATCCAAGGAAACCTCATCACTAACTACTGTTTTAGACACTTCTTCACTCATTTTACCTACAACATTATCAGATGGTTCCACAAATTCAACCGCATCTCTGTTGGAATTACTCACAGCACCATTCTTTTCCTCCAGATGAATAGCTCCATCCTTTTCCTCCAGATGAACAGCTCCATCCTTTTCCTCCAGATGAACAGCTCCATCACCCACTTGATGATCCACACAAACTACATCACTGACTACTATATTAGACACTCCTTCAAATGTTTCACCGACAGTGTAATCAGATGATTCCTCAATTTCTACCACATCTCCAGCAGAATTAATCTCATCCTTTTCTTTCAAATTAGTCCCCTTTGTAACAGACATCAAACTACAATCTGTCACATTGTCAACAGCATAGATATTCTTCACTGGCAATATATCAGGCATGGCTTCAGCTTTGATGGGAGGTGAATCACTGGACAAACCAAGAAAAACTTCACTGTCCACAGTAGTTGATTCTGCAGTCCTCAGGTCTGCAGTGGAACTTGATAATGGGTCCACAGTAGGGCCTGACAATTGACCTTGCAACCCTACCGTGTTTCCCACTCCACCAGCACTTTCATTTTGCAGAATATTAGGATTTTGAGTTTGGCAGTCATCAGTTGACTTGTCAATTAACGGACCCAAATCTGCAGCTGCAAAACAGATCATCAGACTTGATAGAACCACAGAAAAAACAAATTACTCAGTGAGAGAAATTGTAAGAAAAAATGCCTCCTCAATCCTGGAGCATATCAATTTTGGAAAATAATGTAGTTGTGTGTGCATCAATACACTTGTGCTAACCTGGATATGTGCATCAATATCCTTCCAAAAGTTTGAAAATTCAAAAACTGATTAAAAAAACGTAGGAAAGTTTGAAAAAATAGTTACCTATAAAAATTGCAAAATAGAAAGGTGCAGAAAAGACATTCTGGATTGAGATATTTGGATCCCTCATGTGTATTTACTCAGAAATTGTCTCAGATCAATAAAAATCAAAACCTCTAATTTCCCCCCCTTTTAATATAATTTTACCATAATAATTAACCTAAAAGGTATACCCAAGGTAAAAGCTTCATTGCAGCAATTACCTCATATATTCAAAAGAAAATATTCATTTTACATTTAACATAGATCAGAAGTATACTAATATCAATTCATAATTTCTATGAAACTGTAGAGAAATAAATCACAATCTTAAAATATCATAACAGCTTGATAAACTAAGAACTTGTAGATCCACAAATACACACACACACACATATTCTTTTAGTGCCAACCCTTTCCCTCAAAAATTAAGTCATTAAAATTACAACAGTGACAAATTCATTCAAATTTATGACACTCATACAAGGTTAGCTATCATTGAACAATTGAATACTGTGCACGTTTAGTTACATCATGTCAGTATTGACGCTCATATGCAACAACAGTCATGTGAACATATTTTCCCTAATCTAAAAATAATCAGGCACGAATATTTTACCCAACCACAGGTCAATACTCTGTAAATAAAGTGAAACCTAGGCAAGTTAATAAAAGAAAATGCGATGTAAAACCTATCTTCCCACCATTGAAATCTTTGTCCTCAGAAGAAGGTTCTGAAAATTTAGGTTCTTTTATGTCTCCCATTTCCATGTCGGCTCCTGAGTCCAGACTATCTCGCAACCGTTCCTTATTATCTGGATTTGATCCACTATCCGAAAAGTCTGCAACTGCATCTGAAAACACCTCATCTTCCGATCTAATAAACTTCTCTCCATTTCCTGCATTACCCTTCTCATTGTTGCCTGTGTTCAAGGAATTTGAGACTGACAAAACTAAACCTAATAAAATAGTAACAAATTAGCAAACCTTCTGTTTTGGAATGTAAAGGCCGTAGATAGAGTCAAGATTAGTTAGATTTATTTCATTTCCTAGTGTTTCCCAGTATCAAACCTAAAATACTACACATAAGAGGGAAACTCACCTGGTGTTTTGTGATCATCATCAGAAACATGTTCATCATCTGAGCCGTTCAAATGGGGTCGTCCCTCGGAGAAAGACAGTTTGTAACCTTCAATGGTTCCACAGATCTTCTTGTGAGCACGCCTGTGTTTGGCACTTGGATGTGGATTTGGAAATGGCCATCCACATTTGTGACACAAATGAACCCCATGACTCTCGGAACCTTCAACGTCCAAATTACAAAACAAAAAAAGACCATGAAAATCTTCACCTGGAGAAAACTCCAAAAAAGTGCCCGACACAAATTCCAAAACCAGACGCCCCAGAAAGAAAGGCAAAGACTTTTCATAACAAATCACCAACCCAACAAAACCCAGAAAGAGAACCAATATAATAATGGAACATGGAAAGGAAAAGATAGAGAGAAGGAGAAAAGGAAAAAAGGGGGGTGAGAATGAGAAGAAAAAGCACCTGCAGTTTGAATTCTTCTTTGGTCTTGCTTATCCATTACCAGTGAAAGAGTAAGAAAACCCAACAAGCAAAGAAGAAGAGGGAGGCTAGAAAAACCAAAGCTTTAGTGGAATGGAAGCAGAACAGTAAAAGGGTTGACGTCTCAGAGTAAGATGATCAGAGAAGGCGCAAAGAAAGAAGAGGGTAATTACAGTGGAAGTGTAGTGGTACAGTGGTTTGGAACACCAGCATAAAAAACAAAAGGGCCCGCACCCATGTGGACAACGTAGGTCACTCACTGTTCACAAACACGAAACTTCCGTTTCCATCTCGGTTCTCCGCTTCAAACACTTGTACATTCGAACATGAAAAAAAGGGTAACTCAGTCTTTTCACGCCCTTATCAGGGTTATAACTGTCGTTAAAGTACAACACTTAGTTCCACATGCGGTGCACGTGCCTCTGCCCGTGACAAGCTTTTCACCGCTGTAGATAATGTGACATGCCTGTGACAGTGAGGATAATGACGGCCAATGAGGTTGGTGGTTGTAGTAAAAGGTTTGTGATGTTGTGGTGTGGTGAATCCCTAAGGCGTGTCCACGTAAGCTTCCAAAGCCATAGGGTTACTACGTCGTATTATGTGAAAAGTATGTCCCCCTCGTACGACGCAACTACTTCTATTGGTATTTTTTTTTGTTTGTATCTCAGAACACTTGTTAGTACAAAACTTACATTCAATATCATAATATTTGCTCATATTATTCTCTTATTATATTTAAAATTTCACTTTAATAGTGAATAAAATATTTAATAAGATAACATGGAAGAGAAATTGAGAATATAGTATCATTAGGGTCAATCATTGTATTGTCTGTTTTGGAGGTCAGTGTTTCATCACGATTTTATTATGAAAATACGTTTCGATAGGTTAAGAAAGGAATAAGAGTATATAAATTATTCTTAACCTCGACTCATGAGCGATATTGAACTATATTGACGAGAACCATTAATATTGTCCTTTAGATGATTAACTAATTATTATAATTTTAAAAATTACTATGATAAAAAACAAAAGAGTTATTATATATTTTAACGAGAACACCTCTCAACTCATCTTCATTCTATTACACTAGTCATTAATACATAATCAAATCATTCAGAATGTTATATTTCTTCTCTAATAATTTTCTTTTTTTTATGGTACTACATATAAACATGAGTAGAGTATACCGTCATATAAACAATTACAACAAAATAGATTTGAATGAATGTCTACAATTAGTCCAATAAACAATCCACGTCTACAGTTTTTTTTTTAATATTTAAAAGAGAATTTGAGCATAACATATAATAATATTTATAAATAATAAAATTTATTTTAAAAAATATTTATATAATATAATATTTTTTATACATTGTTTTTTCCGAATAAACTTTCATAAATTAAATTAAAAGTTTATCCATTTAATTATACATATTAGTTTACGAAAAAAGAAACTGATACAAGGATTTATGAAAAAAAAAACAAAAAAAACTAAGCAACTCAGAAGTTATGTGAAAGTGAAATAGTTACCACAACAAAAATTATTTTAGATAAGAATGAAAAATTGTAGCCTAAACAATAAAAATCGTTATTTAAGTACAAAAAATTTCTAGTCGTGTGGTTGTAAATTATATTAATAAATAATAATTTTTCTGTTTACACTACAAGAAAATCATGAAATAAAAACTAAATTTTAAAAAAAATGATTAAATTAGAGATATTTTAGGAATTAAATAAATTTTTGGTTTCTAAATTAGTTTCTATTATTGTTAAATGGTTTCTAATTAGCAACAAAAAAATTTGCTACTAAATTTAGAATCTAAATAATTAGTAGTTAAAACTTTGGTTTTTAATTATTTTGATATCTAAAAATTGATTTATATTTGATGATTTTCTTTTAGTATTAGCCAACAAAAATTTTAAAGCTTTTTACTTAAAATATAACAATATACAACATTTTTTATCGCGATATTTTAAATGTTGCATTTACTAACAGTTATTTAATTATGGCAATTATTTTTGGATTATTGTGGTTTATTCTTTCAAACTTAGATTTCATGAGTAACATAAAATGTATAACCTACACTAGACAAACTTTTGTTATGATTTTAATATTATTATTATTATGATTATGTTTACTATTATTATTATGATTATTATTATAATTATTTTATTATTATTATTATTGATAATATTATTATTAATATTAATAATATTAATAATATTATTATTAATATTAATAATATTAATAATATTATTATTAATATTATTAATATTATTATTAATCATAATTATTAACAATAATAATATTAGTAAGAATAATAATATTAATAATAATATTGTTATTATTATTATATTATTATTAATAATAATAATAATGATATTAATATTAATATTAATTTTTTGTCACAAAATTGTGGCTTAAATATTCATGACCTAAAAAGAGTGGTTTATAAGTCATTCATAAGCAACTTTTATAAAAGTGCTGTCTTTTTCATTTTTAGGTCACATTTATATACATGTGGTCAATTTTAGGTCACAGTTTTTATTGTTTAGTACATATATTCTTAAGATAACACTTAAAAAATATATGGTATAAATAGTTGGTTTTATAAATGTAGTATTTGGTAGACCTTAAAACACACTTGTAAAAGTGTTGCTTTTTCTATGTTTAAGCAATAGTTATATATGTGTAACATAGTTCACTATTGCCTAAAGTAAAAAATGATGTAGATTTAACTCAAGAAATAGTAACGTGTGTTTGTCTTTACAAATCTCTTTTAATTTTTCTTTTTCGTCTTCTTGACATAATGTTGAGCTTAAACATTCTAAGAGGCATCCCTCTCCTCTGTGCCATGAATTATCGATATTATACCCTTTGAGGAATTCAAACCTAGAGGCTTTCATATCTTCTAAGGGTTATTCAAAGACGGAAATCTAAATGTTCTTTAAGTGATATGTTTTCTACCGGCATACTTTACAAATTTTTTTCTAAGCAATTTATGAAATATGAATTATACTTAGAACTTTATCACACTAGAAATTATGTTTCAAGTTCAAGGTAAAGATAACTTCCAATAATTCTCATAAAGCATGACATTATACTCAAAAGTCTTCATAGGAAAGAACAATGGTGATTCTAAGAAAGGTTTAAAAGACAATATATCTCTTCAAAAAATTATTCCAAAGTTAGGGTTTCATAACCCATAACCTTATACCACTACAAAAAAAAATTTGTTTTAGCGATTGAGTTTCAACCTTGAGACTTTCTTATGATTTCTCTTGTATGCCTTTTAATGCCTTTCTTCTTTGTTGGTTTGGAATGATGTCCTATGGTCCCTATTTATAACATTATAGAATGAGATTCAATATCCACCTAGTGCATGTCAATCCGCTTAGCAAATTGACTTTCTTCGTCTTTAAGTAATCTTTGGGCTTTAAACCCATTTCTTAGGCTTCTTGGGATCTTCAAATTCAGAGATTTTTTAGGGATTGACTCCAAATTTGGTTTGCCTTTGGCTTCAAGCCAAATCCCCTTACTTCCAACTTTGATGCATGATGGCTTTAAGCCCTTTCTGAGCGAAATTGGGTTTTCTTCATGGTTAAGTATGCTCTGCGCTCAACCCTTCAGAATTTGCTCAACCAGTTCTTCTATTGATTTCAATTGTTCTAGCCTAAATCTGCTCAATGTATGTAGAAGCATTCAATGTTTTGATTGTATTTCATGAGGCTTGTTCTGTAGACCCAATCCATTGAGTCATTCTTCATGCGCTGGGTGAATTGACTCTTTTTGCTTCATCCTTGTTTACTTGTTTTTTTGCCCTTTTCTACATGATTTCTATAGATTTCTTCTTTTTCTTCCTTATCTTTAGGTGCAGCTGGAGTGAAGAGCTTTTAACATGCTTTTTACTAGCCTTTGCACATTATCTACACTAATTGCATGCCTATTGATCTATGAATTTTTCTACAATTTAACATTTATCATTGCCTTAAGTGATATTTGTTGTAGTTTTACAAAATAATAATTCAAAATAAGATATAAGAAATTAACATTAGGCCTTGGTAAGTGTATAATTGTAATAGAATTCATAAGCAAAAACACGTGTAAATAAAGAGAAACTTATATAAATATCAGCATGAAGCATGCCAAACCACTCTAACCATAGTTGCACATAAAGAACATGAAGAGAAAGAGAAAATTACAAAGATTATACAGAAAAGTGCAAAAAAGCAAGCAAACAGGGAAAAAGCACTAGAGCCAATTCTCCCAGCGCATGGATATGGCTCAGCGGATTCTAATTCTCCAAAAAGTTGAGTGCATCTACGTCTATTGAGCGAATTGATGCCAAATTATCCAAAGAATCCCAGAGAAAAAAGGTTGAGCAAATAGAGTCATTAACCGTGAATAAAGTCCAAATTCACTCAAAAATGGCTCAAGCCAAATTGAATCAAGTTAGGATCAAGAGGATTTTGCTTGGAGCTAAGTTAAGCCAAATCTACCTCATGATTAAGATTTGGCAGGAATTAGCAAGATCTGGAAACAATCCTTGACAAATCCCTAACTATGAAATCTCAAGAAGCCCTTAAGGATGAAGAAAGTCAATCTGCTAAGCAAATTAGCCTGCACTGAATGAATCACTAATCTCCTTGAATCTCAATTCTAAAATCTATAAATAAGGACCTTATGGTAACGTCCAAAGTATTAAGATGCATCAAAAGGAAGTAAGAGACCTCTAAACATTAATAAGTATTCAGAGAAAATCCTATTAAGAGGCAATTTAGGTTTAGAAGGATTAAGTGAGATCCTCATAGAGGCTTAAATAAGGAGATTCTGTTGATTTAGGCTCATAGAGTCTGAACTTCAGAATCTAATCAGGTCAAGAAGGCCAAAGCCTCAGAAGAAGTGAAGACCAATCTCTGAAGAGGGAGTTTAAAAGGAAACATCTGATAATTGTAAAACAATATCACAAGGCAGATTTTTAATCTGATTTTGTGCAAAGAAAATAAGATTATAAAAGAGACTTCAGAGGAAGGAAGAAGGGGCTTTTGAGGATCTGTGTTTCATAGGAGCAAACACATTCTAGACCTTTTTGGTTGATTCCATTGTAATTCTCCATTGAGTTATGAGGTTTTGATTAATAAAAGTTTCATTTTTTAATTCTCTATAGTAGTTGTTTTAATACTCTAATCTCCTAGAAATTAGTTTTTGTGAGAGGTTGTACTTGAATGTTTGATTAAGAGTCTTCCTTATCTTAAACTTTGGTTTCTTAGTTAGTTCACATTGTTCTAATTAATTTCTTGGGCGCATGAATCAAGAGAAAGGAGATGAGTTTTCCCATGGAGGATACGAATGGAACAAAGTGGGTACTAATTAAATCAGTAAACACATGCTTACTAGTGAGCTTCAAGTTGAATTAGATTGACACATGTTCAATTTGGTTTAGTTCTGTGTAAAAATTGAATGATGATAATCTTTAGATAACCTATGAAGAATTCATTGGTGGAAGAACTTGGGATGAACCGTTTTTTATTTGTTATTTTAATCTCTTTTATATTTTATGCACAACTATCTCAACCCCTTTTTTATAATTATTGATATTGCTAATTTTTATTGTTTGCAGATAAATTCTAAACATTGATTTACTGATTTTCTTATTGGATTCGTTGGAAGACGACTTTGGGTCATCTAACCATAATTATACTATCCTTTCTCTAGCGTTAGACAGGTCTACGCTGTAATCTTTTAATTTGACCGCAAAATGATAGATAATTTGTTATAGCTTGAGTTATAGTAATTTTATTATACTTTATAATTTGTTTCAAATGCTCTTTTCCCTATAACAATTACTCAGCTATCATATTTTAAGGATATGTTATACACACATATGTGGTTTAATAGCACTTTTTGTCCCAATATTTCGGGTATTCAATGTTATTTCTCAATTATTTTTGGACTCAATTCAGTCCCCATTTTATTTAAAAGGAGTCAAGGTGGTCGTTTCCATTAAGTTTGTGTTGACACTGTTCAGAGGGTGATGACGTGGCAATGTAAAGGATGATGTGGTAGTGTAAATGATGATGTTGCAGGGATCTCCAATTACATTAAAATCCAATGTGGTCAAGGTTCCTATATAAAATAGTAGCCTATATTTAAGCCTTGAATGAAATGTTAATAAACTGACCTTATTTAAACAATCTTTTGTTTCATTAAACATATCTCTACTCCAACTTTTGAATATATTATATTTATTTTTTTTAAATTGAACTTCAATGACTTTAAAAGAAATCATCTAACACTTTTAAATAGCCGCAATCAAATCTGTCTATTATAAACAAAATATAATTTATATATTTAAAAGTATGTATTCGTATTAATTCCAATCATTCAAGATTAAATTAGTTATGTTATGCAACAAACACATACACTTAGTTTTGAAAAAAAAAAAATATCCATGAACTGAATTTCAAGTATAATTCTACATCCTATTAATAAAATGTTTTGCTTGGAATCTAATTTAATATTATATTTTGAAATATATATTATTAGTAATAACATATCTCATTATACACTACAAGAAAAACATGAAATAGAAATCAATTTTTAAAGATTAAAATAATTAGTTGCAATAATAACTAAATTAGAGATATTTTAAAAACTAAAAGAAATTTTGGTTTCTAAATTAGTTTCTATTATTGTTAAATAGTTTCTATATTGATATTTAATTAGCAACCAAAGTTTTTCTACCATATTGTTTTAAATTAGTTTCTATTATTATTAAATATTTTCTAAATTGATATTTAATTAGCAACCAAAGTTTTTGCTACCAAATTTAGAAACTAAATAATTGGTAGTTAAAACTTTGGTTGCTTATTAGATACTAATTTACAAACTATTTAACAATAATAAAAACTAATTTAGAAACCAAAAATTCTTTTAGTTTTAAAAATGGTCTCTAATTTAATTACTATTGCAACTAATATTTTGGTGTCTAAAAATTATTTCTATTTGATGATTTTTTTTTAGTGATACTTTATTTTAAAAGCATAGTTTCTTCAATATTTAATAATGAGAAAAGTAATATATTTTTCAATTGTGAAAGCATGGTCATTTAAGTGATTAGTAATAGAACAAAGGTCACTTTCTACTTCCTCCTTCCCTCCCCTTTAAGATTTAATGATTTATTTAATGCAATAACAAACATTTATTATCTTCTAAGGCACGATCCTACACTAACTAACTTAACTAACATTTGTTAGATGATTCTATCCACCTCCCATTTCTAGCTAACAAAATCACTTTAAGTTTACGCCACCTTTAGGTGCACCAATATGTTGCCTCCTTAAAAATTTCATAACTTTTGTTTTTTATGTTGCCTCCTTAAAAATCCTCACATCAAACTTTCTTTTTTATTGTGTTTTATTAAGAAGTAAAATATTTTTTTTGTACCTTCCAAGATTATTAATATTTTAATTTAGCATATTTTAAATTCTTTTATCAGTGATTTTATCTGCAACATTTAATTAATACGTTGACTTTGTTAAGTGAATAATTGTGTTACTTATGCTAACATGTATTTAATTATATTATTTATTTAATATTAAAAATATATTGGTTAAATAAAATTAATTAATTATACTTTAAATATTGACATGTTAGGTACATATCTCACTATAATGAAATCATGAAATAGAAACCAATTTTAGAGACAAAAAATAATTAGTTCGTATACTAACTAAATTAGAAACCATTGTAGGGACTAAATAAATTTTTGGTTTCTAAATTAGTTTCAATTATTGTTAAATGGTTTCTAAATTGGTATCTAATTAGCAACTAAAGTTTTTCTACCAAATTTAGAATCTAAATAATTGTTAGTTAAAACCTTGGTTGCTAATTAGATACCAATTTAGAAACTATTTCACAATAATAGAAACTAATTTAGAAACCAATTTTTTTTTTAGTTTCTAAAATGGTATCTAATTTAGTTACTATGACAACTAATTATTTTGGTATCTAAATATTGGTTTCTATTTGATGATTTTCTTGTAGTGTCTTATTAAGATAATGACAAATAAACATCATTAGTTCAAAACATCTCAATTATTCTCACAATATAGTTAGTATATTTATAAAATTTGGAATAAAAAAATATTGAATTTTTTTTCAAGTAACAATTTTGAAAAATAAAAATTTAATATGTATTAAAAATGTATTTAACTCATTCATTTATTATTTAATGTCATTTTTTTTAAAAGAAAAGTTTAGATCAGGGATAACAAAAGCATTTGTGCATGTATATATTTTCTTGTAAAAATTTTCATGGATACAAGCAGTCACCTTTAATAAATATTTGGACCAGGTAAAAGTATATTTATATATCTTCCATGTTTAACACATTGCTATAAAGTAACCACAAAAACTATTCCAATGATTTGGTATTTTCCTTACTTTAAATAAGTTTTTTTTTCATATTATTATTAAATGAAATAAGTAGTAACAATTTGTGTCCCTTAAAGTTATATAGAATTTGAATCTCGATTATATTACTTTAAATATGTATGTATGCTCATTTTAAAATTGAATTACCAATATTCAATATTTTCAAATTAATTAATAACCACCTAGGGATAAAACTTAATAATTTCATTTTTTTTATCATATATATTATATCACTTAGTTACAACTAGGTATGATACAATATAATCATACCATTATCTAAACTATAAGGCCACAAAAACGTATACAAGAGCACCGAACAACAAAGTTCTAAAGCCTATATAATAGGTACATATTAGCATCCAACAACAAAGTTCTAAAGCCTATATGTTAAGATCAAAATATTGGTTTACAAGGAGGAATGACATAAGGATATACAACATGGTATTTAATCAACAAGATTCAGATAATTCTAAATTCAATGTAAAACTATGACAACAAACCTATAATCTCCCTCGTCATATTTAACATCATAACAAACAACTCATTATTATGAAAAACAAAATGGTTATGATAGAAACATATCTAAGCATATTGCACAAGACTTATAAAATTTAGAATATTATTAGACTTTTCAAGTTTTTAAAAGAAACTCGAGTTCCTCTCCTCAAGAAAGAATCCTTGAAGGAGAAAAGGAGAATATTACTCCCATTTTTGTGACCTGAAAGAAAAAGAAGAAATCATTCATTTTGCAACTCAACTCTTATTCAATTCAAGGTAATGTTTACAAGAGGTAAAAAGTTTTATACATAGATGTTTGAGCTTTCTTACACTCTATGAATCAGGGGATGTGAGACTATTTTTACAAAGGAAATGAAACTCAATTTGACACACACACTAGGAGAAATTCCACTTCAAGCAAATCACACCAAAGGGTGTTTTTAAATTCTAGTCATGAAGAAAGAGTGTTGGTCGCATATTGACCTCCTAAATTAGCTTTAACCACTAGTCTTAATTTGGAGTAGCTAAAATTTGACTTGCTAGCTAGGGTTTTGACCACCCAATCAAGCCCTAATTGATGTCCAATTAGAGGCCTACTTATGCTTCTACTAATTATAAAGAAAAGACCTATACTTATACATGTGTTTACATTTTCTTACAAGACTAAACTCTAAATAAAGTGAGTATTCTTCTTCTTGACTTCTTCTTTCTCAACCCTTCTAGTCATGACCCTTTGTTAAAATATTTTATTAATGCTTTTTCTGTTTTAAGTAGATTGGGCATGCCTTATTACATAAGCCCATTAGGTTTTTCTTTTCTGTTTTTTTTGCCACTTGTTTAGGCAACACCTTTTCTTATATATACATCTTTTGTAATTACTAGAGATACGTGTGAAATAATATTCTTTTATTGCTCAATGTTATTTTCTTCTCACGCTTCCATCACTGTTAGCTTGTGCTTGATTAGGGTCCATCTGTTTCCATTCCCTTCCCGGTTCATTGCAATAGAGGAGAATCAACATTTGAAGAATATTAATATTTTTTTTCTTCTTCTTAATCTTAGGGATATCTTTATGTAAATGAAATGAAAATAGAAAATTGTATAGTATTAGAATTTTTTTATGTAAAACAAATGCATTAATGGGTCTAATTAGGGTTTGACTTTAGAGTCGAAACCCTAATTTCAGGAGTCAGCATGCAACCCTTTTATTAGGAAAATCAAAATCTTAATTGGAGAGACATGAAAAGGGTACACACGACTCACTCACACCCACATAGTCAAAACAAAACATGAGAGAAATTTGGAGCTTATAAAGTGGGAAATGTCGAACTTTGATACTTAAAGGTGACGAAAATTCAACATGCAACTATGTTTTGCTCTTTTAATCCCATATCCCCTAGTGCTTTAAGTGTAAGAAATCTATACTTATTTAAGCCTACCCCCTTTTTATAATCATTTCGAATCTTTGAATGACAATTAAATTTCATTTGACATATCTTTGTTCATTCAAAGTATTAAAAAATGAGAGTATTCTTTTCCTAATTTATCCAACTAAGGAACTTTCATTGGAAGAATGTCACTTGAGTTTCAATCAAGAAACTTGGGGAAAATTTTAAGAGCTTTTATTAAATCTTATTAAATCTTACACTACTACCTGAAGGATGCTTCCATCATTTGTTTGCAAACAAGGACACTATTTGTGAGCAACCTAAAATAGTGTTTATCATTCTATATCCATCTTAGATTGTTATTCTCTTTTAATGAGCAAAACTAGTGAACATTTATATCACAATCTTTGTTTATCAATGTGTTTTAATCAAAGGTGATTGTGTCCAAACAATATTCATGCTTATCCAAAAGTTGTTGTGTTCAAAGATACATATTATTGCACTCATAAGTGGTTGTATCCAAAAGAATACTAATCACTTAGCTATAAGTGACTAAGTTCAAATAATATTTGTTTTTATTTTAGTGTTAGTCTAGGACCTTGATCGATCAAGAATTATATAGTCTATGTTAATAGGATTTTGATCGATGAAGAAATATATGTAATATGAGTTTTCAAACTAACTAATATAAAAATAATTTATATTCTTATCTTTTTACACTACATATTTATATGAGATAACTAATTAAATAAGGATAAAATTTCCAAAATTCAAATTTTAAAGTATTTATCCCGTTAGAATTGTATCTAACGAGTTTCGTTAAAATCATCTTTGAAGAGAAATACCTTAAGACTATATCTCTCAAGCTTAAACTTCAATTATTCTACTCTCTTAGAAATTATTTAAATTTTTTTAAAAAACTTAAAAACATAATTTAACCTTTTGTTAGTTTTTAACCAATTTTCAAATTTAAACGAGACACTAATGATTAAAATATATTTAAAAATTGCAAAAGTATGTTAAAAATATAGAAAATTTAGAAAGAAAAGATGTAAATTTATGAGTAATGAAAGTTTAAAAATATAATTTAATAATAAATTGAAAGGCTTATTACAGTAAATGAAGATGAATATTCTTTGTCTGATGTGATGCTTTAATGTAGCGTAAGTAATCGCACGTAATCGTAATGAAGAAAGAGAGGTTTTGATGAACCCTAATTGTAGAGAAAAATAAATATAAAAGAAACTTTTATTCACTT
>Ga0123342_1001905_pt1 | contig 34935 bp, 15 predicted proteins | sample Turbeawhitnodule_FD_89960 | JGI IMG/M metagenome (GOLD analysis project Ga0123342, IMG submission 89960) | Root nodule microbial communities of legume samples collected from Mexico - Turtle bean Mexico white nodule | ecosystem: Host-associated > Plants > Roots > Nodule | place: Mexico: Nepantla... | reverse complement strand
GAGTGAAGAGAAAGTTGGATCTACATTGGATCTCACCTGAATCGCCCCATCTATCCTCCTGAGGATAAGTTTGGTTTCAAACTCCGGTTCAAACAGGAGAAGTACGCCATGCTAATGTGCCTTTTTAAGAACAAGATTATGACGAAACACCAACATCCAAAACGGACAATACCGTAGCAGTTTATATATATATACTCCTTTCTCCTCCAACTCTCCAAGATTATGACGGAACACCAACCTCGAACTTGGACTTAAGGTATATTATGGGGTGCAGTTTCATATTAATGGGATGTAGGAAGAAAAAGCCTTAAATTCTTTGCAGTGAATTGGAGCTGACACAAACAATTGAAGAAAATCTTGAATCTAAAGGTGGACGTTTTGGTGCCCTCAGTGATTAAACTCAAAGGCTAAGATCCAACTCCCATGAGATCATAGAAAAATGGAGAGAAAGTCACAGGTAGAACAATTCACCAAGTTTTGTGAGTACTCAAATGCGAATAATATTTAGTATAAAATGCAGATAATATTTAGTATAAAATGCGAATTTATATTTACACAGTGATGAGAGGTTTTCAAGCACTCAAATTGCTCAAAGGTGGGTTATTGTGAGTAGTTTGAAACCTAGATGTAAGGGTTACAATGCTGTAGTAGTTAACCAACGAATATACATCTATACTACATCTTTGACCTTCTCTTTTAACTACTCTTCCATTGGTCATTTTGTTTTAGAAATTATGGAATCTATTGCCACATTATACTCAGACTAAGGAACAAGTATCAATTGGAAACTAAGCTACATATATATATGACCTTGTATGGTGTGATCAAATGGTACAAGAATCCATATACAATATCAGTTATCAGTCTTTGGAATGTCACCCACACTGTTGGAGCTATCTTGAAGTCCTTGAGACGAAGAATAATGGCTTGAAGCACTCCCAGCACTGCCACCTATGATGGTTCTATCTTCTATCACTGAATGCTTGCCCTTCCTTCCTCCAGAAGTGCAACCCTACAGAAATTGAAAATAATGTAGTTAGTTTGAGCATTGAGGCAACTTTAATTTTCAAGACTTGGTTAAAGTTTCTTAATACTTGCAAATAGGACATTGTTTACTTTTAATCAATATTCCTGAAGATATCATCATATGAGATGAAAATTAAGAATTCTCGACATGTGAGGACTAAATTATATTTTTAAAAAAATCATGAATCCAGATTTTTTGTAACCTACCTGTTGTGTTGATGATGATCCAGGCATCTTGAGTTCAAGTTCTGTGGCCACATCGTGAGATTTGCTACATCTTTCAGCATCACTACTAGGCCTTCTATCACCCGATGACTTGCTAAAAGATTCCCTTTGGTTGGACACATGGGACGTGGAAGCATACAGCACAGATGGTGGCTCAACTGGGGCATTAGATGGAGTAGAATATGGGACGTACATTGAACAAGGACTAGGAATGTGATGAGGGTTTTGATTTCCAAAGAAAGGAAAAGGTTGAAGAGATGGGTGGATCGAAATTGGTGCAGGAGGGATAGGTATAGGAAGTGGATAAGAGTAAGGTGGATTAATGACAACAGAATGGTCAATTGCACTCCATGATGGGAACATGATTCTCACTCTCTGCTGATACTGGGCATTGAGATTTTCTATATCAGATTTAAGAGATGTCTTCTCTTCTCTGAGTTCATTTTTTTCCTGCATTAGCTGCAAATTATAAAATTGACAGAAGGAATAAGCAAACAGAAGATAGTGCTGTAAACTTGTGATGAAATTTAAACAAGTAAGAACCTTACTTCGTGTGACTCTTCAGAAAGTGCTTTATGTTCAGTTTTAAGCCTACTAACTTCAGCAGCTAAGTCCTTTAGCATTTGGACGGTTTCAGTAAGGATAGTTGCCTTGTCATTCTTGGGTCTATCCGGATCTGTATTAGTTCAAAGAGCATAAATATCTCAGTAATGTTATGTTATAAATGCTACATCAAATTGGTAATATATGTTGGAATGGACATAAAAACTTGGACTATATGTGTGTCTGTATAAATATATAAATATATATTTATATATATCCTTACTAAAGATGTCTATACAAAAAGAAACCCTGATTCTTGGAGGCCTCAAAGTCAAATATACTATACAATAACCAGAAAAATTGTAACACCCCTGATTCTTGGAGGCCTCAAAGTCAAATATACTTAAAATTATAAAAGAACTACTTGCACTAGCCATTTACAGCACGAGATCAAGATTCAAAGAATGTTCTTGTTTCAGCTATCAGCACAGAATCAGTCATATCAGTAGGTTCTTCCAGCAAAGATTATGACTAAAAAGGTGAATTGTGTATATTATCCACACAACAGACATGCTTTTATCCATTATTCGCCCAACTCTTGTCATTTAGTATTAGATCTTAGGCAATAAATGAGATTTTGAAGTTTTTAAGGGAAATAAATATAAACTGAGATGTTCCAGTAATAGAAGTTTTATCCATTTTCTCCTCCTGTCACTAACCAGGGGATCGACTATGTATCAATCAGATTTCTCTTCCTTTTGACTTTATGATCTGTTAGGGATTAGGTGAATTTGAGGCTACAAAATAAATAGAATTTAACTTCTGTCCACCATCAGGATAATTATTTTTACACAGTCAAATAATTAAAATAACCATGGATATGACTTTTGAAATAGTTATTACAGAATTAACATTCTTACAATATGTAATTGGAAACAATGCAAAAACATTTATTTATTTTTATTCAACAATAATCTTGCCGGGTAACTGAAGGCATATTGCAAAAGATGCTTCTTATACGTTGTTTCTACATCCCCAGCCAATAAGAAGAGTGGGTACCATACTAGTTAAGAGGGGATAACAGTGACTTCGAGTAATAATAGACTATGCACTCAAAGTATTAAATCGTTTCACATGTCAACCAATCACAAACCTCTATGCAAGGTAAGTTTATTGACTTTAATAATAGTTACCTTAATGCTATGCTTGGAAGAGATGGAAGTGAGAGGAAAGAAAATATAAAGAAAGAACGGATAACAATTTTTTCTTGGTTTGGTAGGAGAAAAAGTGAGGAAAATAATAAGAGAAATGACTTCAGACAAAAATTCAAACCTTTTATAAATGTTAAATAAAGAAATATAAACAGAGAGAGAATAAATTACTAATGCTTTGTTCAAGGTGGTTGTATATTTTTTTTAATTTAGTTTTCAAATGTAATTTTCAAATCAAAACGTGTTCGGCAAAAAAAATGAGTTGAAATTATTCATCTCAAATTTGAAGCACTTTTACCTCTATTTTCAAAATGAAGAAAAATGGACTTTATGAATTTGTCTTTTAGTTTTAAAATGCACACTCTTGATACCTTTGGCAATGACACTTCTCAATGGTGTCCACGTTACCACCACCACCACCACCAAAACCAACACCGCCACAACCACCACTACCTCTACTATCATCATCATCATCATCTCCACCACCACCATGGTCATTGCTACTACCACTGTTACAACAACCAAGATCATTGACACTGTTACTACCTTCACCTACACCGTCACATTTTTGCACCAGTACTGTCACTGTCACTGTCACTGCTATTATATTCATTGTTATTGCCACTAACACCAACCACTGACACTTCCATTACCTCTAGTACCACCACTGCCAACTCAGTCACTACCACTACCATCGTTATCACTACACCGTTATCCCCGTTACCATTACTACGACGAACAACATCCTCTTCTCCACACCATCACTATCAACATTCCCTTAAACTAATTTTAGCAGAACAGAAAATTTCAAACTAATTTATTTTAAATTAAAGGTTAAAAGAATAATTTTCAAAACTAGAAGAAGTCACCCCTTAAACTAAGACTAATTTAAAAAAAAAAAAAACTTAGAACTAAGAATCTTTTCAAACGGATTCTAAATGAACCAATCAATGAAAGATTCTCCGGAAGCAAAATCAGTCCTAAATTTGGCATCCGAAAAAAAATGAAATTGTAAAAAAAAATAAAAAATTGTTGAATGAACCAACGAACCTAACGTGTTTCCCAACTCCTGAAAGTGTTCGTTGAGTCGATCCCTTCTGAGTTTCTCGCGGTCAGCTTTCAGAACCTTCCGTGAGGCACTCGGATCCTCCTTTTCCCCATCACCCGTTCCTTCTCTCTCCCTACACAGAACACAACACTTGAGTTCCTAAATTTCTTTGTGAAAACTCTTCCTCACTCTAAAATTTGATTTTCAACCTACAATTTTGACCAATTCAATTTTCTTCCATATAAGCGTCAATACAAAATCCGATTGAAAAGACGTTTGTAGTGAGTAATTAGCATCGAAACCTGAGTGTGCGGAAACGGTTAGAGGAGGGAGTGGCGCGGCGGAGCGAATCGGAAGCGTGTTTGGGTGTGGTGGAGTGTGGTGGATTTGGATGATCCATGGTGGGGTTAGGGGCACAATCTGAATCTAATCCAAAAAACGGTTTTGAGAGAGAGAAAGGGATGAAGCGTGTGCACTCCACGAGCCAACGCGGAAGCCATATATGTCCAAATTCGGTGTTTGTTTTGAAGCATGTCGTTTTCGGGACACCTGGTCCTTGATTAGGACCTACTGCCTCACACGTGTGACCACACGTAAGTTGACATTAGACGCATATATGTCTCTGCAAGCTTGCTTTATACTTCTAGAACAGGTTTTTTTTACCACAGTGGGATTTCTTTTTCTTATTTTAACAAAACTGGGTTGCTTTTAAAAAAAATTATAAATTTAGATAAGTCATGCCAATTTGACACAACTTTGTCACCTTAATATGAAGTTGTGAAGTTGTGCTAAGTTGGTATAACTTCTGTCACGTTAATTAGACTTTACTTTTATAATCTATGTTAATGTTAATTTGTATTGTACAGATTTTTTAAATAAAAGCTTGAATTCTAATAAAGAATAACAGTTAAAGTATTTCTAAAAAACTGCGTTAAATTATCTTAGAAGAGAAAATGTAATTATTTGTTACCTGTAGAGATGAGGAAAACAATGGTTTCAAGATCAAGGTTCTCAATAGTAACAACGTAATATCTACGTTGGTGTCTATGTACTCATTCGATATTTGCTCCCTCAGCTTATTGGAACTCTCGATCTGTCTATCACAGTGGGGTTGTCTCACCCACTTTAATCAACGCACTAAATTCACTTCTTTCACATGCAATGGTCATAAGTTTGCAAGTTCTTCCTTTGTCCTCATCATTCATGTAGAGTGAAGGGAAGACCTTCAATTTCCAAAGTGCACCCCATGACAACTTTAAAGTACATCTAATATTCACTTACAAGCGTGCTTCAAAATAGTGTTGCAAGATAGTCATTTTGTTGACCAATTTTGACCCATTGAATGAAGGAAAAAAATCAAACTCATTTGTTAGCGTGAATGAGGCTGAGATGCAGAGACTCATATGCAATTAAATAGCAAGCCACACTCCTTTGCCAATGAACCTACACTCCTTTGCCAATCCCTGTTGTTGCCAAACCATGTTGTAAAAAAGAGAAATCTTATTACCAACTACACCTCTAACCTACTTGTGCCCACAGTGTTGAAGGAATCCATCTTTCAGTACAATTTATAGAGTTATTCATTGTAGCTGAGTGCTGCTAACTCACACTGATTCGTAGTCTGTATAGTATATATTGTAATGTAGTAGATTATGAGATATCTTGTTGTGGAGCAAGCCCAGAGTTAATTCGTGAATTGGTTAATTATAGCTTAAAGACTAATCGATGGTCAAATGAATTACTTTATACACAATTTTTTTGGTTACTATTGTACGTATTGTTGCCTTTGAATTTAAGTTCCCCACAATACAAACATTGGAGACAATTTTTTTTTCATCAACCATTATTGTAAATGTACACATTCCTTGAGTATATCAATTTTCATCTCAAGAAACATCTATTTTTTTTCTTATAAACTTATTGTTTATTCATTTAAAACTTGCTTTCAAATGAAACTCAGGTCCTACATGCTCCATACCAACCATTATGCAAAAGTATGTATTGACAAACTTATTCATAAATTGAGAGAAAAAGTAAAAGATGAAAATGAAATAAAATTTTCTGTAATTTTAAATTAGTTTATTTATAACTTAAAAAGAATAGATAGATTAATTTTAACTTAAACATAAATTAACTTTAACTCAAAAAAAAAATCATTTTCTTAAGCTTTTATGAAAAAGTTTCTTCAAGTAAGACAAGAAGGAATGTATACATGAAGTAAATGAATATCTTTGAGCTACATATTCAACTCCTTAGATATTGTACTATTATCCACAATAGGAAGAAAAACAGCAACAGAGGAATGAGTTTCAGTATTCTCCAGAGCTCCATTGTAAAAGTTCTCTGTCTTACTTTCTCCTTCTTTATCTGAATGAGAGTGTCATGCACACACCATGGGAAGCTGAGGAAATGATCCCTGTTTAGCCCTTCATTGTAGGACCCCCAGTACCTAGGATGATATGTAACATGGTACCAAGCTGATGCTATTGCATAGGCAACATCACCATCATCAACTTCAGAATTTGACTTGTTTTTTATCATCACATTGAACCAGCTTCTAGCTTCCTTTCTTAGAGACATCACAGCATGATTAACTCCTTCCAAGTCCTTTCTTTCTCTGAAGGTTTTTGACATTTTCAAGATATTGCCACTCATTATTTCTGCTTCTGTTTCTATACCATAGTAATCCATTAGGTTCCCCAGCTTGAAGTCATACATGTTCTTGTATTCACAAGCACTTGCTGTGTACTTCTCAAAGCCTTCAATCTCCATGTCACTGTCGTATGATTGCCTTGCCACTCTTCTTGTGAAGGGTTTGGTGAGACTCTTGTGTTGTGCAACATTCTTCACCTCACGATAAAGCTTTCCTATTATGCTATTTGATTGGTAACTTGGTTTATCTGGCTTTTCCATGAAATCTGGATACTCTTCCACGCGTAGATGTTGTGGAACTTCTGCTGGCACACCAGATTTTGCAAAATCAACAGCAACTGAGTGTAGCTTTGCAAGCTCAATGCATGCAGGGCTCATGGCTTTTTGAGGATCCTTATCAGCAAACACCGTGTGTGCACTTGCAACAATGCCCAACTTGTCTTTAACTATGTAGTGAGCAAAATACTCCTGAACTTCCTGTAGCCAGATAGTGATATGTCATTGCCAACAAATTAAACCATAAGAAAAAGCTCTCAGATTGTGTTTAATTTCTATACAAACAGTGTTGGAGATCCATATTGACTAAACCGGTTTTATAAAGTTAAATTAGACTTAAAGTTATTTTTTAATAAGCAAGAATCGAGTCAGGTATATTGTGGAGGTTTGTTTCACTCTTTGTCTAAAGTAGTTGTGCTATATGTTCTCATAGATTCACATTTTTACTTTTCAGGTCCAAGTTTAGATTAAGTCATAAAACAAGATTTATAACAACAATTTCTGAAAAGAAATCAATGCCTATACTTTTTTGATAACATTGCTTTGTGCTGAGTATCATTCACTAATCCAAAGTCAGTCACCTTTTCAGACATGTAAAGTTTTATAAGAACATTTTATATCAATGTTTCTCTATTGCTATGTATATTTCCTCTATTTCTTATTTGTAGTTTGTTAGAATGATTCCCAACTGCAAAAATACAGCATGGATTAACCTAACTAGTGGATGGAGTTATCTGATAGACAATCTTTGTTTTTCTCATAGGAGGTAAAAATTTATGTTTGCTGTGTTCTTGATTCCCTCCCTTCTATCAATTGTACTTCTGTTAAATCAATACCTGTAATGTAACATCATGATCCACATTCACAACTGGAGATGGTGCATGATCCATGGGATTTTCCTGACGAGGAGGAATAAGATCAGGGTCCCAGCTGACAAAGTAGATATCTCCATCCAAGTCACTTCCTGAACATTCATTGGGATGTGGTCTACATGAAAACACAAATGAAATCAGAAAACAGCATACACATTGAAAATGTAATCTCTTCCATCAATTTGACATGGTAGTGGCTGAAAGGAACACTTGGTAGCTAATGAATAGGCCAACTATTCTAGGAATCTGTGAGCAAGAATGAAAAGAAAATCCAAAACAATGTTATTGACTTCTTTCATTGAATAAAGTCCTTTTCATGTAATCACAAAAATGCATTGAAAACCATTCCACCACCCTCAAGAAATTGAGCTTGTCATAATTTAATTTCATGCAATATGCTAAAACTATACTATGTTTTCTAAACAGAAATTTAGGTACATTATGCTATGTTACATTGAAAATAAATTATTGAATTGACATGTTATGTGTGAGATTTTAATCTGAAAACACTTGGATCAATATCTTCATGTGTATGCTGTTCTGGGAATAGGAAATAGTAAAATGGATGGAAGTCATACCTTCTCCCTTTCTGTGGAAAAACAACACAGTCCACCATATGATGCAGAGAAGGTACATCCACTGCTCTTAAAACTCGAACATCTCCCGGGTGTAGACAGGGATTTTTGGCTACAATTACCTTTCCCTTAACAATATGTTTGCTTTTGTTTGATGCATATCTGTTAGAAGAAAGAGAGGACATAGCAAGAAATTGCTTATTTCTTTGGTGAGCTATCTGCACAAACACCTCTCCATATTTTAGAGTCCTAGTTTCATCCAAGCATCCTAACAATGCTCTTCCTCTCTTAACAAGTATCCTAGTTTTGAGCTGCAATTCCTGTAGTTTTGATGCATATAATGTTTGCAACATCATGGAAAGAAATGGTTCCTTATTTGGATGAAAGCCACAAATGAGCATTTCCTTCAAAACCTTTGCAATCTCTCCTGTGGACATATAATCTAATACCATCAACGGATTTCTTGACAACATTTTAAGTTGATTAAGAACTTCCCTTTGTTTCTTTCTGAAGACTTGATCCTGAACCCCGAGTGTGGACAAAAGGGTGATTATTTGACGATTAAGGTAACAAGGTTTGTATTTGCTCCATGCCAAAACATCCAAATTTGTGTTTTCTGACTTGTACTTGCACATGCTCTTTCTTAAGGACAGTTTAGTTGATGAGGTAGGATCAACAGCAACAACACCTTTGTACCCTCCATATCTGATTTGAAATGCAGAAGGAGTATCCCTACAACCACATTTCTTAGCCACTTCTTGAGCCAATTCATAAGATATCTTCCCAATTCCATCAGAGAAACAGTATTTGTTTTCACCTCTTCTGAATTCTATATCAGGAATAATTTTCACTTCATGTCTTTCAACTCTCACTGTTTCCCTGGAAGAGCTGAATGATTGACCAAGCCTTGCTGCATACTTGGCCACATTTCTGATTTCATGAAACTCTCCCATCCAGTTTCTTATATCAGATGCAGTAAGTCCAGTTCTTGATGCAACCATCCACACAGAGTTATCCCTCAACTGACTTGGTGAGAAGGCAAGAAACTCAAACTTCTTATCACCAATTTCTATGCCATTTTTAAGTGTTGCAAGTACCCTCTCATGAAGCTTTGTTTCTCTGTCCATGCTCACAGAAGATGAACTTGGCACCAAATCTGCTGAGTGAAGTTTTTCCATGTCTTCATCAACAAAAGAAACACGAAGAAAGTTATCAGTGTCTTCAGGATAGTTTCTCAAGACACGATTAGAAAGGTTCACTTCAGGACCACAGAAATATATTTTGGATGGAGTTACTTGCACTCTATGCACATAGACCAACCCATCATCCAATGAAATAGCACTAGATACTGGAAGTAGACCATTTTCTGAGTATTTCTTATATTGTTTCTCCAACCATTGTGCAGGTTCATAGCAGCACACTTTTAGTTGATCTAATTTATGCAGGGCACTTTCTATGTATTCAAGCTTTACTTTTCCAGGGTCAACCAGTTGAAAAAAATTGATGTCAATTGCCAACAGAGGAAGACATCCACACTGAACTAGTGAGTTGATTTTGAACAAAATTTTGTATGGTAAGTTGAAGCCTTGTGGAGGGATCACTATGGGAACAAAATTGAAGTTAGAAGAGAAACCAATGTGTCTCTCAAGAGTGAAGACACTGTCATCAACTTCAGTATAATTACGATAGTGCTGGTTGAACTTTGGAACTTCAACACTTTTTGGAAGCTCAAAACATAAAGTAGGAGATTGTCCGATGCTGCATGATGGGGTGAAATCTACTCCTCGAAACCAATGGTTGTTGTCACAAGCCTCCTTAAAATATTTGCTTTTGGAAACATCTTTCTCATAGATCAGAGGAGCGTTGCGTAACTAGCATTTGGAAGAGAAAGTGGAAGAATAAGATTTCTTCTTTGCAGTCAAGCTAAAACTACCAGAACAAGGTTCATGTTAAGGTAAAATAGTTAAGTCCTTAAGTTTTGACCTATGAAACTCAGACACGCCTCTTAAATGGCGTGTCCGCACGTATCGGACATGACATTCGTAGGATACCAATTCAAAAATATTTGTTGGATTTCTGACAATTCTGGCACGGTTCTAACACAATTTTAAAAAGAAAAAATACATTAATTTTCAAAAAATTCAAACTTATGATATAAATTTTTAATATGATTATAAAAATAAGTAACAAAGAAACATGTGCTGTGGAAAAGAACTATAGCAGAAAGCATTTTCTGCACTTTCATGATACTTCTGGGCATTATTTTCATGTCAAATAGAATATAAGTGACACATGCATATGCAAGAACAAGCAATTATGAAGATGAACTATAAGCTCTATTATGAGGTCAAATTTCATCTTAGAATGAGTTGATATTTAGATAACTTGTCTGACAAATATATAAGTTGCACTTCAAGAACTGAGTTAATCAATTTGAGACTTCCCAAAAAGGGTGATATATGGATATATTTGCCAACCTTAGTTGATATGATACTTGAAAGAGTATATAAAGTTATGACTTGTGGATGTGTACTTGTCCTTGTTTCTTGAATCTTTTCATAAGGATTTGGACACCATAAAGAAAAGTAAGGGATCGAACAATGTAGAAAACTAACCTGAAAAAGAAGGAGCTTCTTGGTCAAATCATCTGAGTGATGCAGCTCAATACGTGACATACTCTCAGAAGAAATCTGCAGCTTATAATCCACTGACAAATAGTGAAAAAATATAAACATCTTTCTCAGTCTGAACCCGAATTTGACTGAAGCACTTTGGTGTTCCCAGAGTACACTAAGTTTGTTCTTGGATGTTTGACATCCAAAGTGCACTGCTATGTCATCTAGGCTGTGAGAAAAGTTTCTCTGCTTTGGCAAAATGTCATGTTTTATTTCTGTAGCATTTAGAACATGGTCACCATATGATAGGTTTTGAGTAACTAAGAGCAAGATTGTTTCAACACTTTTTTTGTCTGTAAATTTAACATTAACATGTGTGGTAGGATCTCCTTCTTTGAGCTGCTCAATCTCCACAGCATGAACAGTTTGAGGGCCTGTGTTTTGTTCCAAAAATTTCCTCACCTCTTCAGCTGACACTGTAGCTGGGAATCCATGCATTTGAATTGTCTTCCACATAGTGTTCACTTGATTAGTTTACCTGAAAAATTTAGATGTGAATGGAAAATAAGTGCTCAATCATTACCAGATCCTCTGAAAGAACAAAACTAGATCAAAATTTAGGAAATGTATATTCTTAAACTAAAAAGGATTCCAATACGAATACGATGCTAGCTGGAATAGGATGTCTAGCTTATAGAGCAAAAATTTCTATCTACTGCTTCTGCTGGAGTGTTTGTTCATCTCTTTATTCTTGGAGATTCTTAATGTGATTTGGTTTATGTAAAAGGGTTGGGATATCCTTTTGTATCCCTCTTAATTTAATTTCATTCTTTACTGATAAAAAAATTAATAATGAAACGAATATTGTCACTAGATAAAGGTGTATCAACGTGAAAGAAACTCAGACTTCAAATGTTTTTGGTTAAAAAATCAAATCAAGTATGTTAGAAGTCCCATATTGATAAAACTAAATAAAATTAATAATATATAAAATAAAATGAATAATATATAAGAAAAAAAATCCACAAACTTACATTACCTTAAAATTTTGAATTGAAAATGGTTTACTTATTATTCATAAATCACATATACCAAGTTCTTCAAAGAAATTCTACTACTTTGTTAAAGTCATAAATAAAGAACATGATGGCAATCTATTTGTTTAGCTTATGTTGCATTATTTTTTCATGCATACATTTATATTTTTCCTCCATATATAAATAAAATATATTGTCATCATGTCTAAGAACTTTTTTCAGAAACTACTTTTCTAGTAATTTTGTCCCTTATTCGAATTATCATTTTCATCTTGAATTTCAATAATATTTTTAAATTACCAATAAGTAAATGTAGTCTTATACTGCAATATGATTTTTTTATCATAAATATAAACTATAATTTATATTTTTAAAAGTATTTATATATTATAAATCATAATAATAATTTATAATTTATATATTAAATATTATTTATATATTTTAAATTTCAATTATATAAACATTTATTCAATGCATTACTGTAGAGGAAAGGCTACTTGTTATAACATGATAGTTTCAAGAAGAGAATGTGGTCTACCAATAATTCTTTGCTTGGTGGGGAAGAGAGAGAATAGAGTGTATAATGGATTTGAAGAATAATAAGTACTACATGGAGACAAAATATATCACTACATAACCCTCAAAGAACTGAAAAAAAAATAAAATTCAAGAACATAATTATATTTCTAATCTTCAAAATAAAACAAACCATTGCCAATGTTACACTCTTTTTTATAGAAAAATGTGGTAACAATGAGTCATGACCATTTCATATAAAAAAAAAAATTAAAATACTACCTCAAATCCAAAACCTTTAAACTTTAAGGTAATAAATATGTCCGTCTTTTTTTTTATATACCACTTATATGGTCATGGGTCAAACTCGGTAGTATTTATGGGTGAACAATTTTCGATCATAGTATTTATGAGTAATGGGACATACATCATGGTAATTGACAGATACGCGAGATCAGAGTTATCATGACTTAATGCAACTAGGAAACGAAAAGGAATGTATATGGCATAAAAGACAGCAGAGACCGATCATCAAGACACAACATTCTTAAGGGCTAGAAATCACTGTTTTTGACTTAACTGGATGCTCTAGTAAGGAGACATCTCTCTTAACTAGAACACTACTCTTCTAACTCATTTCTACTCAACCGAGATCAAACTTACTTAAAGTGAGATCAAACTCACTTAAAGGGAGAGAAGAGAGGTAGCAGGTGAGAGAAAAGAGGGAGTTGTTGAGATAGGGATGAGAAAAATGAAAGGGTGTGAAATGATTCTTTGCAAAATGCATTGTGGTGAAAGATTTTTTACTCACACTGTTACTACTTGAAATTGAATCTTAACATAAGAAAGGAAGATGTTTCATCATGAAATAGTTACACATAATTTTCAAACTTCAAATTCTAAACACTTGTATTCTTTACTACTGAAGTCATCAAAATAAAACCATGCAAATTCAATCTGTGAGAACAACTACAAGAGATCTGGTGCATGTTATACAACACTTACTTGTAGAATGTCTTGCAGAAGGCCAAAAAGTGCAGCAGCAGCAGCTTTCAACTAAAAACATGCATTTTCATAGCTCCAAAGTAATTAAAACCACAAAAAGTTGAAGCATCAAAACATAATTTACCAACATGCAAGCTGAAAGAAAACTCAAAGTGTACCTTTCTGGTTTGAGAAACCCAGAAGATGCATAAAAGAACAAGAAGAAATAGTGCACTAGACAATGGACCCTTTTCCCTAGAGATGGAATTTGAAATGGCTACTTAACTTTATATGATTGTTAGAGTGTACAAGTTTTATTTATCACAATCTCTTCCATTTCATTCGACAAAAAGCTCTCTTACTGATTAAAAATTAATATTAATATTATAAACATTTTACCCCTTATTTATAAGCTATCATGAAGGTATAGTTAATATATAATTGTTAGAAATTTTACGTCCCATTGATATCATTCATATAAGAAAATTTTATAGTATATAATTATATAATGATTTCATAAAGTTGAGTAAATTTAAAGTTTACTTTTTAATAATAATAAGTATAATAATACTAAAAAAATCATTAAATTATTAATTTTAGTGAAAAAAATAATTAATTACTATATTGATTAAATTAGAGATATTTTAAAAACTAAAAAAAATATGATTTTTAAATTAGTTTATATTATTGTTAAATAATTTTTAAATTGATATTTAATTAACGACTAAAGTTTTTGTTACTAAATTTAGAATCTAGATAAGTGGTAGCAAAAACTTTGGTAGTTAACTAGATACCAATTTAAAAAGTATTTATCAATAATAGAAACTAATTTAGAAATCAATATTTTTTTTAATTTATAAAATAATATATAATTTAGTCAATATAGTAACTAATTATTTTTTATCTTTAAAATTTGTTTTTAATTAATTATTTTATAGTGTAATAATGCAAACTCAATATATTTTCTATTATGGAAAGTTTTTATATTTTACATTACATTTATGATAAGAATAACAATATTACTATATTTTCCATTAAATCAATGGAATATTTATATATTTCCCATCTACTTCTTTATTTCCTTACAATTTTATTATTTTTTTAATTATTTATGTATCTTGCTATTTTTTCATAAATAAAAAATAAATTTTGAGTCCTTAGTTTTGTGTACGAGGTATATGTGCCTTGCCTTTTCCTTGATAAGAGGGCAAGTATCAACTCATTCTTTTCTTCACTTTCGTACTTTGGAAAAGTCCAAAAGAACCTCAAAGTCAAAAAGAAACTCAAAGAGAATAAAGCTCAACCTACCATTTTTTTTTATATTCAGTAATATCAAAAGTGAAAAAATAGAAAATTAGAATAAAATAAAGTTATTTAACATTACAATAAAATCATTAAATAAAAATTAAATTTAAAGACAAAAACTAATTAGTTGTTATATTGACTAAATTGAATACTATTTTAGAGACTAAAAAAATTATTGATATCTAAATTAGTTTATATATTGATAAATAGTTTCTAAATTGATATTGAATTAGTTATTAATTTTTAGTTATCAATTTTTGAATCTAAATAATTAGATATCAATTTAAAAACGATTTATCAGTAATAGAAACTAATTTGAATACCGATAATTTTTTAGTCTCTAAAATATTATCTAATTTAATAAATATAATTTCGTTTTTGATATTTACGTATACAGATTAAAATGTAGATACCAGTACAATGTGACACATCTAATTTAATATGAATTTTTAAGTTCCAATATATTATTATAAAGGTTTTAAACTCCTTTAATCACTTATGATTAATTAAATTCAATCTTCATGGTAATTTTACGAGATAATAGAACAGTGGAGGACTAAAAGTTTCTGTTCATAGTTTGGTAAACACTAATATCCTTTCTTTTATTACAAAAGCTATATCTAAAATATCTCAAGTTTTGAACATTACAAATTTTACTTATTTTAGAATCAAATATAATTAATTTGGTTTTACTGAAAAATTTAATGTTTTTTTTTCTGAATTCCTTTGTTAGATCCTGGTATATTAAAATTATGTGATATTAAACGTGGAAAAGTTATTTACCTACAAGAAAATTATTAGATAAAAATTAATTTTAGAAATAAAAAATAATTAATCACCATATTAATTAAATAAGATTAAATTAAATATTAATTTTAAAAACTAAAAAAATTATTAATATCTAAACAATTTTTATTATTAATAAAATTTAAAAATTAATGTTTAAATTAATATCTAATTAGTTATTAACTAATTTAAATTCTAAGATTGATAGTTAAAACTTAATAACTAATTAAATATTAATTAATTAAAAAGATATTAATTTAAAAATTACTTTAAATACTAATAATTTTTTAATCTATAAAATAGTATCTAGTTTAATTAATATAGTAACAAATTATTTTTTTTAGTATAAATTAGTTTTTATTTAGTAGTGAAAATAGACTCGCTAATATTTCTCAACGGCTTTATAATTTTTTTTTCTTGTTTGGCAACTCAATTTTTTCTTATAATGTTTTTTATTATAATTTCTCCAAATAGAAAATAAGCATGAAAAGTTATTTAGAAAATTGTTTCTAGATCATTTATGTCAAGTGTTGAGCATGATTACTTTAATAATTTCTTTATAAAAATTGAAACATATTATATAATTATGAGATAACTTTGAATTGTCTCATTTTTATTTATTTATTCTTAACGCATATTAAAAAAATTATCAAGAAAACTATCAGGTTTGAAATTAATAAAAATGTAAGATATTATAAGAACACAATATTTATATAATTTAATTTATTATCAATTATTTATGATTATATATTATTTGTTTTTGTGAGAAACTCAATGTCTTTAGATTGAATTCTCCAAATAAGTTGGAATTTGCTAAATATTAGTGAAGTTGTGGATGACAATGACAAATGAACTTAACACTGGTCAGAGGAATGAGAGCCAACTCCACCTGTTAAAGAAAGTAAGTAAACATGAGAACAATAAATATTGCATTAAAAATATATTTCTAATACTTTTTTTTCTTTGGTTAATAAAAAAAATGTTACATTTAAAATAAAAAGATATCTAATCCAATTTATATATTTTATTTATACTTTTTAAATAATGAGTTATATTTTTCTCTAAGATTAATTACTTAAGATAGTGAGAAGTGCATAAGCTAAGAATTAATTATTTAATGAGAAAATTTAAATTGGGAAGGTAAAAAGATACCTATTGACTTAAAATGGCATATAAACAATTTTGTTCACATGGTTTATAGAGTCTAATAATTTTTATATTATTTTTTGTTATTTTCATTAATAGTTTTAAATTATTGTTTTATTTCATCTCTCCTTTTCAATTAAATTATGTTATAGGAATAAAAAGTGTTAAAAAAAGTTATATAGTTGTATAATAATTTATCTTTTATCCAAAAAATTATTCAAGAGTGGCAACAATTGTAGAAATGGTTTTAAATTACTTTTTAAAATGTGGTAGTGATTTTATTTTAATAATAAAGTATTCTAATTAATTTTTCACTTCGATGTTTGATGTTGGTTTTCACTACTTTTACATATACACACATATACTTTTATGGTTGGTTAATAATTTATCACCTACTTTTCAAAATGCAATGGATATTTTGGTCAATACTTAATGAATCAAAATTAATCCAACAAATTTTATGATTAAATATTTTTTAAAATTTAACTTTAAAATGCTAAAAAACATGCTTTTAAATTTGGTTTAGAAAAAGAAAAATAATTCTATTTTAAGATATATTACCTCTAATATTATATATGAGAAAATAAATAGGAACCTTTTTTTTCTAAATATAACTACTTTCAAAGTTAATAATGAATTTGGAATAAAATGAAGGTGAATTAAGACAATATAAAGAAAACAAGACTATAAAATTGCATGGATAATAGATAAATTATGAAATTATATTTTTTTGACAAGATTAACTTCTATTTAAGAATTTTATGTGAAAGAAAGTTGTGATAGATATTAGGGTTAGAGTCTAGAAATTTCTTCTTAAAAACTTGTACTTCAGAAAAATAAGAAAAAAGAAAATACTTTTTTATATGTTAAAATAGATTATACATAAGTTAAAAATAAATAAATAAATTAGAAAAATTATATAAGAGAACTTTTACAAATTAATTTATATATAAAGTAATTTTAATTTGAAGAAAATCATTTCTCTTTTTTTTTTCTCCAATGATAGAGGACATAACTGCATGTGAGGCAAATCACCTTAATCAGTTTATTGATCCATTTTGCAGTGGTGGCAATTCAACATCTTGGATAGCTACAAGCTTGGCTTTTCCACCATATAGTTCTGGGAGAACTTCTTCACCAACCTCTCTTATGAACTCTCTTCTCTCATCCTCATTCGTCACTATTACAATCTGCATTCACCATCCAAACCTCATGGAACTTAAACATCTTTCATTTAGACCCTTAAACTCACGAATTCATTCAAGTTAAACAAAATTCAAAACTCAAACACCATACTTTTTAGGTACCAACTAGGCTGAATGTGGAACCTTCAATCATACCAATTAATAAAAGGGTTAAATATGTTTTTCGTACGTCTACTATAACGCGAAATTGGTTTTTATTCTTTATCCAAACTTTAAATCTTCGGGATACTTGTAAATAAAAAACTGACATAAAACAAAGAAGAATAAAGGAAGACAAAAATATGAGAAGAAATATTTCTTCTATTTTCTTTTCTTTACTTGGATCAAAACAAAGAGTCAGAATATATATATATAAATATAAAATAGTAAATTCATTCTAGATCTAGTTAAAGAGATATAATGTAAAAATCAATAAAAACTAGAATAAAAAAAGACAAATTAAAGGCTAGACATAAGTAAAAAAAGAAACAGCTAACAATTAGAAAAGACAAAACTAATATTAACTTTCTTCTATAAACCTTTTATCTATATTCTTTCTTACTAAATCTACCTTATTGCGTCACATTCAGACATTATGTCCCAATTCTGATTCAAAAGGAGTTCTGATTATGTAGCTGATTTTCCTTTGGTTCAGAAATATGATTAAACTATGAGAATCATAAAATTAGAATGGAGAATGGGAGATTAGAAAAGAGGTGATGCATGTAGCCATGAATGACAAGTGTGCACAAGCATAAAATTTCCTCTTAAGATATAGTAAGTACCTTTTCTAAGGTAGCCTTCTCTAGGAAACGAGAAACTAGTTTCCAAACACTCACAAAAAACCATGGCATGTGTAAAATATAGCACTTTGCCAAACGTTCAGGGTAGTAATTCTGCAGTTCAACCAAGAACAGAAAAAATATTAGATTATATCCTCTGTTCATCTTTCCAATGAATGTTGATAAAATGCCACACTATATTGATGCCAATTCAGACATGATATGAACAGGGATTTTGACCAAGATTACAATAAAGTGGAAGTCTGATTTTATACATATTGGCATTTATAATATGCATGCAAATTTCAAGGAAAAAAAATGGAAGTTACCTGTAAAAATTGAAATCCTGTGATCAACCCACGTGCATCAATATTTTTATATGAAATATTTTGCAGATCAATAATCCCAATCAACTTCTCATTCCCTACTTCCCTTCCTTTGAAAGCACTGAAGTTGAAAAACATCAAATATTAATTTCTTAACATTCTATCAGATTAAGAGAATAAAGAGAGAGCACAGATGAAAATTACTATTTGATAATACAACCTTTACTGTAGTTAAGAGGTAAAACAATGAATTTCCTTTCTTTTAAAAATTAGGCAAAGATATTGTAACAGAACAAGTACACATGTGCTTTCCCAAAACTCCAAAAAAATTTACCTAGTTAGAACTCTCTCCTAATGATTTGTGAATATTTAAATGAATCAATAAATAGTATGGGGTGAGAAAAATGTAGAAAGAAAGAATTTGTGTTTTGGTGTTACTCATATTTTTTTTGCACTTTACCATCTTCTACCTCCACCTCTACTATCTAAAATTTAGTTTTTAAGCACTAAAAAACAAAATATCAAATTCACCGTGTTACTTTGGAAAGTTAATGTAATTGTATATTGATGTGCTCTTGTATCTTGTTATGGTATATTAATGTGGTTGATATGTCTGTTAAATCCTCACCGATTGAGTGATAAAAAATTTGTATTGAAATTATTTGTATAAGGGTTGGGACAACCTGAAGTGTCTATTTTCATGGTCTGTGGATTTGAATCATTTTCCCTCTTCACTTCTGATTTTTTATGGAGGAATTTTAACTCATAAGGGTACATTATTGCAGCTTCAGTTGCGTTTTCTCTCTTCAATAATATTCCTTTCTTACCACATCATTTATAACTTACAAGCCTCATTACATCACTTTAGATATTTTCAATTTTAAGTCCTAAAACAGATATTCATGTGTAAATGAACCTCTCCTAAAGCAGCTAGAATACTTCTACAATGTACAGAAAATAGGTCAATTATTTTTTTAAGTAAAAACTCTATCACTGTAAAATATGACATTTCAGATTAAGTAAAAACTATCATGTTACATATCACTGTAAAAACTGACATCTTAACTAGACTGACATACCAATTTAAATAATCATCTATCAGCACATGAAAAAAAAAAAAAATAGATTAATTATTATAAATAAAAGCACCACAGTGTTAGTAAAATCAGAGTACCTTGCAACTGTCTTGTCCAATATATATGTAACAAATTCTGAATCAATGAACAGAATAGGACAGTCAGCCAAACTTGAAAAATTTAAAGAAGGTAATGAAACAATTTTATCAATCCCCCAATAACCAAATTAAAAGTCAATTAAGAATTACTAAATTGATAATCATCACATATAACAATATGGAGAAATAATATGGAAGCATGAAAAGGAAAATATAACATATTCTATAGTTACATTGTATTTTGACTTGACTTCTTATTGTTTTACCTCATTTTTTGTTTTAGGTGATGCTTGAAGGTCTACACCCTTTCAAAAGACTGAACATATGTGGTTCCAATGTTTATATGCTTACAATGGCAAGAGCCAACTATTTAATCACATATATATCTTTGAATAATTTTTTTCATAAAATTTCTAATTTTTTTTAAAACAATAAACATTTCCATAAATTAAAATTAACTTATTTATAAACAAATTATAAACATAATTTTTTTTTCTTTCTTAAAAGTTCCCTGATGATCATATGCAAACTCCTAGCATTGTTCCAGAATCTTAAATTTATTAAATATGTCTATATTTAGAATCTAAAATTTAATTCCACATTTTATAAGAATAAAGTCTTTCTATTACATCGAATTGATATAACATAAATTTTAAAATTATGAATATTAAATAAAACTTTAGTCATAAAATTTAAAAAAAAATATTTTTAAAAGAATTTTTATTGCAGAATATTAGAAAAAAAATATTATTAAAGTAAAAATCTTATAAAATCATTAACTTCTTAAAAATAAAAAATAAATTAAAAGCTCATTTCATAAGTCTGTAATGAAAATGACTAACATATCACAACAATTACAACAAAAACACTAATATTATGCCAAACTCAATTAATCCTCCTCTTTCTATCTTTAAAATTTTAATTATGGAATCATTTATGTAAATAGTTTTTTTTTTTTTCTATGGCTGGTAAATAGAGACCATGAACATCACTAAAAAGTCAAACTAAAACGTTCTAATTATTTGAATTTATTAAAGATTTGACAGTGAGAGAAGAAGACAAAGAGAGATGGCCCACCACATGAAGAAGAAGATGATAGAGGAGATAAGCCATTAAAATAACCTTAATCTAAGTGGCATATCCACAAATTTGGATTTTGAAGGAAAAATAATATAGTTTGATTAATAAATTATTCCATACTTTGAACAGAAAAAAGTCAAAGAACAAAAACCAAGTGAAACCAATTTGGTAACATTAATTTATGAAGTCTTTCAGAATATTAGCCATTGAGACAAATTACATGAAAATGGAATCTTTAAACTCCATGTACTGGCATCAAACTTTCCACATTCACTTCTGAAAAATACATTAAACAGTGAAATGTTTCGTTAAAATGTACTTGTTGTATTTTATATTTATTTCTCAATATAAGTTTATTAGATTTAATTTTTGAAACAGAAAATGAAGATAAATGATGATAAAATCGTGAAATTATTTATTAGCAAAGCCTGCGATGAAGAAATACATGTAACAGTGAAAAGTTGTGTTACAAAATACATTTATGGTACCTTATACATATATTTTTTAATATAAATTTGTTACTTTTAAATTTTTAAATAGAAAATAAAGATAAATGATAATAAAATCCTGACTTAAGTATATCTTCAATCTCTTTAATAGGATCATTATATAATTGCACATTTCTAACCAATGATCAAAAGGAAACAATAATCTTTTGCTACAAAAATGCTTAGGAAGATAAATTTGAGGACTCATACATACTCTAAGATTTTTACCAACTAGATCAATCAGTGTTGACACAGAACATGATTTTTGTGTTAAAACTAATGAGAAAATATGTATAAATTCATCAGACTAAGAACATGGTTAATCCTAAAAACTCTTTTCATAAAAAAATTAGAGTTTGGAATTGAATGGAGTTTAAAGAAGGGAAGGAAATTACTCTTGAACTGAATCTGATCCTTGGCAGGAAAATGTCTGTTTGTTTGAACAATCATGATAGGGAATTTATCCCCAGACAAGCCCTGCAAGAAGATCTTCCTTGCTTCGAGTTCATCTGGAATTTCAGAATCTGAAATGAATCCATTAGGCACCATGGCACTCCTCCACTTCTGCCACTGCACAAACATCTTTGCTGCTTTTTCCACTTCCATTGATCGAGCAACCAAAAACCTTATCAGTGTATGGTCACTATACCCCTACAAAATGTGTACAATACTATGAATCCGAGAGAGTGAAAAAGAGAGAAAAGTTTGAAATTTGAATGGAAAAGGAAAATGAAAAAAGATGAAAATGATTGTTTCAGAAAGCATCATGCAATAACATTTATTATTTTAGTGTATTAAGAATCCTTCTAGACTCTCAAAAGCTCCCAAGTACAAAGAATAACAATGATTTTACTACTTTCTTTCATAATTAAGAATTTTGTCTCTCACTTGAATACTCTTAGTTCCACAAAGAGGAAGGAAAAATTCACATCTTAAATTAACTTTATAAAACTATTTACAGTGATTTATATGCTATGATTTCACACTAAAATAGCCTAACAAACTGAGTATGAAACCTAATTTAACTTAAAAAAAAAAGCCACCAACACTTCACATTCATACTATAAGAAAAAATGCAAAGATTAAAAATAAGAACTAACACCAATTTTAACCAAACATTAAAATAAAAACAAAAACAGCATCAAGAACAATAGTAGAACTAGGAACACAGAGTGAGTAGGTTGCATAAGAAAAATAACAGATTGGGTTCACCTCTGCAGAAGAACCAAGCTTCTCAACGGATTTTCTCATCTGGGTAAGTGCCAAATCTCTTTGTTGTTCCATTTGGGCGGAGAAAAAAGTGATGGGGTTGGAACAAACTGAGAGCAGGTCCCAGAGAGGAGAAGAAAGGAAAGATCTTGGAAGTGAGAAAGCAGATTTTCAGAGTGACATCAACACATGGAAGAAGGAGAAGAAGAAGAAGGATGGAAGAAAGAAGAGTTAATTCCGTTGAAAAAAGGGAAGAAATATATAAAGGAAGTTGGTTGGGTGGGACACGTCTCCTTCATTTTGGTTTATTTCATTTCACATATATTACTCTCGGACGGGGAGATACACGTATTCGACACCGATACTCACATCTGGTAAGATACGGTATATCCGTAAGATATTTGTATACAATATTGATAAAATGTTCGATTCAAAAAATATTTTTTAGATTTATGGTAAATATAACACAATTCTAATATAATTTTAAAAAAAATACATTAATTTTTTTTAAAATATTATATAAAATTATAACTAAAATGTATTTCTACACATAAATTTTTATTATCAATTTATATAAATTATAATATATAAATTTGTGTTTGATATCCTACATATTTTAAAAATTATATATATCTTTGTTAAAAATTATGAATATCTTCATATATATCGTATCAATATCTGTGTTGTATCCGTACTCGTATCCGTAAACGTGTGTGAGTGTGTGTCCTACATAGTTTCACATATTTTGTATTTTATTTCATTTTTCTTTCATCAAGAAATTGGTTGAAAACTGACAAAATAATCTGCTTCACAATTTAATTGGAAAGTTATATAGTTTTGTCCTGTTGCGTATACTTATACATTTATCATTTTTTCATAATATTATTTTTTAAATTTATATTTGGTATATTTGTTGTTAATTGACAATGTTAAAAATATTTATATTGAATGATAAAAGGTAAAGTATTTATAGAATTAGTACGATATAATTGTGAAATGATTATTAATTAACTTTCAAATATTTAGGACGTAGAATATAAGGAGTTATTTAATAGTAATAAACAACTACGTAGATATTGTAATATACACAACCTAGGTTACTAATTGTATATGGTATATTTTACACGTCACTACAATACTTAGTTCGTATAAATAAATAAATATAATAAATAATAAATTTAGAAAATAAAACATAAAATTGTCTTAACTACTAATATTATCACTTACAATAACTCTGTTATTATTATCTATAATATAATTTATTTTTAAATATTAAATATAATTTCAGCAGTAAATATATAAATAAGTAACTTAATATTTTAAAATCAATTCCACTGCATGGCATATTTAAGATATTTTTACTGTAAAAGTTAGTTTAAAGATTTTAATTAAATTTTTGTGGGTTATGTTATTTCATATCACTTTTAAATAAAAGTTTGCAATTTTTTATTTAAATGCAAGACTCTTATAAAAAAATTCATTAATGTTTTATTTGATTGTTGGCAAAAATATATATTTTTTAATATAAAAAATATTTTTTTTATGACTCAGTGTAAGACACAACCTACTCTAATTAGGAAGTTTTATAAGATTTAGATCTTAATATTATAACTTGGTGTATTATGTATTATGTTAATAATACATACACAATAAATTATGAGTAAATAACTTCAAAAATATATATAAAAAATAATAATTATATCTTAATGAAATAATATAATTTGTTTATTGTTGACGTTTTTTAAAAAACTTATATCAAGCATGTTAGAATAACATCAAATTCATTAAAAGTTTATTGAAGATTCATATATCTACTTTTTAATAATTTATACACAAATTTTCTCCAGCTTCTGTTCATGGACATGATGGATTTAAAATGGTTTTAAGAAAATAAATTATTGTAAAGCATAGTCTATTTTGTTTGTAAAATTTTAGAAATAAGAAATTGGTTATATTTTCTTTCTTGAGTAAAATAGGTGCAAATAACAATTTTTGTAATTAAACCCATGAAACTCAATAAGGTAGGGTAAGGTAGGGTGTGAACATTAGAGGGCTAAGAAGCTCATTCATCCCACATGGGATTCATTCAAAAGGGGCAAAGAAAAGAAAAGTTAAGCAAAAGGTTTTCTTAATAATCATACTCATCAATTTGGTTTTGACACCAATTGTTACATCAGACACGTACTCGTGGTCTAGACACAACTTTTTCTATTTAAGAGTTTAAAGATTCAAGCATTATAATTCGATCGTAACTTCACTCACTTGACATGCCTTATGAAATAATTTATGCACCTTAAAACAAAAAAAGGAGGATAAGACAAATGGGAAAGGAGCGTAACCAAACATTAAATGCATGCTCCTCAATTTTTGGCCAACTAATTTATTTTCTCCTTGATTTCATTTTGAATTTTGAAATTTGAACTTTCATCCCTAGGATAGATCAATTTTTAGCCATTAGATGTTAGGTTTGAATTTCAATGTAATTTTAGGGTGCATTTACATTACATCTACGTAGTAATTTCGACTATGTATCCTATAATTACTCATTTTTATTTTCTTTGTCAACAACTTTAATATATTAAAGAATTAAGATATTTTTTTAGTAAAAAGAGTTATCTTCTCAATTGAGTCCTATCTTGAATTATTGGATCGAGTGATGACTCTATCAACACCTATTTTAGAGCTTCTCCGAGTGACATGACATCTTACATCAATTCATAGTCCTTCTCTTCCATTTTTTTCTTTATTTCCTTTGAATCGTCGAGATATTCTTGTTCTGTCCCCTTCTTATTTAGTCGATATTCTTGTTTTAAGTGTATATTCCTATTATTTTCTTTGAAGCAAACTTTCATACTTAGATAATTCTATGGATTAAACTCACGTCCGATAGAAAGATTCTAAGAGTACTTACTTCACACTTAAGTATCCTTACAATGGTTGAGCTCATTGTATCACTTACAACAAGTTTTAAAAACATAATATACATGACCCCATTAGTACTTGAGTGACCATAGTTGCATCTCTTATAAGAAAAAAATGTAACTTTTTTTATATTAATTTCATATGAATGTTTATGCAAAAAAAAAATGAAACTTTTTACCTTAATTTCTTATGAATGTTTATGTACAAGAGGGTGTTTGGTGAATATTAAATTTGAAAGCAAAAGAGACCTAAAGGCTTGGAATACAATTGGTCTAGGTACATTCAAGTCTCTTCATCAACAACCACCACTATGTCTATAGCTAATTTTCAACCAAAAAGTTTAATGTAAATAGTTGTACATGCCACAACCTTCATTCAATGTGTTTGATATATTCATTTCCCTAATTTCAGACATTTCCAGATACTATCACTAGAATCTCAAATTTAAAGTCCACATTTTATAAGAATAAGATCTTTCTATTACATCGAATTGATATAACATAAATGTTAAAATTATGAATATTAAATAAAACTCTAGTCATAAAATAAATAAATAAAGGTTTTTTATTTTAAAACAATTTTTATTGCAAAAAATTAGAAGAAAAAAAATATTATTAAAGTAAAAGTATTATAAAATCATTAACTTCTTAAAAATAAAAAATAAATTAAAAGCTGATTTCAAGTCTGTAATGAAAATGGCTAACTTATCACAACAATTACAACAAAAACATTAATATCAAAATATAGACATGTCAAACTCAATTAATCCTCCTCTTTCTATCTTAAAATTTTAATTATGAAATCATTTATGTTAATAGTTATTTGTTTTTTCTGGTTCTGGTAAATAGAGACCATGAACATCACTAAAATGTCAAACTAAAATGTTCTAATTATTTGAATTTATTAAAGATTTGACAGTGAGAGAAGAAGACAAAGAGAGATGGTCCACCACATGAAGAAGAAGATGATAGAGGATATAAGCCATTAAAATTTATTTATTTGTTTGTTTATTTATTTTTTAAGGCCATTAAAATAACCTTAATCTGAGTGGCATATCCAGAAATTTGGATTTTGAAGGACAAATAATGTAGTTTGATTCATAAATTAATTCCATACTTTGAATAAAAAAAAAGTCAAAGAACAAAAACCAAGTGAAACCAATTTGGTAACATTAATTTATGAAGTCTGTTAGCCACTGACACAAATTACATGAAAATGGAATCTTTAAACTCCTCTGTTGGCATCAAACTTTCCACATTAAAATGCCTTAAACAGTGAAATGTTTTGTTAAAATGCACTTATTGTATTTTATATTTATTTCTCAATATAAGTTTATTAAATTTAATTTTTTAAACAGAAAATGAAGATAAATGATGATTAAATTATTTAAATTATTTTAAGTCTAACTTAACTAAAGACATAAGGGTGTTTATTTTTTTTCTCTTATGATAAGATGAGTTGTCATCAATTGATAATATTTTTTTTATTATAAGTTTCAATTACTTCATTTATCTTATTGTAATATTTTTTTCTTAATTTGTATTTGTTTTAAAAAACTACCTTTGTCATTGATCATTTTGTTTCAATGTTTATGAATATACTCTCTACTCATATTAGAGGTATTTAGCATGAAACCAAGTTATTTCAGACATTATGAATTCAAACTTGTAAAAAAAATGCGAAAGTTAGGTCTAATTTGAGAGATTAAAAAGAAAGGAAGAGATTATATTTTTGTTGTTTAAAATTAAAACAAAATAGTCAATACCAAACTTGCTTTTAGCCTGTAATGAAAAAGCATTTATTATGTTTATTAGTGAGTTGACTTTAAAGTTTGTTTTATACAAAAATTGACATAAAAATTAAGATAAATATTTTATTTTAGTCTATTTTTATCTTTATGATTTTGTAAAGGAAAGAAAAAATTATGTTGTAAGAACTCACGTGTTAAAAAATGAAATTTAGATTCACAAAACAGGTTTTTTTATTATTCTAGAGTAAGATACTTTTGAAAATTATATTTATTAGAAAAAAGAAAAAGAAATTACCAGTTTTCAGTAAAAAAAAAATTGCCAGGTGGTATTTTTTGTTCTTTCACGTGTAAATTATGTTGCATTTTACTCTAGATACAACACTAGGGATAAACACAAAAAATATATTACTATATTAGAAAAAAAGTGAAAAGAAAGAACAATTAAATATGTATATAGAGAAAACGTTGCTCATAATGTAGAATGTGTTATATGCATTTATTTCTTTTAGTTGAAGAGTTGTTAGGTGAGTTAGGAAAATGATAGTTTGATAACATTTTTTTCTTTAGTTGCTACATAATCAATTAAATAAACATATAACAGATTATATAAAAAATATTTTATTATATTTATAAATAAAATAATTATATTAAATACATATTATATTTTTTTATATAATTAACTTTGCTTATTAATTTATTATAATAAAATAATTATATAATATAACATAATAAAAATAATAATAAGTATTATTATTTAAGTAATAATAAAATTATAAAATAATAATAATAAATTTATAAAATAATAATCTACTTATAAAATAAAATTATATAAATAATAACCAATAAAAAAATTAAAATTATTAACTATAATAAAATTATAATTTTTAATCAATTAAAATTAATTTGTAATAATAAGGATAATTTAGTTATTATAGATATATTATCTTATAATTCCATTTAAATTTATATCTATCAAATAACTAAAAATTTCTCTATACTTTTTACTTAAATCTATACATAAATGTGATTATATTAAATTTATTGATATTGATTTGTTGTAATGATCACCTTTTGTTAAACATAAGACGAACTTGAATTTAAAATTTGTTTCAATTTATAGAAAAAAAGAGTTAAATCTTTGGATTAGAAGGGAACATACAAAATATTTGAATGACTGAATTAAAAATGAAAGTGCGAAAAAAATGATATTGTTGGAATAACTTATTTAAAATTTTGAGTAATATAATAATTGTAAAAAAAATAATTCAAAATTCAAAATATAATTTTACAAATTTATTTTTATTTTTAAAAATATTTTAATAATAAAATGTAGAATATTTTTATATACATTTAAATTAATTAAATTTTATAAATTATTTTCTATATCATTAAATAATTATTTTTCAAAAAAAATACAAGTTTCTTATCAAAGTCAAAACATGTAAAGTTTTCATAAAAAAAAATTGTAATAAATTTAATTATAATATTGAAAATTATAGAAAACGTTTGAAGATTAATTTGAAACGCAGTCAAAAAAATATTAAAGACATTAATTTTTAGATCATGGTCATAATAGAATAAACAACTGGTAAATTCTATGTAAGAATGTTCACAACCTTTTAAAGTTTATGACTAAAATAAATTTACACAAATTGGAGTCAAAGTTTATACATTTTATAAAGACTAAAAAGGTGTTATCTTTAAAGAGAAAATCATTAGTATAATTAATTTCATTTGGATAAAAATAAATAACTTTTGCATAATGAAACTAAGAAAAAAAACTAAATAGAAATTAATCACAAGCTATAATTTTTTAAAATCACGAAAACATCTCATTTCAAAAATAAAATATTTTAGTAAATCTAAGTTTATTTATGTTTAATATCCAGCTTATTTTACAAAAGAGCAAAAATTGGAAAAATGGGATTTTCCACTCTAAGTGGATTCTTACCATGTTATGAAGTAACAAATAGCTAAACACTCAATGATAAATTGTGCAACTCACTGAAGCCATTAATTGGAAATAGCAATACTTTCACCACAAATATAAAAAATGAAAAATACAATGGAACTTTCTAATGGTGAACATTTCATTTGATCCTAAATATAATTAGATACTACACCAAACAACTTAGACTACTTTCATAATGGATAATCACCAAGCATTTAACATTATAAACAAAAGAATCCCTAGATAAAATTGCTGGTAAGAAGCCATCAATTCAAACAGTTGAAGTTAGAGAAAGGTTTTATTTCCCTACAGACTATTTAATAGATTATATAACATTCCTAGATACATGTGCAGCTACATACGAGCAAACCAACACACCTATAAATAAATACTACACATTTATATAGACACTCTTCCTTGGGCTCTACAATGCACCAAATAATTGATGAGAACATACCTTTTTCACAAACGTACACATTGTTTCTCCATCAGTTTTTCAGAAGTCATTGTAGTTCGGCTTTCTTTGTAGACAGCAAGTTTTAATTGGAATCTACAATGTATTGTAGAGCCCAATGAAGACAAGCTAACTACAACACTCATCTAAAAGACTGAGGAAGCAATCTGTACCTTCATGGAAACACCTTCTCAACGATCATTTGGTACATTGCCCAATGAAGACTGACTTTGTACCTGTATGAAAAAGCCTTCTCTTGCTAAATATATTTCAACCTGTTGCAAACAAGATTCAGGCATTCACAACCAACATAAATATAATGACAAATATAATTTGAAAGATATGAACTTATAGCAGGGAAATGCGAAATCCAGGAATATAGAAGACCCAAGCAAGCACAAGGGGGGAGGAGAAAAAGAGCAAGTCCATTCAACTTTCTGCTATTACTCAATTAAATTTTGTGCAAAAATGCAGATGTAGAAAATAATCAAGGAACATCAAAGAGTGAGAAACTATAATAATGAACTAGCGTGATCCCAAAGCTTGCTAGTTGCTACAAATATCTTCTACCTTTTCGTTGAACGCATCCCAGTTGGTATTAAATTATTAGCGTATTTTGGAAGAAAAATATGTATGGTAATTGCCGAACATCTTCCTCCTCATGGTTTTAATAAACTCCCAACACATTTCTGCAGTAGTTATTTATTATATCTGCGTTCGAGAAATATCAAAGACAATACAAATACACATCCAGGCACTCAAAGATACAAATAAAAACTATTTTATAGGAAGTTTAAATTACTTGTGCAAAAAAATAACATTATACATACAATAAGCTCCAATAACAAATAATGTTCAAAATTATTAAGGATGTAGAGTTAAACTAATATTCACAATCTTATAAAACATAAAACTCAAATAATTGTCAACTTACCTATTCAGTAAACACACTTGAATGATCACAAGATTGATATCTTTCTACGATTGGGCGACTCACTTTTTGCATGTTTATAAAATTTGGCTCCTCCTTCAGTGTGTTGCCACTGCTATCTACATTGACTTTCATTTTACTAAAATCACTTACAGATGATTCAATTTCATTTTGCACAAACCTATTTGGAATGCAGATACCTTTGCCAATAAACCCAATATTCCTAAGGCATACTTGATCGAATGAATCACCCGATTTGAAACCATAGGGATCTTGTCTATCAGACATGGGCAAAGGGCTAGGCAAAGGTCTTGCAGCACCAAATGTCAAAGTTGAGTTTTGAAGCTGCTGAATATTGCCATTGATGGAGCTCATAGAACAAGTGGAGGGGGTAGTATACCCATACAGAACACCTTGAGCTTTTGTGTCACTACTGGGAAATTGAGATGCACTAACTGAATTATTTGATTTCTGTGAATATAAACTATAATCAATAATGGCATTCCTGCCAAAACTGCAATTCTGATCAACAGAAGCAGAACTATTTACTGCCTGTAGAGTGTCAGAGGATTGAGATGGAACCACCAAGCAAGATGGTTGAACATTGATTGAACAACTTTGATCAGGTATCAGAGGCTGCTGCCGCAGCTGTTGCTGTTGCTTTTGCTGGTGGTGGTGCTGTTGTTTTTGCTGGGGTAGCTGCCTTTGCTGGTGGTCTAATATATCCATCAGTATGTTGTTATTCTGAGTACCCACTCTTTCAACGCTATTATTGGGTCTCACTGAACCCATTGTATTATTAGATGATGGCCATGCACCATATCCTGACGACACATCATTCGCAGTTAAGACAGATGGAAGAAAATCCGTGCCAATGTTGGGACGCTTAACAAGAGGCTGACCATACGCCACAGCATGTTCAGCATGGGAATGTTTTAGCCCAATGGATGCTTGCAGCAAGGTAGCCTGGTCCATTGTAGACATTATGTTAGATGCAGGGCAACCTAAGAGCTCAGCATGAAGGGCTGCAAGTGTTTCAGGCGGAACATGGCCAGCAGCAGCCAAAGCTTGTATGTCAAATCTTCCAGTAGCACTCAGCTTGGATTCTATAGTCCCAGGAACTGCATTTAACATCCCATTTTGTTGCTGTGCCACTCCACTTAATCGCTTCAAATAAAGTCTAAATTTCTGTGAATGAATATAGCAGTTCAAACGACAATGTTAATTACACTTCAGAGCAACTACACGTAAGCTCATTTATCTACATTCATTGCCTTACTTAGTAAAAGAGATAAAATATTTGCATAATAGGAGATAATATTCTTCACCCAATCATTGCAATATTTTCCGGTTAGTAAAGAATGACCGTGGTCATAAACTCTTAAATTCTGACACCAGTAAACTTACATTAAATGACATTTATCACTTAAAAAAGGTTCCCATTCATTTCACTCGTCAATGCTAAGAAAGACTAATCATGCACATAAGAGTATCAAGCAGTGGTACTTAAAGTTTATAGAAGATACCACGAAGGTAATTTCTGCTCAGAAGATATAATTGCAACAACAAAATTCCAACATGAAATTGACATCAAGACAGAAGAAAATAATATGCTGGCATTGAACCAAATAAAAAGTAACCTGAAGGCTGAGGCATATGTCATATAACACAATAAAAATTAAGAAATTAAAAAAGCCAAAAAAATAAATACAGTGTAACTAACAAGATCAGCTGCAAATCTAATATTGTAAATTAAAATATGTAAACAATTCTGGGGGGAAATGGTAAACTATTGCTTCACATTTTGAACTAAAAACCAACCTGTAAATGACTTGCAACATTTTCTCTAGTCAAACCAGGGACATTCATCAATTCAAGTATTCTCTTTGGCACAGCCTCTAAAACAAGGATAAGAAACAATCTATAAGCTAAATTGTAATAAATGCTTAAATAAACAAAAGGAAAACATATATGTGTGTTTTGTGCTTTTTGTAATCCAATTAAGTCTAGTAACTGAGTGAAAAAATAGAAGCAATAGCAAGAAAAACATAGCAAGGGATTCGTACTGTCAAGCCCAAGTTGATTCACAGCACTGACAAATTGTTGATGCAGTTCTACTGACCACACTACACGAGGCTTCTTAGATGTAGCTGGATCATCACTCTCCAATTCAATATCTTCTTCTTTTAAACTGCTCCTCTTTTTTGGGCCTTTAACTACTTCTGCTGCATCAGCAACAGAAGAAGTATATTCAGTATCATCATTCCCCCGTTTATTCCAATCACTGTCTTCCATGCTGCCAGAATTATCATGTTCTTTATTTTCATTCCAGATTTTCCTAACAACATGCTGCCATATATTCCTCAGTTCTTCCTCACGTACAGGCTTAATCAAATAATCACAAGCCCCATGTCTAATTCCCTTCATGACAGCACTTGTTGTACTATCACCAGACATCACTGCACCATGCGGAATATATTTCAAATGTTAAGCATCACTGACACTTGTAATTATAAGGAAGGACAATGGTCACTTACTGATTACAGGAAGGTCCATTTCCAGCCCAACATGTTCAAGGAGCTTATAGCCATCCATGTCTGGCATATGAACATCACTCAGTACCACATCAAAACAACCTTTCCTTTCCCGCAGAAGATTCAAAGCCACAGTAGCCTCAGTGCATGTGGTAACTGGAAGATAAAAACACAGCAAGTAAGAAGAAAAACATAGTTCAAATGAAAGACAAGTTGCAAATCAGAAAAAATCCATGTCATAACTTTTACTATATCCACCATATCTATTGAAATCATTTCCAAATTTCCACACCACTTTTTTTACTGAAATTTCAGGTCATGGTGAATAGACTGCATCATAAACATTCTCCATTAGATTTTAACAAAAAAATTTGTTGAGCTCCTTAACCCATGGTAAAAACCAAGCCCTTTACACATTCATTACACATAGTTGAACACACTAAATGAGAACACCTCCCAAATAAAGTACAAAACCTATCTGCCTATTTGTTTACAATTGTCTTCATCAGAGAGTTGAACACTGTGAGGATTTGAAGAAAGGCAAAATTACAGTTAGCCTTTAACTAAACTGTTGGAAATCTCACATTCCTCGATATATGATTAAATTATAATATATAAATATGTGCGAATCTCACTTACAAGTCAAATTTGTAGGGTAGACTTGCCTAATGCTACTTTCTTAGGTGGTATCAAAGTCAATCGTAACAAGATTTATTGAACTTATCGTGTCAACACTATCGAACAACTACCAAACCACTCATAAATATATAGTTCCCCACTTGAAATACTCAATCTTGCATGTGAGGGACGAGGTGGATATAACGAATCTTCCATTATTCTATTGACTGAGACTCCTAACTAAAGTTGTCACATCCATTACAAGCCTTAGTCTATCGACATTGACTCAATGATAGTCACTTCCACTTAGACGGCTTCACGCCCCTATTGGTATTTAGTTTGTACCCTAATATAGCCTATTGGTAACCGTAACTCAACTTTCAAAGAAAGCACCAATTCTTACGATTTAAGTAGAATAGGGGAACACAACTCAAAAGATCGGTTCATTAGAAGGAGAAGCTCAATGTTTTAGTATCACATTAAGTAGCATACCAAACTCCTACCAGTAGGGTTTTTCACTCGAGGGAACAATTAGAAGAGAAAGTAATGTTTCTTTTATAGAACACAGAATCATATATATATATATATATATATATATATATATATATATATATATATATATATATATATATATATATATATGTTATATAGTATTTTTTTATAATTCAAACACTCTCATTTATATTTGGGGGGATAAATAAATATATATTCATAT
>Ga0123342_1001904_pt1 | contig 34936 bp, 28 predicted proteins | sample Turbeawhitnodule_FD_89960 | JGI IMG/M metagenome (GOLD analysis project Ga0123342, IMG submission 89960) | Root nodule microbial communities of legume samples collected from Mexico - Turtle bean Mexico white nodule | ecosystem: Host-associated > Plants > Roots > Nodule | place: Mexico: Nepantla... | reverse complement strand
AATTGAACCTTTATCACTTGCCTATAAAATTGAAGGTCACTGATTTGTGTGTTTCATAATATACTCCTAAAATCAGTGTGTGTATCTGGAAAATCAATCTGCATAATCTCGTGATTAACTTGGTTGATATAAACGTTTTCAAACATAAACAGTGCCAAAATAAATCTGTTCATTTCCAAATAAATTGATTTATTTTCTGTGTACTGTGATAAATACTGATTCTGCGAGAAACTTTTAAAAGGTCAATTCACCCCCTCTTGAACTTTGACATTATTGAACCCAACAATATGTGTCTGGTAGCCCCAGAGTTTACCACCCATTTGCTCACATTTGTCACAAGGTTTACTTGTGAAACGACTGCCACAATAGTATTTTACCCTTCGACTAGATTTGCCTTAGGAGGATAGTCGTTTTTGGCCCTATGTTTGCACTAAGGTGCATGATGGCCTAGCTTTCCACAGACAAAGCAATTACTTTTTTCTTGAAAGTGGGGTTAGTTCCATTGGGACGAGAGAATTTATTATATTTCTTTTTATATCAAATTTGTTCTCATACCTTTTTGGAGCTAGTTTGTCTTCTACCATGTTTGCTTTGGCAGACAAAGTTTTAGCCTTTGCAGCAGCACACTCCTTCCTGTTTGTGTCTTCAATGATGATGTGGGTGATCAGATATGATAGTGACATTTGTTTGTGTATGTGCTTCAGTTGTTGTTTGTAATCCGTCCAAGATTGCGGATGGTTTTTTATCAAGAGTTCGAACACGAATTCATCCGGCAAGGTTATGCTTTCAGTTTTGATATCTTCAATCAGATTGTGATATTCGTTTATCTGAATTTTGATGTCTTTGCCTTCGATCATCTCCCAGCGGTAGTAGTTTGCAATTACGAACCTTTGTCTGACGATATCTTCGGCAGTATATTTGAGGATAAGAGAATCCCAAATATCTTTTGCATTCTTATAAGAAGTATAAACATCGAACAGATCGTTAGATAACACACTGAGTAAGGTGTGACGACATACCTTATTTGCATGGATCCAATCATCAACTTGTTTCGCAGTCGTGCTTGAGTCAAGTTTAGAAGTTGTAAGTGCAAGAGCAACTCCGTACATGTCCAATAGGGTGGGCACGCGTTCTTGCCAACGTCAAAAATTCTAACCGGTAAAGACTTCAATTTTTTCGAGACATCTGGAAATGGTTTCGGAAAAATGGTTTGCATTGCGGAAATGGTGTTTGACGTTTTCGGAGCAGCGTTGTTGGTTTCGTCTGTCTTGTCAGCCATAAGTCCTTACGATTGTAGTAAATGAGGCTTTAAACACAAACAAAATTGATTTCTCGAGGCGCGAGTAAGCATTGTCTGTAAGGACTTATCCGCGGTGTATTGTGCAAGTCCCCCAAGATACATCAGAAACTTCCCGGTAATTTTCAAGGATCAGAACTAGCAAGTTATTCTTAAAAGAGTAAGAACCCAATATAATAGTAAAATAAAATAAAGTAAATGAGGAGAGAGAAAGTGGGAAAAGGTGAGAGGAAGAAGATGGTGAACGTAGTGGGTTTGAAGAAGATGAAGAGGTGAGTGTGTGAGATGTGATTTCTGAAGCAAAGGAGCTCTCTTTATATAGGCAGAGGAATCAACAATTTGTTGCAACTTCCACACTCACGTGCTTCGTGCTTCCGTTTCAGCATCTCAACCCTAGAGAAAATTGAAGGAGATCGTGCGAGAATCGTGGTAGAAAGAAGAGAAGGGTTAAGGAGAAACCCTAACTGCAACAATGAAGGGTTCATCTGATTTTTCCAAAAATACTATTGCATTTTCGCAACCTCTCTTCCACCACCTCCGAAATTTCTGCAACGATAACATCTTCCACTACCTCCAAAATTTATACAACGACAACGTCTTAGGTTTGTTTTATCTTTTGCAATATAGGTTTATGTGTTTGATTTACAACACTTTTTCTTTTTTTCTGTAAAAAAAAACATTTTCAAACTTTTTTTTTAATAAAGACTTTCCTGTTGAATATTATTATACAATTTAAATTTCAAATTAATTAAAATTAAATATTTTTTTATTTTTTATTTTCATAAATATAATAATAAATCAATGAACACTCCTAAAAGTGTTTTTTCTAACACCCAAGATTCGGTCGCTGTCGAATGAATGGATTTTCTGTAAAGTATTTTTATATTCCAAAAAACTCATTAAATAATGAATATAACGACAAATTTTTGTTGTTGAATTCATTCGTAATTTTCTTGGGCCAGAGGAATATTGTAGTGTGTCCAAATGAGGAGTTTTATTTTATTTATTAGAGGTGGTGTTCCCTAATCTAGTGGTCAGCACCACAGAATTAGTTTCATCCATCAGATCCACAAATCATGTTTTCAGTTGACACATTTTAGAATTAGAGTAGTGAGTGGCACATCAATATCAACACGTTTTAGGGATAGTGGGTTAGTCATAACAAATATCAACACGTTCCAGTTGACACATTTGGAATTTTTCTTATATTGTCTTCTAGTACACAAGACACATTAGTTGTTAGACAGGAGCATGTTTTGAACACGTTTTATTGTAGGCCTATACACGTAACTACGAAGATAAATAGAAACTAAAACTGGAGTTTCAATGTAGTAAGATATAATAGGCTACTTATACATCATAGATTGTGACATATTAATCAAAATACAAATATAATACTTCAATGTGATGTATCTTATCGAATTTATTCACATGAAATTTGTATGGTATACGGTCTACAACGTTATGAAACTCTTCTAACCAAAAGAGATGTAGTTGAGGTCGATAAAACTTCGAGAGAATCCACCTGCAAAAGATACTTTAATACTCAAGTCACTAAGAGTATAAAATATAATGAGTATAGTATAAAATATGAGTTGAAAGTACTTCCTGTATTGTGTATTTGATGATCCTTTATGTAGAGCGTAATATGATATATATAGACCGAGTTGTAACTTGTCCGCCTTTAGTCATGATTCTCTCTTAATTGAGTGATTAAGGTTAATTGATTGAGATCCTCTGACTTAAATGCTCTCTCATAACGTTAGATACACAGGTCAAAAAATGACCCATAAATGACCAACCATCGAGCCAGATCCATGACCTTACATGCCATCAGCCTCAGGCGTAGGCCAATGAGACTATGGTGAGTTGAAATTTGAAAGATGAGCCATTTGTTATATTTCATCGAGTCAAGCCCATGACTTTATAGGAGCAATATACTCAATAATGATATATATAAATTTAGTAATATCTAGATCTAGATAGTTGAAACTATATGAGAGATCATGTTGAATATATATCAGAAATTTAAAGTGTTATATAATTAAGAATGAAACTAATCTTCAATCAAACATGTTAAACCATTTGTACTATTAGGTTAATATAAGGTTAAATATCCCGATCAAGATCCATTTGTTTAACTCTATAAATAGTTGACATGAGACCTATAAATGATATATTCAATAGCATTCATTACTCATAAATATACTTAAACTAACTAACTTGAGCGTATCTACAAGTGAGGATAAATGTGGGCTAAATTTTTTCAATTAACATATGTTATAATTGTTTCTTTTGAGAATGTTTTACAATGATTTTTTTTTTTTAAATGACACCAATATTATTTTTTTGTTAATAATTTAATCCAAAAAAAAATCAACAAACATTAGTTATATATTTTTTACCAATGTTAGATTAGAAAAATTTTCAAACATTAATAAAAAAAAGTCGCCAAAAAAAACCTAATTTAAAATAAAACTTTATCTGTGATTAATGGATATAACTTAATATCACAAAATCGATTACATTACTTATTACCTAATTAGTTGGAATAAGTGATTTAAAATTTTAAGATTTGATTATACAAATGATTTTGTTTCAATCTTTTTAACTACATAATTAAATATTTTGTATGAAAAAAAATAAAAAACATTACTTTGCTGATAAAAAAAACATTACTTTGCTGATAAAAAAAAAGTTAAAAGCATTAGAATAGAAGGTGAACCAAAAATGACCTGATGTGACTATTAAAAAGTAAGAAATCAGGTGCACCACTGCTTTAAAAAGGATTGCATTGATCTATGTCTTTGATTAAGGTGTGAATGTAGGAAGAAACCATTAACCATGATTACGACATAAACACGCCGATCCCTATGCTTCCACACCTCTTCCTTTATCCTCCTCCACTTCTTGCATTCAGCTTGGGACACGAAGGCTTCTTAAAACTAGTTGTCATATGGATAATGAAATTATTTCTTCTCACAAATGCTTTATCATAAAAACAAAAACTAACTATTGAGTTTTGTTTTCTTCTGTCGGTCAAATTATACATTAACTAACTATATCTTGAGATCAAACTTAGTCGCCACTTGAATCAACATTGAAATGCATACCGAATTTAAACAACATTCTTGAGAAAGCTCACAACTTACACAATATACACTCAGGAAAACGTTGTTTGTGCAAAGCAAATAAACTTAAGAAGTAAATTTAGTTAAATAACAAGATTGGAGTTTCCAGCTCATTTGACATTAGATAAATAACACTAAAGCCCGCGGAAGAGGCAAGGAAAATTACACTAAAGTCATAGCAGACGTTTTTTTGGTTCTTTCATTTGAGTATTGGCATAGCATTTACAAACATGCTTTGAGATTATGCAGTATATAGAACAGAGGTAAATCTCAATTCCTAAAGAGAAACTAAGGACATATGGTGAATTATACTCAATTAAAGGTCAAAAAGGAGGCCAAAGCACTAATGAGTCAGTTTCACCTCCAAGCAGAAGAAGTGGCCATATGTCTGTTCATCCAACCAAGATAAAGGGCATCATCTCTATGTTCAAGCCTGTAATTTTGACTGAAGTCGTTTAGGAGATTTTGGGTAGCAACCATCACCGAAGAACTCAATTGGCACTGTTTAAATCCAGCCATGGAAAGTCTTGACCTCCACTTTCCCAAAAGTTCATGCCTCTCCACCCTCTCAACCCCCTCACAAGCTATCATGTTAACAATGTCTCGAGCCACACAGTGCTGCTCTGCGCTAATCCGCTTCTTATCATCTCTGGGGCAAGCCACATCTATGGATTCAAACATGGCAGTGTAATAATCCAGGGTCTCAAGAAACCTGGAAAAGAAAGGAGATGTGTTGGTGTTGGATTCTTGCTCGACAAGGGTAACAACCTTGGGAGACAAGCTCTTAACCAACCTCAACAATCTATCTCTGTGATTCTCAGTGCTCACACTCTCATCTGCCAAGTGGTGCAAAACAAAAGGAAAATTTACAGCCAGAGCTTCCCCGGGTCGAATTTCAACATTTCCTCGCACAACCTCACAGCCAGACATTGCAGCACTGTGGAATTCAAACGGAACTCCACAAGACCTGGCAAATTCTGACAAACTTTCTCCTACAATCTCAAGTCCTCCACCTCGAGCATGAAACGACTGCGAATCATCAACACCGGTTACGCGAAGGGAAGGGGGTCCCCCAGGCCTATGTGCAAGAGCCTGGATAAGTAAATACCACTGTCTGCCCTGCGCTATTTGGAAATCCATTATATGAATCCTGGACTCATTAGCCATAGCTTCTATGATGACAGCATTTGCAGATATGTATGCAAACTTCCAGTATGGGCAAATCTGGTACAGGATGTGCATGTAACTCATTAGTTCTTTGCTTGTTGGTTGTTCACACTTCAAGGATTTGTAGATGAGATCCCCTGATGATTCCAACCTTGCTCTAAGCCCCTCCAACAAGTAAGAACCCAACCTCTGAATCGGATCTCCAGAGACTGATACCATTTTTCCCAATACATTATCCATCCACCCTCTTGCTGTTGGAATATCATCATCAGACACGGCCTGTGCACATAACCTGAAGACTCCTTTCAGGTCAAATCCTGAAATATTATCAGCAATGTCATCCCAGTTATGTTTAGCCAACTGAGATGCTCCGTAGAGTCTGCTACCCTTGGCGCAGCAGCCAAAACTGTCTACAATGTCCAATTCCTCAGGCCCCAACAATGAAATCTCCAGTTCTCTAAGTTTGTGCTTCAGTTCATGCCCATCATCAACGCTAGACAAACCGCTTATTGGCGATCCATAGGTGTTGTCAGAGGAAGGGTGGTGATCTGAATAGCAAGACTGAGAACCTTGTGGAGAAAATGGACTCCTTTTAGATGATACACTGGCATAGGAAGGAGAATCATCACAGTCCAAGAAACCAGTAGTGGGTGCAGGGCATGATTCCAGAGTAAAGTATTGCTGCTTGCAGGTTTCAAAAGAAACGCTAGTTCCCTGGCTGCTGCTATCACGGCCATCATGGCATAGATCGCTTTTCAACACTTGATAAATGCCTCGCACAGGCTGGTGGTGATAGAAGTGTACACCAGCCGAACTTGGGTGTTTCTGAGACGTTTGCATCTAGAAAAAACTTGAAACTACGCCAAGAAAAACTAATGAGAATAACAAGTACTCAATCTTTGTGATTGCGAAGGTTCCTCCCAACCACACTGGGTCACTCGATGGTCATACAGAAACACAGAGCTTAGCAGTAAAATTTCGCAGATTACTCACAGCCACCAGTTTAATATGAGTTGCTAGATGCAATAATTGTTTGCCAACAACCGTTCACCGACGTTTTGAGGAAACACAGTCTGCATGGTAAGATAAAATTATCAGCAACACTTCACGGTGAATAGACAAAAATATATTAAAACAACTTCACAGGTCAAGATCTAAACAGTGAAGTGGAGCTGAAGAAAAGTAAATTCAAGCTTCAAGAAATACATAATTAAAAACGTTTGATCCAGAATCCTGAGAGCTATACAGCTTCTCCAGGAGTCGTGAGATGCAAACTCACTCTTACGGAAGTAGGATTTCTTTAAAGCTTTAAGTTATCATACACAAGTAACCAGTTAAGTTTCCCAGCTGAGACATCATTAAATAATAGAACACCGAAGAAAAATTCCCTATGTTAATAAGGTAACCAAAAAGCACAGAAAAAAAAGGAAAAATATAAATTACTGGTGACGTGTTTCCGAGGAAAAGAACTTTTGATCAGATACGGTATTTTAGGATTGTCGAAACACACCCACAAATTGCAGAAAACATTTTTACAATAATAAGGAAAGAAAGAAAATATAAGACTGAATCATACATGGCAAGAAACTCATTCCCGTCGACTGCCACACTCGCAAATCGTTAACATCTTCAGAAAGTGAAAGGCTTGAAGTTGACCTCAAGACTTATAACAACAGAAAAGAGAGTAACCATAGAAAAGAATGAATTAATAAAAGTGGAAGCAGTTTCTGAAAGCCCAGGAAATTGAATGGTGAAGAGGAGGGTTGACAAACGGGAATCCTATGTTGGGAGTGTGGAGAAAAGGGTGAATTTAGAATATTGAAAGAAAAAAGAAATGAAAAAGCGGGAAGGGAGTGGAAGAGAAGAGAGCAATGATCCAGCAGATGAGAGAAGGGTGAAGCAATGTTCAGAAGACATGAACAGATGTAGGTGAAACCTAGGAAGTGTCCATTGAAAGCATAGGTGTTTGTGATGGTAGAGTCAAAGTTGTTTGAGAGAGAGAAGGCACAAAAAAAAAGTATGTACTAGTTGTGGTGTGTCTGAGTTATGATTTTATAATATAGAAATATTGAAAGGAGTTAAAAGAAAGAGTAGGTATGGCACATGTTGGAATCACACTGTGTAATAATATTACTCGGTTGGGTTGAACAATGTTAAGGAAGGAACTACGAAAGTCGGCTAAACTGCAAATGTGGACTTCAATTATTCTCTCTCACTCATCAACTTATTCTTCGACACGTCAAATCAAAAATCATCTCAAACCAATTAATACCTAAGGGATTTTCTCAATTACTAACCTATAAAATTACAGCTAAAACAAATATGGAAGAGTTCATTTTTCTTATTAAATTGTCTTCAAAGAAATGCTTTATTATTAAGCTATAGTCATAAATCTAAATAAGATAATGAAATTGGATTTTTTTTTAAATGTAAACCCTTAATTGGGGGATTAGGGAGAAAAGAAAAATAAGAATTTGTAGGACACGTATCCGTAAAATATCAAATTAAAAAAAATATTTATTGAGATTTCTGATAAGTCTAGTACGATTCTAACACAATTTTAAAAAGAAAAAATATATCAATTTTTTAAAACTCAAATATATTATATAAATTTTTATTATAATTATAAAAATAAGAAACAAATCATTTTGAACCAATTATGAAAGACATTTTTCTGTTTCAAAAAATAATTTAAAACATACTTCTGTCAATAAATCTTTATTATAAATTTACGTAATTCTTAATTATATAATATAATGATTTGTATTTTCGTATCAACATTTTAGATATTATATATATTTTTTTATCTGTATTCATGTAACACAAATTTACATTTTAAATATTATATATATATTCATGTTTATGTGTATTAGTCTCTCTGTGTATCTGTATGCTAGATGGTTGAAATTGTTGGACGTGACATTGTGTCTTATCTTATCTATTGAGCAACCCAAATTGAAAAAGAAGAAACAAAAATAAAATAAGAAAATAAGAAGGCGCGTCACAGAAGAAAAAAAAAAGGGAGGAGAAACAACGTCACCCTCCACTAGGACGTCACGTGGGGCAGATCAAAACCATTACTCTTTTGTTTTATATAAATATGAATATACCCTTTTTACCCTTCCTTAATATTATTAATAAATATAATGCTTGCAAGATACACTCAATCTCCGCCTTTCATCTTTCCCTTCCTCCAATCACCACACGTTCCATTCCTCATCAAAAATCCTAATTCTTCTTCTTATCTTTTTACACCACACTTTTCTTTTTACCTTTTTATTAAACATTTTCATCCCTTTCATAAAACAATCTTTATTCTTTTAATATTCATTATTTATTACTTTTTTATATACTTTTACTTATTTATATATTCATTGAGAACTATTTTAGATTTTAATTATGTAAATTATATATTAATTTAAAATCATTTTAAACTATTTTTAGACCTCTGTGTGCTGTAATGTAAAATAGAATACTTTATAAATAATTATTTGGTATTTTATAATGCATATAAAAGAAAAATAAATAAGTGCATATAATAATAGTTTTTATGATAATTGTGGCCATATGTTGTGTATAATGATTGTTGTAAATGGTCGACAAAATAAAAAAAGTAAAATAAATTCAAATAATAAAATGATAATTTCATGGTTAACTACAATCATTGAATGATGGCCATTATCCATTATGAGTGTGAGATATAATATCGATTTCCTATAATAAAGATCCTAAACAATCATTGAATTTCATTTTTTTTCAATAACACGTATTGATAACGATTCTAAAATCATTATTAAAAGTTTATCTTAATTATTGTTAAAAACTTTATTTCTGTCTCACATAATCTTTTTAAGTTGGTTATATTTTTGGTTAATAAACAATATAGTGTTTTATATAATTGTGGAGTGGATTTTAATTGATATATAATTATGTATATATTTATAAAGTTAGATTTAAGTAAAAAAATTATAGGTTTCAAGATAAAGTGTTTTTAATATAAAAGAATTTAAAATATAATTTTATCATTACAGATTTTAAGAGTGATGTAGAAAGCTTGTTGTTGTAGAATTTGTACGATGAAGATCTTATATTCTTTTAATACAATATCTTATAATTAAAAAAAAACTATATCTAAAAAAGTGCTTTCGTAAATTAAAATCCTGTTGAAAAAGATTTTAGTAAAATTGGGAATGTGCAGGGAAAGTGTTCCTAGAAGAAGAGTGTGGTGATATGTGTTGTGTGTAGGTGGAAAAGTGTAGGAGTCACTTATTCGAAGTGACAACATGGGAAGTTTATCACAGACTTTTCTCTCACAAGCAACACAAAACCCTCAACGCACTTACCGACTTTTTATCTTCTGAGACAAAAAGGAAAAGGTAGAAGGTACAGAAACCGCTGAGAAGGAACGATGAACATCTTTTGAATTCCCTCAACTTAAGTCCTTTGCAAGTTGACATGATTGTAGAAAAGTATAAAGTGTTTTCTTCATCTGCCTCCCAATCTAAAATATTCACAACAATTAAAGCAAATGAATGTGATTCTCTTCTCATTTTCTATCATTCACCGACTCCTTTTCCAGTATCTTCTAGTTTTAATTTATTATTTAGTTATAAACTTAAAAAAATACCAAATTAAAATTTTTCTATCAAAATAAACAGAATTAATTTAGTTGGAAATTATAATACGGGCTGCTCGTGTGGTTGTTAGGCCACCACTTACATAACTGCATTCTAAATACTTTTTATTTTTACATGGATATACCTATATATATTTTTTGCCTTTATTTAAAGATATACTTTTATATTCATAAATAATACATTTTTATGTTTTCTATAATGGTCACTTGCACATCATAACATACTATTTTCTTTTTGTCGCTCATGTCTTTTTTGTCGCTCATGTCTTCTGTCACGTTCCCTACGCGTACTTCTTCTCCTACGCATGTTTCTTCGGTCACCATGGTGGCAACCACCGCTTTCGTGCATCAGATCTCCACTCCTATCTTCTTAAAGCTTGCGGAGGACAATTTTTTGCTATGAAAACAACAGGTCCTTGTCACTCTTGATGGTCTTCTGCTGTCAAAATATTTGGATGATTCTCAACTACACACTCTGAACCTTCTTCTATTCCTGTGGTTTCTCATCCGACTAATACACATCCTATGGTCACCCGTGCAAAGGTAGTTTATTCACAAACCAAAGGTGTATCACGCTTCAGTTGCTTCTCTTCCTCTTATTCCCACCTCTCTCAAAGAAGCTATCGCTTCTCCTGTCTGGCTCCAAGCCATGTGTGAAGAATACAATGCTCTTCTTTCAAACAAGATATGACCTTTAACTCCACTACCACCAGGAGCTCCTCTTGTGGGCTAAAAGTGGATTTTTAAAACAAAGCTTACTGCAGATGGCTCTCTTCAACGGTGCAAAGCTCGTCTTGTTGCCAAGGGATTCCATCAAACAATTGAAGTTGATTATGTAGAAACTTTCAGCCCGGTTGTCCGTCATTCCACCATTCGACTTGTTTTAGCGCATGTCATGTCCTCTCGTTGGTCTATGTAACAGATTGACATCAATAATGCCTTTCTAAACGGTGACCTAAAAGAATGTGTCTTCATGCAACAACCACCAGGTTTTAACACCACTGCACCGCATCATGTCTGTCAACTTAACAAAGCCATCTATGGTTTGAAACAAGCGCCTCGATCCTGGTTCCTTAAGTTAAGTACTACTCTCCTTCATCTTGGTTTTAATCCCACTAAGAGTGATACATCTCTCTTTGTTAAATATACTCCTATCTCATCTCCTTTTGTATTAGTTTATGTTGATGACATTCTAATCATTGGTTCTTCTGACACTGAAATTTCCTTTCTTATTTCTAACCTTCATTCCTGTTTTTCCTTTGAAGGATTTGGGTCCCCTACATCATTTTTTAGGCATTCAAATTACTCGCACAGCAAGTGGGAACATGCATTTGTCTTAGTCTCAATACATACGTGAGCTTCTACAACGTACAAACATGTTGGCTTCTAAGCCTTATCCCACTCCTATGGTTTCCAACACTCGCCTCCTTCAGAATTCCTAAAAAATATTCAATGATCCAACTCTTTATCGCTCCATCGTGGGTACTCTTCAGTATCTTCTTGTCACATGTCCTGAACTTTCATACTTCATCAATAAGGTTGCTCAGTTTATGCATTCTCCTCAACTTCATCATTGGCAATTTGTGAAGTGTATTCTTCGGTATTTAGCTAGAACAATTGATCATGGTCTTCTTTTACACCAACAATCTTCTTCCTTCATCTCTGATGCTGATTGGGGTGTAGATCCTAATGATCAAAAGTACAAAGCGTATTCTTCGGTATTTAGCTGGAAAAATTGATCATAGTCTTCTTTTACACCAACAATCCTCTTCCTTCATCAAAGCTTTCTCTGATGCTGATTGGTGTGCAAATCCTGATGATCGAAAGTCCACCTCTGGTTTTTGCATCTATTTGGGTTCAAATCTCATCTCTTGGTCAACACACAAACAGAAAACTATTTCACACAGTAGTACAGAATGTCATGACTGAGATTTTATGGCTTAAATCTCTTCTTCATGAGCTCCACATCCAAACTCCACCTCCTCAGATATTTTCTAACAATCTTGGAGTTGTGCTTTTAAGTGCAAACCCTGTCACACACTCCAAATCCAAGCATTTTGAGCTTGATCTTCACTTTGTTAGAGACAATGTACAGAACTGTGTGGTTCAACTTGTTCATATTCCTAGCCGTTTTCAATTGGCCGATCCTCTCACCAAGCTCGTCTCTGGTTCTACCTTTCTTTATGTATGTCATAAACTCAAGGTTGTCCCCAATCCAACCATGAGTTTAAGGGAGGGTGTTAGGCCAACAGTTATGTAACTGCATTGTAAACTACTTTCTACTTTTACATGGATATACCTATATATATCCTTTGCCTTTCTGTAAAGACATACAATTTTATATTCATAAATAATACCTTTCTCCATTTTCTATAATGGCCAGTTGCACATCATAACAGTTGTTTTAGTCTATTTCGCATTTGACTTGCAAAATATGGATTGAGTTGGTTCGTTTTATAAAAGTTGACACGGATTAAATTTGTTCAATTTCCACCATCCTAATATATCTATTTGTTCTAAAATCTCAAATTCAAAGTTGGTTCATCCAAATAATTGTTAAGTTGTGTCCTTCTAACATTAGTAGCTATTTGAAGCTTGCGTATTTTTAATTCTAGCTGTTATTGTTAGAACATATGGCCTTAAACGAGAGGGGGGAGGGTGAATTGTTTAAAAGAGTTTTTTTGAAATATTTTTAAGGTTTAACAAAATTCTTTGTATGAATCCAGAACATAAATCAGGTTAGCCAAGAACAAAAGCAATAAAACAACAGAGCAATAGAAAAACAATCAGTTGTTTATGCGAAACAATTGGTTGTTTATACCAGAAAAACTTAAGACATAATTTAAATGAGTTTGAGGGTAAGAGAGAAACACACCAACAGTTTATACTGGTTCACTCTTAAGCCAAAAGCTACATCCAGTCCCCAGAAAATCACTAGGCAATCCACTAAGTAATCAAACTAGATTACAAAACACAAACCACCAAAGTAGTGACCTTGAACCCTTCAAGAAACACAATCCCTTTGGCAAAACACACACCAAGAATATTGATCTTGACCACCTCAAGAGCACACAACACTCTTTGGCAACACAACACCAGAAATACAGAAGGTTGAGAAGGGATCACACTTGTTTGCAGAACAAACTGAAATCAATACAATTGCAATCCTATTCCACTCTCTTTGAAAGCCCAAAGCTTGATGTGAATGTTCAAATCTTGAAATCAACTTTTTCACAACTGAAAAAACTCAAATGTGTTTCTCTACTCTATTTGAAAACATAAACAAACTATTTATATTTTCCAAAGATTGGTCAAAGCATTTAATGAAGGAGTGTATTCAGTTGGAAATCATTTAACACATTCAACCATCAAAACATAATTCTGTTAGGCTTTTCAAAGAAACAATCGGTTGAAACCACGAAACAACCGATTGTTTGGTTTGGCAGTTAAGTCAACCAAACTTAAAACAGTTTTCAACCTTTTCAAAAATTCCTAAGAGTAAAACAACCGGTTGATTCGACAATACAACAGGTTGCTTTTCACTTAGTTGGAAAAACACTTTATTTTCTAAAAGGTTTCAATTCACATTAGTTTTAGATTCAACAAAGGAGTGGATCACATTCTATTCTACCCAGATCCCTCCCAAAACACAGCAGCAACTCCAACCTTGCATCAAACACATAGGATTTGGATTCTTCAAAGCACTTTATCACTCTTGATCAGCAATCTCCCCCTATTTGATGAAGACAAATACTTGGTTGCTTGTGTTGATCTTGATTGAATTTGAAATTGTACCTGCAAAACAAAAGCTATGCAATCCAAAGCATCTTTCATTGCAGGTTATGATCATACATCAACTATTTTTCTGCATAAACATAAGAGCAAAAAAAATAGCCAAAAAACATAGTAAAAACAGCTTCACACAAACCAATAATAATGCAACAGAAATTAAAAAACTGAATAAAAGCAAAGTTATAGCAGTTTGTAAGACAACACAAACACCATATTCTCCCCCTATTTGTCTTCACAAATAGACTATAGGAAGAGATTAAACAGAAGTTCAAAATAAAGCAATACAAAGATAGAAAGAACAACAAAGCCTTGTTAGTCAAGCTTAACAATCGGTTGTTTCGACAGATCAACCGGTTGTTTTTCTCCAGTCTACCTTTCCATACCGCAGCTCGAAAATTTGATTCTGAACAACTTCAATCTGTTCATCAAGCATTTGAAATTGTGTATCCATCCTTTGAAATCTATTATCAAAGTTATGAAAGTTTGAAACACAAAGATCATGAAGATTCTTTGATTTTCCGCAAACCCATCTAGTCTATTCACCATGTAGCTCTCAAAGGGAGACATTGAAGGAGTCCCATCTCCTTGATGTTCAACACTTGTCCCGGCACCAAAATCAGTAGCAGGTTGTTCTGTATCTGGAAGATCCATATCAGCACCTTCATCATCTTCTTGATCTTCTTCACCATGTTCAACATGAAGGCCACTTGAGAAACCACCTTGTCCACCATCCTTACTTACCCATTTTCCATTGATCTTGGTAAAACCCATCTTTCTTAGTGATCCATTGTTCACTTCAAATGTTGACTTCACCAACTAAGATGTTTCACCGTCAAGATTCACTTCAAAATAATGTAAGAATTTAGAAATCAAGATAGCATAAGGGTAATGATAATCACTTAACCTCATAGACTTTTGCATATGCTCCTTGATGATACGTATCCAATTAATCTTGACTTTGTTAATCTTAGACCAGCCACAACAGCCCACACCTCATGAGTGATCTCTATATCCAGACCCTTGACATGAGAAACAAGATTGTTACCTTCAAATTTCAAGTTGGTGTAGAATACCCGAATGAGATCCGGATAGATGTTTCCTTTCATCTCCAAGAACCTCTTTAACAACTGTTCTTTGAGAAGTCTCCTCACATCATCCAGTTTTGACTCTTCAACCAGCCAAAAGAGATAACTTTTGGGTTGTTTATCACTTTTCTACTTGTTTCAAAGCAGCGCCCCGATGTGCACCGATGAGGCGACATCGCCCAACCTGTTTATAGTAGGTCTGCCTAGAAGGATGTTGTATGCTGACGCGACGTTAACCACCAAGTACTTTATATTAACGGTACGGGAGGAGGTGCCATCGGTGAAGGTTGTCCTCAACTCCACATGCCCTCTCACTTCCACCTGATTGCCTTTAAAACCATACAGATAGTCGTCGTATGGTCTCAGTCGATCTGGTGACAACTGTAGTTTGTTGAATGTTGACCAAAACATCACATCTGCTGAGCTCCCTTTGTCAACGAGAACTTGGTGTACCCTTCTCCCTGTGGTGACCACCGAGATCACCAATGGATCATTATCATGGGGGACCACGTCCCTCAAGTCGGTATGAGTGAAGCATAGGTCGAGGTCGGCGGGCTGATCAAACGCCCAGGCCCCCACTGTCATTACCTCCCTTGAATATTTCTTCCGCTACGAAGCGGTGCAACCTCCTCCAAAACATCCTCCAGAGATGGTGTTGATTTCGCCATGGATAGGCACTTCGCGCCTCTGCTCCTCCTCCGACGACTCTTGCTTTGATTTCTCCTGACCTCCCACCAAATAATCTTGTAGGAGGCCTACCTTCATCAACCCTGACAACTGATATCCAAGGACTATATAATTTTCCACATCGTGCTTAAAGGCCTTGTGGAACTCGCACCAAGTATTTTTACCTGACCCCAAAACCTTGTCAGTCTTTGGGGGAATGTCAGTTTGCTCACTATGTCGGGCATGGCGAGCAACTCCTTGTACGACACCTTGAACTTGGTCGTCTATCGACTTTGACCTAGATTGATTCTTCTTTGACTCGTAAGGCGTCTGTCGCGCCGACGACTTCTTCTCCGTTGCAGTTTCGTGTACCCTTATGGGTTGGGTACGATTTCCATTGCGTGGCTTGTATTTTCCAGCACCCGCGTTCCCGTGCTTCGTCATTACAACTTCCTCAACGGCGATGTGGGCGATAGCTCGCTGCCTGATTTCGCCGAAGGATCTCGCCCGACTTCTTATCAAGGAATCGCTGAATGGCCCTGACAGGACCCCCTGTTCGAAGGCGTGGACTGTTAGAGCCTCATTCTAGGTATGGAGCCTTACCACAAACGCCTCAAACCTAATCAGGAAGTCCTTCAGAGGTTCTCCTTGCCTTTGCTTCACCCCAAAGAGGTCAAAAGGGACAGAGGGTGGAGCTTGATTAACTATAAATTGTTCCTTGAACAACGCAGAGAACTGTTCGAACAAAGTTATGTGGCCATCTGGAAGGCCAATGAACTAATGCAACGTCGTGCCAGTGAATGTGCCCATGAATAGATTGTAGTGCATAGCATCTGTCCCTCCCGAGATCATCATCTGAGCATGGAAGGCTGTGAGATGGGCTTCCAGATCTTCTGCACTCGTAAAAGTAATCTTGGGCGTCATGAAATTCGTTGGTATAACGACATCCATGATCGCCTGTGAGAAAGGCATTGGGAGAGCCTTGGCTTGGACGGGAGGGACTCGCCCTTCTGTGGTGTGCTCTTCCAAGCGTTGCACATCCTTATGCAGTTCCTCATTGGCCCTGCGCAGCTTGTCGTTAGTTGCTCGTGAGGCGTCCAGCTCGAGCCTGAATTGGTCTTGCCTTTAGGCTTGCTCGGCTCGGACCTCAGCCAAAACCCTTTCCTACTCAGCCCTGGACGCCGCCACCGCCTCCTGGAGAGCGGCGATGTTCTCCATGAGTTGTTATATGGTGAGGTTATCACCTCCTTTTGATGTTGTGGGACCTTGCCTAGTAGTCCTCATACTGCTTAGTAACTTTGATCACAAATGTGGATGGGACCTAGTTTTATCGGACCCCACGGTGGGCGCCAAATGTTCTTGCCGATTGACTTGGTCGTCGATAGACTTCTGTAGGCGAGCTCGGACTCCGTCTACCTCGTGGTAGAACTCATGCTTTCCTTAATATGTTGTTCCTGTTAAGACAGATGGCGCCCTGACGGCCGGTAGCACAACGACGGTCAAGTCAGTACAGGGCTATAATAAACAAGAAGTATCTAATTTAATGGTTAGTAAAGTGTTAGCCAAGCGTTAGAAACAACCTCCTCTAACCAGGGATCTTGAGTCCCTTTTATAGAGTGTCGCTAGGTTAACTTTTGCGGTAACTACTTTTGTTACGAGAATCTTATCTTGAGTAAGGACATATTCAATGGGAGAAGATCCTGTTTCATTGTGTGTAATCTTAACAGCACAGCTGCACAAAATCTTATCTCCTAGTAGTGTATCAAATCTTAACAAAATAACCACCTGGATACCCACTTGGGTATCGTTCCCCAAGATCAAATCTGTTTTCAAGTACATTTACATGCTTTGTGTATCATAGTACCATGCATATGTTATTCCGTGTCAACATGCAAATACTCTATCAAGCCCTAACGCAGTTTGGGCTTATGCTAATAGAATAACTTTTACTTTTTATAGACCCAAATGCACTACATGCACCTCTAGGCCCATTTAACACACTTTCATTTACCTACCAAGCCTTATACGAAAGATTATATCAATGCACGAATGAGAGTTAGTATGCACATACCTGAACCCAGTCACGTACCTCTCGACCCAATAGCCGAGCTGACCTGCCTGTCGCAGGCGCCGATGCCCGAACTCTGAGAACTGTGCTCTACATGCTCTGGTCCACTACATAAACAATCTTCTAATATCAGTCTTAACAATATTTCTAGAAATCATAATTGCATCCAAACACAAGTAGCTTATTCAAGTCCTGAGTTTGAGATACTCTACAAATTTATAAGAAAAATTGTGCCTAATTAAATTAAACAATAATTCATGATGTACAACTTGATCTATCTATCTTCCTTTCAACTTTTCCTACATATCTAAAATTATTTGACCCACATTCTCAGTTTTTCTTTTATCACATTTCATAACAAGACCATTTAAATAAAAAGTACTATATTTTCTTCTTCCACCAAATACATATATTTTCTTTCTTGCAAACTATTGCATTTTGTCTTTTTTTTTTCATCCTTATCCATCCCAAACTTTTTTCCAAATTCATCAATTTTAAATTATTTTTCAATATTATATTCCTCAATTTCATGTTAACAAATAGGTATATTAATACCCTCCTCCTCATCCATTCCAATTTCCAAACTAAAATCCTGATTAATAACATCAAATAAAATATAATCAATAAAAAAATCATATTATAAAATAAATTCATATTATAAGAGACACAACTGGATAACATGAAATTGAAATTTTGTTATACAACTTGACTATACATTTTAATATTTTAAATATTTTAATATAATAAATATTTTAATACAACTGTCAAGTAATATCCCACCTTTTAAGGGATGATCACTGCTACTGTTTGCATTGAAATTCAACGAAACCATTACCGTACTTTCACGTGATATCCATGGTTTAAATTATTTTACAATAAACAATTCAATAATATATTTATGGCACGTTCTAAATTTTACATATTGACAGAGAAGCTTATTGTTTATTGGCTCACATCACACACTACATATATTAATATATTGGAATTTCTAGCTTTTAAAAATAAAGGTTACCATGAAATAACTCCGACCAAATTTAATCAGCAAATAGGTAATATTTAATAAGATACCAATTTAAAAATTAATTAATGATAAAAATTATTTTAAATATTAATAATCTTTTAGTTTTTAAAATAATCTATAATTTATTTTTTTAAAATTAATTTTTATTTAATTATTTTATATATACATATAAAAGTTTACAAAAATGTATTGCAGAATTATTTTGAAAAATAATTCTAATCACAATCCTAAATAGTAAATATTTTCACAATATCATCATCATCTTTATCCACCAGCATCGTTAAATTCTTAAGCAAAAAATCTACAAAAATTTCATTTATTTTTTTAGTTATTTTCTTAGTGAACTACAAGTTCACCAGATTAGGGAGGAGAGTAATATAATAAGTTGTTTTTTACGGTGGACAGTTAGTGGGCTAACCCATCCCAGAAGTTGTTTAATCCAGTGGATTAGGTTCTAAGTGAGTTGGATAATTCTTTTATTATAACTAAAATAAGTTTATTTGTTTTAATCTAATAAGGTGCAAATTCATGATCCATTAGATTGACCTGCGAGTTTTAACTAGTTTTGATGCTGGGAAACAATAAAATTTAGTTGAGTAAATATTTGTTCTTTATTATTAACATAGAGTTGTCAACCAAGTGAGAAACACATGCAAATTTTATTTACTTTACATACATACGAATGCATCAGCTTTATATGTGCAAATTATGTGATGCAGATATGTGCAATTGTACTCGAAAGCAAGTTTGGTATCAGTAAAACAATGTAAAAATTGATGTTAAATAAGAAAAGACAGTTGCAAAGAATGAAAACACTTGTGATCCTTATCATTTGAGACGAATCACACATGCATATATCTGACTTTGTAAATAATCTTTGAATTCAGAACAGAGAACAGGGACTTAAGAATAGACACATTCCAATCATACTCTCACCAATAATGTGCTCAAATCAAATAGTGAACAACACCATGACATGTGGAAACTTTGAAAAGCAGGTTGCTTGACTGCAAGTGTAGCATGCTTTAGTTAAAAACATCACATTTTTTTCTGACAAACTTTAAGTCATTTAATCTCAAGTGAAGCTGTTACATTGATTGGATTCAAACTGAGATTCAAGTACCTTTTACTTTATTGGCCAGTGGCCACTGCGTTGCACTAGTTATACCAAGAAACTAGCCACTACTCATCGTTATACATTGGCTCATAGTTCTTTTTATCCTTGATTGTTGCTAATTTGGCGTGATTCCTTTCTCCAAAACAACCTGTTCTATGTAACTTAATGGGCAAGCGAAAGATAATAGGAGTCTAATATAATCTCAATAGATCAACACATGTTTCAAACTTAAAGGACTAAGACGAAATCGAAGAGGGTTATGGTTATGTTGCATAAAAGAAGCACCAATCCAAGCATTAGTGGTATCTGCAGCTTTCATTTGTGCATGCCATTCGCATCCAAACACTTGAAGACAAGGAACTTGCATAGAGATGGAGAGAGAAGAATGTTGGTATGTTTGTCCTTGTCCTACACAATTGTTAGATCAAAGCATGATCTAATGAACAGAAAAGATCATTCCTCCCTTCTAGCTATTAGCCCTTGTCCTTTTTGCCCAATCCTTCAGCTTCCCCTTCTCCCAACAAAAGAAAAAGGTTAGTAGAGCATTAGAAAGAAAAAATATATGATATACCAACAAAGCCCACCAAAAAGACTCCACTACCCTCAAAACACAGCTCAAGAACATGGCTTTTGGACACGTTGACTAACTGCCAAAGCACCAATCGACTTATTATTCTTCCAAACACTCCCTTCCATTTGCTAGTTTCACCATTCTCTTGGACTATTCAGCGAGTCATTTTCTGCTTTACCAATGCTCTTGTCTCTTTGTAAGAAAAAAATTACAAGATATGCTTTATGCAATACCCCACATAGCCACATTCACTGGTTACAAAATCGGTTATATTGGTCAATCAACATCTTCTTTTTGGATTTTTCAGCTTAGTTGCCGATTCTCATTTCTTTTTTAATCATTAAGACTTTCATTGAGGGAATAAAAGTGAGTAATTTATTGTATTGGAAAATCCTAACCAAGCCAACCCTCTATAAATAGTACACGAAAAGCAATTCATTCCTCCTTCCTCAGACCTCACTCCTTGTCACTTACTATCTGCCATTCTGCTTTCTGAAGCCACAACCACAAGATACTACAACATAGCAACTCATAATGAGAAGGAAGGTCCATGAACCCTCTGCAGTTCGCTCCTCCATTGTTCTACTACAAGAGAGATTTAGGCAGTTGCAGAAAGTGAAAGAAATGAGGAAGAAGAGAGAGTTGCTGAAAATGCTCACTGTAGAGCCTAAACACTTCAATTCCAACCCCACTACGAGACAGTTTTTCTACCCTGAACTGATGATCCCATCAAGGTCACCTCCCATTGTTTCACTTTCTCCATTGCCAACTCTACAGTGCATGCTAGAGGACAACAAAAGCACTATTGAGACTCCAGTCTCCAAGAACACGGGCTCCATGGATTCTACACATACACAGTCCCTTCAAGCTTCATGGAAGAACGTCTATGATTGGGATTCGGGCTCTGACTCTGGTGTTGATACTTCTCTTCACCTGTAACATTAACATATATATATATATATATACTTGTCTAATAAGTAATATTGTAGCTTCAAATACAACCCCTATAATGTAGCTATTAATTAATCAGCAGCACATTATCACTATCTATAACAATTAAGTTTGAAATAACCTGAACTGTCTTTGGAAATTTTGTGAATCTTTGAATAGCTATGAACCATCTGCCTTGTTTTCTAGGTTGGTTACAGATTTCTTTGATTCGTTCTATGATTATTTGTGTATTTTAATGTAGCATTAGTCATTAACATGTTGTTATCAATCTGCTTAGTAAACAGTAGCATTCTTTTTAACAGGGAATGAGTATAATAGAAAAATTGTGCTCACTTCAATCTTACTGGAAAGTAGGAAACTGGAAAATGCCCTAGGGCCAAATGATCATGGAGATGGCCCAAAGGGGAAACTAGTCGCTAATTATTGCGTGTGTGATACCTTAGGAAAAGCACTGAAGGAACGCGAACAAAAATGTACGGGTTAAAAAGTATAATAAACACATACAAAAACACAGCACTCTGAATTAGTAAACGGTTTTCATGCAACCAACCAGATTATAACAACAGAAGATAACTTCAGATTTGAACCAATCCAAATTGTCTTTTCTGTTTGTTTGTGTGTACCGTTCTGACAAACTCACGGAGTCATACCGAATACACTTACAACATTAATGTCATATGCACACTAACTATCAAGCTAGGATTGGTTATGCCAGAATTTGCTGCATAAGAATAAGCAATGAAAAAGAAAAGAAACCTCGCAAAAATTAATCAAATTTTTCAATAAAGTTCATGAATACACTGAGATTATCATAAAGAAAACATGAATGGGTTTTCCATGATAATAAATTGACAAAATGTATTAATGACTAATTGTATAAATTAGAAAAAATTACGCCTATTTTGAGTTCTTGTCAAATGATACTTATTTTTTTTAAAATAACCATTCATTTTCTTTATAATTTTTTATATAATGACTTTCGTATTCCTTTAACTTTTTAATAAATATTTAATTATACCTATTAAGTTGCCTTAACCAGAAGACATGAGGCCGGAGAATATAAATTCAAAAAAGAAACCCACGTAAAAAAACTTAAAGGATCAATATCTTCATAAAAATCCCATAAGAACAACTCATGAAAAAAATCTTTTTAAACTAGAAAAACTACTTTAAAAATAAGGGCTTTAAAAAAACCGTGATTGATACCCATAAAAATGGATTAATTTTTTTTAAGTTTGATTATTCTCAGCATAATTTAATTTAAGTAGTTAACAATTACATCATTCGACATCTAAGTCTCAAAATCATAAAATTTAAAAAATATTATATTTTTATACGGAAAAAATATACAATTGCAAATATTAATATCATTTTCACAGCTTCTTCTGATTATACAATCAAAAAGATAAGTGATAATTAATAAGAGAATTAAATGGTGAAAATCTCAATCCAAAATTATCAATCTTTAATATCTTCTAGAACTTTTGACTCCCTCTCTTTCACAAAAAAAAAATATAAAAACTAACTCCATTTAAAACTCCAAATAAATTGAAACAAATTCAGACAACTAATCTAGAGTTAATTATCTAAGGTAAAATAATTCTAAAATTTATAATAAAAGTCTTGTCACCTTGCTTTCCTTTTTGTTGTTAACAAGTGACATCCACTTCCTTTATATTTTTAATAAAGAAACACTCTATTCTCTTTTTTTTTAAATGTCATATTTATAAAAACTCAAATAAAAAAAATATGAAAATTAAAAATATAAAATTAAAAGATAAAATAAGAAAAGTGAATGTCATGCTATTAGAAAAGTATATAAAAAGGTAAGTATCATTTATCATGAGAGAGGTGGAGATAAATGCGTGTGTGAATTATAGGGAGTATCATTCACTCTCTCACTCCATCATCATCAGCACAACTATGTGACATATTTTCAAGCTCAATTCTTTCTTCTTTGACATTTTATTAATATTATTTCTTATTATCCCATTGATTCCATGGCTTTTGATCAAATAATCAGAGCAAACATTTGCTGCAACCCACTATTATAGAAAAGAAATCCATAAGACTTTATTCCTAATATCTTTTGAAGTGCTTTTATTATAGAATAAAATTTCTTTCACACTCTAATACTAAAAAAACAACCATTTTATAACCATTTTTAGAATAAATATTGTATTATAATAAAATAACTATTTTTTTTATTTTTTTTGTCATCAAACTCGTATCAACGTATCATTTATTAATTTTTCCTTTTGGTCACTTGTGAAAGCATAAAGGGTCCATTTGTATCCAACGACGAATTTTGAGAAGAGGGAAGAAATGCCCATAAAACTCATCACAAATCAAGAAATAAAAATAAAAAAATACAAAAATTGAGGTAAAAGTGTATGAATGTTCTTTCGCATATTTGAGGGAACAATGTGATTAAACATATAAATATTATAATAAATATATATTTTATAATTATTATATTAAATATATATTATATTTCTTATATTATTAATCCATTCATATTTTATATTTATATTGTACTGGTATGGGCGAGATCAACACTTGGTCTTCCTAACCGAGACCCACCTACCTGTCTAAGACTTGTTCTACCTGATCGAGACCAGAGAAACCTGACCGAGACCATGGAAACTTGGCCGAGACCATGGAAACTTGGTCGAGACAAGAGAAATCGTCACGGTTGGCTAGACCGACCAACACATACATCAATTAACGCCCAAACCAAGGTCAGTGAAGTTAATCTGTCATTAAGGATTATGTAATACACCCATAAGTGAGATCCACTCCACTAATCAGGCCTAATAAGGTAAGTCCATTAAAATAATATAAATAACACACATCTCAAGAAGAAAGGTACGTCATTTATTACTGTGCACCTACTCGAATACTGATCACCCGCTTTGCTGACTTGAGCGTCAGAGTGCCTTCCGCAGGTACCCCTCCATTCGGTGTTCACCCAAGACCAAGAGCCGAAGGAGAAGCACGAAGACGAGAAGGACCCCAGTCAAGCACCCAACAACCTGCCCGTCCGAAGGAGGAAGACGAAGGCTTCAATAGTTCTCTAGGTCCCATCTCCCTAGCAGGAACAATTGGTGCCCACCGTGAGACCGAAAGAAACTAGCTGAAGAAAGAAAGTAGATGGTCTCAACCAGAAGTATGGAGAGAATGACTGAAGCTGACCAGACGATGTTGTTGCTGTCTCTCCAGAGAGAGATGGACGAGATGAAGAGGAAGACTGAGGAGACTGCTCAGAAGAACGAGTAGGAGCTGCAGGTTCTCCGTAGGGAGAACGAAGAGATGAAAAAGAAGCTGGGGGAGGGAGGACCTTCTGCTGTACCGACCAATGTCGTCGGCAGGTCCTACACCTCTCCCCCCAACCCAAGACCGACCGAGGGGACGAGAGACAACGTCCCCCACCCCGGGAGACCGAGATGGACGACGAGTCATGCCTGGTTAGGTACGCCCGGACGACCGTGACGACCGACTCGACCCGCCGACATCCTTTTACCAACACCATCATCGAAGTTCCACTACTAGACAAGTGGAAGGGTTTCAACCGAGACCGATATGACGGGTCTACCGACCCGGACGAGCATATTGATGCATACACCACCCATATGAGCCTCTACACCTCGGATGACGCAGTTTTATGTCGAGTGTTTCCTACGTTCTTGAAGGGAGCAACCCTTAGTTGGTTCACCAAGCTCTCACCCAACTCCATTGACAGCTTTGCCACACTCGTGACAAAGTTTGAGACCCAGTTCGCAACCAGTCGGTCGCACCACCTGACCTCCATCGCCCTGGTAGGCATCCGCCAGGAGAAGGGAGAGTCGTTGAGAACCTTTGTTGATAGGTTCAGCAAGGTGGCAATGAACATCTAGAATCTGAGCCCGGACGTTGCCATGCATCACATGCTGACAGCCGGTGCATGAAGTCGGTCGACAGCCTGGACGAGCTGAGGAAGAGAGCCGCTAAGTACATGCAGCTGGAAGAACTCAGAGAGTTCCGTAACCAGGCCCGTGCTGAGGCCATCAGAGAGAAGAACAAAGAGGAGAAAGACCACAAGGCCCGGCCAAGTCAAAGGAACAACTGACGCATAGACAACCGAGACCGACCAATCCGGTTCTCGAGATACACACCCCTTATGGTCGAGAAGGGAAGGATTCTGAACGAGGCTCTCAACGCCGAGTTGATCCCTCCTCCAAGGAAAGTGGCCAACCCGAATAATGTCGACCGAAGAAAGCAATGTCGATACCACCAAAACAGCGGGCACTCAACCGAGGAGTGTCAGGCTCTGAAGGATAAGATTGAGGAACTTATCCAAGCTGGACACCTCCGCCGATTCGTCAGGAACGGCTAAGACCCACCCCGCCGGGCAGAACAACCTAGACGGACGAGGTCACCCCAACGCGGTCGAAATGACCGAGATCACTGAGACAACCGACAGCCTAGGAGGGACGACCCTCCCTGCAGGGATGACCCCCTAGGGAGGCCGACAGAAGAGGTAATCGAGAGGTTATCAACACCATAGTCGGCGGCTTCACTGGGGTAGGAAGCACCAACAACGCAAAAAAAAAAACACCTGCGGGCGGTACACAAGGTGAACGCAGTGGCATTCCGACCGAGGATGCCACCCATCACCTTCACGAATGAGGACTTCAAAGGCATGGATTGCCGCCAACAGGACGACCCAATGGTAATATCGGTCGATATAGACCGATTCACCATCCGGAAGACTCTCGTGGACCAAGGAAGTTCAGTAGACATCCTCTACTGGAAAACGTTCAAGGCCACGAGAATAGCCGAGACCGAGATGATGTCTTACGACGCCATGTAGTAGGATTCTCGGATGATAGGGTAGGTACCAAGGGCTACATCGAGCTCTATACCACCTTCGACGAGGGAAAGAATACCAGGACTATAAAAATCTGGTATCTGGTCATCGATGCCAACACCTCTTACAACATCCTCCTCGGTCGGTCGTCCATCAACCGGCTGATGGCCATTGTATCAACCCCTCACTTGGCAATGAAGTTCCCTTCGAAGACGGGGGGCATTTTCACGGTCCACTTGGACCAAAAGGAGGCACAAGAGTGCTATGCCAAAAGCCTCTGGGTGGAGCCTTATGGACGACATCTCTCCCAAGAGAAAGTCCTCTCGAAAGGACCGTTCACCTAGGGAGGCCCCGACCGATGTCAGTCCAACCAACCGTAACCTTGGAGGCTCGAGAAGAGCTGAGGAGGGTACCTCTCTTGGATGAAGAACACAACACCGCTGTAGGAACGACCATGGCAGTTGCCGAGACTGAGATCATGCACACCGCGCTGAAGAAGAATATGGGCATGTTCGCATGGACACCGGATGACATGTCGATGGTAAACCCGGTTGTCATCACCCATCGACTGTCGATATTTAAAGAAGCCCGACCGAACTCCCAGAAGAAGAGGGACCTAGGCGATGAAAACCGTCTAGCAACGAAGGCAGAGGCCGAAAAGCTTCTGTCAGCCAGATTCATACGGGAGGCCCGATACATGACTTGGCTGGCCAATGTCGTCATGGTCACCAAGTCGAACGACAACGCGAGGATGTGCGTCGACTATAGAAACATCAACAGCGCATGTCCGAAGGATACCTATCCCCTCCTAGGGACAAGGAGAAAACGGCCTTCATGACGACCGATGCCAACTACTACTACGAGGTCATGTCGTTCGGCCTCAAGAACGCGGGGGCAACCTACCAGCACCTCATGGAAAAAATCTTCAAAGGCCTAATTGGCCGGGCAGTAGAGGTATATGTGGACGACATAGTCGTGAAGTCCAACTCTTTCGAACAACATCTGAAGGACCTGAACGAGGTCTTTAAGGCCTTCAGAGGGGTCAACATGAAGCTCAACCCCGAGAAGTGCACATTCAGGGTTGAGGGAGGGAAGTTTCTAGGCTTCATGCTCACCCACCGGGGGATAGAAGCCAACCCCGACAAATGTCAAGTCATACTTGGCATGAGAAGTCCGAAGAACATCAAGAAGGTACAACAACTCCTAGGGCGCCTAACTGCCCTCTTCAGGTTCGTCCCCCGCCTGGCCGAAGAGACGAGACCAATGGTCCAGGTGCTTTGGAAGGCCACCAAGTTCAGCTGGGACGACCGATGTGAAGAAATCTTCAAACAGTTCAAAGAGTTCTTGACATCCCCGACTGTCATCTAGAAGCCGAGACCCGACCACCCAATCCTGGTGTATCTGGCAGTCTCGGAGGAAGCAGTCAGTGTCGCTTTGGTGCAGGAGGCCGTGGGCGAGGAACGGTCGGTATACTTCGTCAGCCGAACCTTCCACGCAGCCGAGATGAGATACCAGTTGAACGAGAAGGTGGCTCTCGCCCCAGTCCTCACAACAAGACGGATGCGCCCCTAGTTCCAAAACCACTCAATAACTGTAAGGACCGACTATCTGGACCTTGCAAGGAGAATGATAAGTTGGTCAGTCAAACTGTCTAAGTTCGACATACGATATGAACCGAGGGGCGCCATCAAATCTCAGTGCCTGACCGACTTTTCGGTCGAGCTGACACCACTGCCCACCCTCTCGGGCGGGTGAACGCTCTATGTGGACGGCTCGTCAAATAAAACGGCCTGTGGAGCAGGAGTCATCCTGGAAGGGTCGGGCGACCTCCTCCTAGAGCAAGCACTCCAGTTCGGGTTCCGGGCGACCGACAACCAGGCTGAATACGAGGCCTTGCTCGTTGGACTGAACCTAGCCTACGACATGGGAGCACGTGAGGTCACGTGCAAAAGCGACTCCCAGGTCATGATCGGACAGGTCAACAGAGAATTCGAGGTGAAGGAACCTCTATTACAACGATACTACCACGCGACCGAAACAGTATCACCCGGTTCAACAAGGCACCCTTGGAACACATACCGAGGGAGGAAAAAAAAGGGCCGACATCTTGTCTAAGCTGTCAGTCACCAAGAAAAAGAGCCACCAGCGATCAGTCATACAAATATTGCTGAGGCACCCAAGTGTGACCGAGATTGAATATCTTGCAATAGACGAGGCCGAGGTCGAGACCGATAACTGGATGAAACCCATCATCCAGTACCTAGAGGACGGCACATGCAAACCAGAGAAAGAAAAAGCGATGAAACAACAGTGCGCCCGATACACCATGATCAACGAAGACTTGTATCAAAGAGGATACTCGACCCCCTTGCTGAAATGCATCACCAGCAAACGGACCGAGTACATTCTGGTCGAGAACCACGAAGTAGTATGTGGAAATCACTCTGGGGCGAGGACGATGGCTGCTAAGGTTCTGCGGGCCGGCTACTACTGGCCGACCGTCTAGGGTGACTGTGCCGAGTACGTGAAGAAATGTGCCAAGTGTCAGGAGTTCGACCCTCTCCATCACACCAGGCTGGAAGAGTTGCACAACATTATCTCCCCATGGCCGTTCGCCATATGGGGGATGGACATTATCGGTCCCTTTGCGCCAGGAAAAGGGCATACCAAGTTCCTCCTCGTGGGAGTCGACTACTTCACCAAATGGATCGAGGCCAAACACCTTGCAACCATCTCGGCCAAAAACGTGCAAAATTTTGTATGGAGGAGCATTGTTTGCCGATTTGGCATCTCGCACACAATAATCACTGATAATGCCCGACAGTTTATTGACCGAGGCCTGTAGTCCTTCTATGACGACCTGAGCATCAAGTCTGTTACGGCCTCGGTAGAACACCCGCAAACTAACCGGCAGGCCGAGACCGCCAACAAGGTCATACTCAACGAGCTAAAAAAGCGCTTGGGCAAGGCAAAAGGCCGATGGACCGAGGAGCTGATAGAAGTACTCTGGGCGTACAGATGCACCCCCAAACTACCATGCAGGAGACACCCTATAACCTGACATATGGGGCCAAGGCCATGATCCCAGTCGAGGTGGCCGAGCCCACCATATGAAGGCAAATGTTCGACCTCACCCTAAACGAAGAAAGCCTAGCGGTCAACCTCGATCTGGTAAGCGAATTTCGTGACAAAAGTAGGATTCGAGAGGCCGCTTGCAAAATTCGGGCGTCAAGATGATACAACACAAAGGTCTGGCCGAGGAGCTTCCAGTAGGGCGACCTCGTCTGGAGAATGCGTAGCGATGCGAGAAAAAATGAATGGAAATTTTTGTCCAACTGGGAGGGACCTTTCCGAGTCCAAGAAGTCGCATAGGGGGGAGCTTATCACTTAGAGTAGCTTTCAGGAAAAATTGTACCGAGGATGTGGAATGCCACGCACCTCAAGTTTTATTACAACTGAATTTAATAAAGTAACACACTCTTTCCTCACCCTATCAGGGAGGTTTTGACGAGACGTTTTCATCAAAGTATTAGCACTGTTCTCCTGCAACCTCTCGGCTCGGTCTGGATGAAGCCTTAATCGGCATACCCTACCGAGACCGATCAACCAGGTTTGGTCTGGACGAAGCCTTAACCGGCATACCAAGCCAACACCTCTCTAGCTCGGTCTGGATGAAGCCTTAACCGGCATACCCGGCAGAGACCGATCAACCAGGTTTGGGCTGGACGAAGCCTTAACCGGCATACCCTGTCGAGACCGATCAACCAGGTTTGTTCTGGATGAAGCCTTAACTGGCATACCCTGCCAACACCTCTCTCGGCTCGGTCTAGATGAAGCCCCAACTAGCATACCCTGCCGAGACCAATCCATACACACCCAAGTTAACATCGTAACTTGGCACAAACAAACTCACACGTTAAATGGCCGATCACCCATTTTAACTTGTTCGATTAAGCAATCACAATTAATGGTCTATCGTCCATTCTAACTCGTTCAATTTCACACGTTAAATGGCCGACCTCCCATTTTAACTCGTTCGATTTCACACATTATATGGTCGATCGCCCATTTTAACTTGTTCGATTAAACGCTCACAATTAATGCCTGATCGCCCATTTTAACTTGTTCGATTAAGCGCTCACAATTAATGGTCGATCGCCCATTTTCACTCGTTCGATTTCACACGTTATGATGGAAGAGGGCCAAGCACCACTTCAAAGGAAGGTCAAACACAGAGACATATAGGGCCAACTACAAGGGCAATGGCCAAGAGGCTTGATGAGGATTGGGACACTGCCACTGATGGCAGAGAAACTTACCTTTACATGTTCAAAGAGGTCCAAAATCAAGCGTAGCATAGTCTTTAAATTTTTGTCAAAGTAGTATAGGAATTTTCTTTTGTAAAATTGTTTTAATTGTAATTAGGATGAAAGTTGGTTTCTAAAAACCAACCTGAGTTAGCTTACAGTTTCTAGAAACTACTAAGCTAACTTAGGCAGGTCATTTTTAGGCTTAGAAGCACCAATAGTCACTCTTGGTTCACGCTTACTATGTGACTTCCTAGGCGCCACATTTACATTTCATTTGGCTAGCATTCCATGGCCATTAACTCTTCATTTCCGGTCCTCCAAGGCTATATAAGGAGGAGCCTACCACATGTTTTCTTAAGATTAATTTGAGAAATGAAATGCTGCCAAAATGTGCCATTCTTACTCCTTTGCCTAAACTCTCTTAGGATTTAGGTCTTTAATCTTCAAACCTTTCACCTACAAAGAGAGTTGGCCGAACCTCTCTCACTCTCCTACTTCTCATGCACCTCCAAGACTACCACAACTCTTAGGAGAGCCTTGTTCCACCAACAATCCATTGAAGCTTCCGCAAATTCTACCTCAAAACGCAAAGATGAAGAGCTCAAGCTATCATGTTAAATGGTCGACCATCCATTTTAACTTGTTCGATTAAGCGTTCAAAATTAATGGTCAATCGCCAATTTTAACTTGTTCGATTAAGCGTTCAAAATTAATGGTCGATCGCCCATTTTAACTTGTTCAATTAGGCAATCACAATCAATGGCCGACGCCCAAACAAACGAAGACCGACACATTTAACTTGTGCAAATTATTTCCTCAAGGGCAAAAAAGACCGAATGAAAGGAAATGGGTGATATATTAAAACTGCAAAAGGAGGAGGCCACACCCCGACCTCGAAGGAAACAAAAAGATAACAAGAAAAGGCCACAGCCCAGCCAAGAGCCAACCTAGTCTTGAACTTCAATGCACTCGCCCTCCTCAGCTTCGGTTGGCCGAGCTTCTTGTGCCGCCAAGGCACCCATCTCGACTCTTGGGACCAGCCGACCCTAGTGAACCTCACAATCCAAGTCGAATTCACCAGTGTCCGGCGGTCCCCTATAAAGTACATGGGCTTGACGCACGGCTCGGTCGAAGCATTGCTTCAGCAATTCCTCCGACTCCTCGTAGTTTTGGTCGAGCTCAGCCTCGACCTGGTCCTTTGCAGTCTAGAGGGCGGCCAACTCAGTGGTCGAGGACGAGAGCTTCTCATCTCTTTCCTCGACCATCTTCTTCAGTTTGACAATCTCAGTTGCCGCCCTCAATGCCTCGGCCTCCGCCGCCGCCAAACGCTGCCTCGCCTCGGTAGCGTCCTATTGTGCCAGCTCCCTATTGCTCGCCTCCCGAGCAATCCTTGCCGATAACTCGTTGTTAGCAGCCAATGACTGCTTCAGGTCTTCACTGGACTCGGCCAGTTGATGCTCCAACCGAGACACGTCCTCGGCATGACGGTCCCGGTCTTGGATCCCATGCTCGATGAGGACGATCGAGCGGCACATTAGTTCCAAGTCGCTCCTCAGCAAGTCTGAGGGGGAAACACCTCGGATCGACTCCCGAGTCTCCTTAGGGAGGGCCATGCGAACTCGGCGCGTGAATTGATGGCCGCTCCCAGAAGATCGAGAGGCGATGGCGAAGCCCTAGAACGGCCTCGATAGGCCCGACCACCCGCTCTACACGCCGGGGAGAGGGAGAGCCCGCCTCAACAACCTCCCGACGAGGCAGCGATGTTGGCAGAGAGCCAGGGGACCGAGTGGTGGTGGCAACGTTACCACCATCCCTCGACCTTTTCTTGGACCAGTTGGAAGGTTCGGTCGAGCCCTTGTCAGCACCTGCACCCTTTGATGAAGGAAGGACGTCGATGCTCCGACGTCCCTTCCTACCGGCCGCGCTCTGCCGATAGTTATCCAACACGCTCACACCGGCCGGCTTGTCTTGAACCATAACAGCTGCGAAAGCAAAAAAAAATAACAAGAGTTAAAAGACGAAAGCAAAAGTACCGACCGCCATAAACAACAGACCTATACCCCTAACGCCCGTCCATCGTGCCATCTCGGCGTAAGCACCGGTCAACATTTGACAGGGAAGCTTCATCGGGAGTGCAGTGAAGAGGGAGAGAACCTCCACCTCCTCGTCACTCCCCATAGGCCTCGGCCACGCCTTAAAATCTCGAGAATTGGCAGTCCAGTACAAGGGGAACCGAGACCGACCGGCCTCATCAAAAAAGAAGGTCGTCGCCTCTGGCCGAACGATAACCTTAATGAACCTCTCCTTGAACCTCTTGTACGAGACTGCAAAGGGGTCGAACAAAACACTCCCTGGCCGACCGACCAAGGAGAGCCAAGAGGCAGGTTGGGCGGGGTGAGAGGCATAGTAACAAAGAAAGGAAGAGGGAGTGGGACGAAGGCGCATAACATCACATAGCAGGCGAAAGGCCTGAAGGGACAACCAGGTGTTTGGATGGATCTGGGTGGGAACCACATTGAGCACTCGAAGGACGCCCATTGTGAATTTATCAAAGGGAAGGGACACATGTAGGTCTGAGAAGAAGCAGGTGTACATATAGAAGAAGGGGAGACCGGTACCCGATCACCCCAAGCACACACTCTCAGGGGGCTCACAAGGCAAAACACTAAAGTAGTGAGAGTGTCCGCCCGCCTTTAGAACCGGGTACTTGGCCAAAAACTTGGTCACAGATACCTCGGTATTATAGGTCGACGAGATTTCAACCACCTTAGGGTCCACCCAGCTAAGGTCCACGAGAGGAATGGCCGTCGGGGGAGAGTCCGACTGGTCAACAACATTGGTTGGATCGTCCCCCTTAAGTACCTCTACCAGGGGTGGCGCCTCGACCACCATGACCGACAAGGAGTCGGTGGTAGATGATGAAGAAGAAGAAGTTGAGGAAGAAGAAGAAGGTCCAACAAGAAGAGAGGGGCGACCGAGAGGGGAGGAAGGGTGACCAGAGGAAGATGACGTAGGCCGAGACAGGGTCGACATGACTAACCTTGTGAAAATTGGACAAGACTGAGTCTAATAAAGAAGGGCGAGAAGTCACTCGGATCTCAGAGCTATGGATGAGAGAACGCTCGGCTATCAGACAAACTCACAAATGAAAAACACAGCGTCTCGGGATCAATTGCGGCCTCGGAATTCGAAACGTTGAATCCATCTCAACCGTTAGATCTTCTTGATCCAACGGTCCACAACGCTTCCCGCCCAAAAAACTCCTCATTAATGCTAGCCACATCACGCTGCCTGAGGTCATGTCACGCCGCCTGAGGTCACGTCACACCTTGGAGAACGAGACAACCACACGACCAAGGAGACCGACTGACACCCACTATTAAAGACTCATCGGACATAACCGTCCTCGAGCCTGGGGGGCAAGTGTACTGGTGTGGGCGAGACCGACACTCGGTCTCCCTGACCGAGACCCACCTAGCTGCTTAAGACCTGGTCTACCTGACCGAGACCAGAGAAACCTGGCCGAGACCATGGAAACTTGGCCGAGACAAGAGAAATCGTCACGGTCGGCCAGGCCGGCCGACACATACATCAATTAACGCTCAAACTAAGGTTAGTGAAGTTAATCCGTCATTAAGGATTAGGTAATACACCCATAAGTGAGCTCCACTCCACTAATCAGACCCAATAAGGTAAGTCCATTAAAATAATATTAATAACACACATCCCAAGAAGAAATGTACGTCATTTATTACTGTGCACCTACCCGAATACTGATCACCCGCTTTACTGACTTGAGCGTTGGAGTGCCTTCCGTAGGTACCCCCATTCGGTGTTCACCCGAGACCGAGAGCAGAGGGAAAAGCGCGAAGACAAAAAGGACCCCAGTCAAGCACCCAACAACCTGCCCGACCGAAGGAGGAAGACGAAGGCTTCAATAGTTCTCTAGGTCTCATCTCCCTAACAGGAACATATATTATAATAAAATAAATATAATTAATTATATTAAATAATAATTATTATTAAAATATTAATAAATATATAAAATGATAGTTTAAATAAAAATATTAATAATAAATTTATGAAATAATAACTATAATTATAAATTATAAATAATATTTAATAATGACAAAAATAAATAATGGTAAAATTAAAATTAATTTATAATATATATTTTGTAATTATTAAAAATTTATATAATACCATTAAAATGTCAAAATTATCCTTAATTTTATTTGTATCAAATATTTAATAATATTATTAATAAAAATAATT
>Ga0123342_1001903_pt1 | contig 34938 bp, 14 predicted proteins | sample Turbeawhitnodule_FD_89960 | JGI IMG/M metagenome (GOLD analysis project Ga0123342, IMG submission 89960) | Root nodule microbial communities of legume samples collected from Mexico - Turtle bean Mexico white nodule | ecosystem: Host-associated > Plants > Roots > Nodule | place: Mexico: Nepantla... | reverse complement strand
GTGTTGGTTATGATGTATTAGTGGACATGTTGAAATATATTTCTCCAACACATGTAGTTAAGATAAACATATCCAGTGAAAATAAGAATCTGCCTGCTGGAGAATTCTGGTTAGATGAAGAATGTGATGGAACAATTAACCTAATTGAGATAAATTCGGCTCGTCAGGATTCATCAAATAGATAGTAAGTTCAAATTTGATAAAATTTGTTATCAATTGCAGCTGCTTGTTTGGCCCTTTTATTACCATCTTTATGTTTCAGGTAACATATAATATCCTTGTTTGTTTTCCCAGGGTACTTTTTCAGAAGGATGCACGTCCCCTACGTGATTTACGAATAATGGCTTATTTCAGACAGTGCTTTTCTAGTGATTCAAATCTTTCAACGATTAAGGAACTTGCACATGCCTTGACCTCTCACTGTCCTTATGAAGTTCCCATTGCAAGTGTAAAGATTCGGCTTCTTCATTGTGAGGTTGGCTTAAATTTTGCTTGCTACTTGTTCTCTGAATGAGTCACTCCACACCTCAGTATCCTCAGTATGGTTGCTACCTTGTTACTGGTGATTTAGAAGTTAATGTTGCTTGCATCTAACTCTTCACCGACACCACAACAGTGGAGTCTTGTGACTGAGTTGCCCTTCATGAGTTTGGTTTTGATGCATTTGGTCCATTTTTTTTATTTCTTATCCAACTTGATTTTCAAATTTTATTGTTGTTTTCTTGTTAGGAATTTCAATAATATTTCATTTCATCTATCTATTTATTTATATAAAGGTAAGTATAACATTTTTGTAATGATCTCCCGGTATCTTTGTAGGTCCCAAGCTCTGAAATGTTCTTCAGTTTGAATGCTACTATCGTTGGCTTAGCTGTTGATTCTGAAGAACCAGAAAATTTACCTTGGTGTTTTGGTCTTGGTAGGTCATTTGACTAACTTCTGAATTTGAAATGTTTCATCATGTTCTGTTCTGAAACCGAGAATCATTTTTACTGAAAACTTCTGCAAAATTGAAATTTTAGATTAAAAAGCTATTACGGTTGCAATAGTATTGCAAACTACCTGAAAATACCCATTCTATGTTTTCAAGTCTTGAAAACATCTAATGCCTTGTAAACAAAATGGAAGCTATAATGCTTTTTAAAAGAAATTATATTATTGAACTTATCTAGTTTCAAATTTTGCACGACAAAAATACTGTGAGCTAATGTGCATTTGTGAGTTAGCTTATCTTGTACGTCTGTCTATTAGTTGTAAGAAGTTTACCAGTGTCTCTTAGCTTTGCATTGACATCTCAAATGTAGTATATCTTAAGAGATCTCTACCTATTTAGGCTATCATGCTTCCACAGATGTTGAAGAGAAAGAATAAAACAAGAGTATGATGGTAACAAATTAAAAAGCTATTGTTCTAATCGAGTAGTTGTTATGCATTTTGATAATTCTAAGCATATTCATATTTTAACACATCTTGATTTCTTATGTTTCAGGGATTGTGAGGGGCATTGACACAGTAAAAGGTGTGCTCTATGTCATTACTCCGGTGCCACATAGTTCCTTGGAAAAAGTCAACCTCTTGCTACAGGGTTATATCCAAATTCCCTCTTGTTTGTTACAGGCAAGATGTTGTTTTACATTTTTTTGCTTTCTCATAATCTTATAGAAATGAAAGATAATATGTTGAAGTTTAGTCAGTCTGCTTCCTTTTTGTTGTATAAGCCTTTTTTACTAGTTGCTAGAATGTGTTTAGTTAAACATTCCTAGGATGAATGCAACAAGGTGGAGCCATTTTATATTAGTGTTTTTAGTATCAACCAATAAGGTTGTTGCTATGAGTGTCCTAAAAGATGACCATGTTTCTTGTGGTTTGGGCCGACCAAAAGGAATATTGCAGGTTTGGGAGCAGGAGTAGTATTAAACATTTATTTATGAAATATTTAGATTATTTTTAAAACATATTTCTTCATTTATTTATTTATTTTAGTAGGTTTATTCTTTATTGTTAATGATAACTAATAGACGAGATATTAGATGTTTAACATAATGTATTACATTGAGAACCGACATATTTTATACAATCATGTTACAACTCCCAATACTATTATTTTAATATCTTTTTATATTATCTATCACATTTTCCTTAACATTATGATTATTATTATTATGATACTATGTAAAAAATGACTTCTTTTCAGGTTCAGGGATATATCTCACCATACATGTCAGCAAATACTTTGGCTATAAACTAGTTATTGATCTGTTGGCAAAGAGAACCATTACAGTAGAGAGCATATTAGTAGGGTAATAGTCATTATATTTACTAAAATCCAATTTTGTTTTCAGTTATTTATATTTATATACAGTAGATGTACATTTATGGATATTTTAGCATGGAAATTATACTCATGATTGTTTGCAGTATGATCATTTCCTTTCGAGTTTGGGATTTTAGTATCTTTTTCATGGTCTATTAATCCCTAAAAATGTTCTTGGAAGATTTGATACATCTTACTATTTGTGATTTTGTAAAATAATTTAATGTCAAAAAATTATTTTTAGAAATATAAATTAAAATTAAAATAAGTTTTAAATTAAAATAAATAAAAATTATTATAAATCTTAATAACAAAATGTATACTTTACAAGAAATTAAATGTGTTTCAAAAATATTAAAATATTTTTATTTATTTATCATTTTAATAATAAAAATAAAAGACTTTAATTAAAAATTATATATAAGAATTAAATAAATATAAATTACTAATATTTATATCAAAATTATAAAAAAAATATTTTTAAAATTATAAAAATAAATACTTGTATTAAATATTATAATGTTATAACTACATAGCATTCAAGGATAATTATTATTTATTGTAGATAGTTTTCTTACAATAATTAAAATGAATAAAATAAAATAAATTATATTTAGAGATAAAATCATTAATAAAATGTGTACACTAAAAATGGTTTAAAACAATCATCCTTGTGAAAACTTGGATGTGGTCCATATAATTTTTTATACAAATAATTTTTTTTTTTAATTAAATCAAACAATTTTTCACCACTAGTATAATGTTAGAACTTAAAGTAATAATATACTCACAATAACAATAATTAAAAAATGATAGCGATTGTTAAATTTTAAATATAATATAATTTATATTTAAAGACAATAACATACTTGTTTCTATAAAAGTTAAATTTTAAAAAATTATAAAATGTAAAAGAAAACATTGACATTTGAATTTAGTATTGAGACCTTTTCCATGAATCTATGTTTGCTTTCTTTTAAGTTGTTTGAAACCTAATTTCACAAAGGCAAAAAACGTGTTTTCTTTTGAATTGAAATTTGTTTTTGATAGAAAGTGCCTATGAAGAGTTTGGTCCAAAACAAAATCAAATATTCCATGTTCGAATCGCTCATAATTTCCTTATAAAAAGTGTTCATAGACTAAAAGATAAAAAAAATACCATTCTCCAAAAATACATTCAAAATACATTCAGTACTCGTAAAAATAATGTTTTTTTACAAAAATTATTTTGGTGAAATTAAAAAAAAAAATATTTGCAATTTTATAATCATCAACTTTGATTTGTTTTTACAATATAGTTTGAATTTTCATTTTACCAAAATCAAGTAATTTTAACATTTCAATTTACAGAAAAAAATTTCACTAGTATTTTACATATTTGATATAACACAAAGTACAATCATTAGTTTAACAATGTATGATTTGTTAATATAGTAATTAATTTTTTTATCTCTAAAATTAATTTTTATTCATTGATTTTTTTTAGGATATATTTTCTCAACTTACATTCATACTCTATTTTTTCAAAAATTACATTATCATTTATTTTACATGTTATATATATAAATATGATTGGAAAAAACATAATTTATTCTTACTAGTCAGGTTGTGTTTGATATACGATTTTAGTCTTGAGTAGCTTGCACGTTGTAACATATTATTGAGTGAGTTCATGCAAAATTTTACCTAAAATATTAAATGATAAGAGATAAGATGTTAAAATTTATTACAAACATTATTTCTCCAGAATATGTGTATTTATTTATATGGTTAAAATGACCCAATGGTGGGTACCAATGACACTTATTGCGAAGTGGACTTTAAGCCTAAGTCAACCCCATAAAACTGGCTCATAGGGTTGAGGTTTGCACCCACTTATATACAAAGACTTTAATCTCTAGTCGATGTGGGATCTCCAACAACACTGTCTTATTGGTCTCGGGTTGTGTTTGTTCAGCAACTCTGCAATTGCTTTCGCTAGATTTGTTAGTTTTTTTTTTATTCCATTTTATTTTTACAGCTTCGGTGTTTTTACTTTTAGGATTTGTTTTGCTTTGTGGTGAGAATTATTAGCTGTACATGATATTCGGTGTAGCCTAGGGTTTGTTAACTTGTGTTAAACATTCGAGATTCGCCGGGATTACGAGATTTAGGTTTTCGGATAACTGTTTGATTTGGTTGATAAATAAAATGTGGTAGATGATAAATTTATTTAAAATGTTTTATATTTTGGACTTTTAAATTATATTAGGTTTATGTTGTTTTAATTGTAGTAAGAGGAACTTTAAGTTACATATTTTGCAGTGTTCGTGAATATGAGGCAACTTTCTCTCCGCATAAAGAAAAAATAAATTTTTCCAACATCTTAAATCTTAAACTTCAAATTATAAATCTTAAATCCTAATGACTAAACTCTAAATATTAAATCATAAACTCTAAGGTTAGAGGTTGTGTACCTTCACAAATCAATTGATCAATGTCAAGAGAAGTGTGTCTAGTCTTTAATGATTTAGTCCCATTTCAACAAAGGTTTGTAGTGAAGAAAATTCACCTTTTAGTAAAATGAGCTAAGCATTTGAAAGATATAAGTATAGGCATTAGAGAGGTATAAGTCATCATTTAGGTGATGCAATTGTTGGACTTAGAACGACATCTTCAATAGATTTAACAAGATTACTGGGAAGGACATTTTGTTATTGAGATTTTAGGAACTTGTGAAACAAAACCAAATCCTTTGATGATGGAAATCGTTTTTCTAGTATCCTAAATTCTTTGCTTCTTAAATTTATTTTTCAACACTTAAAACTGCCTAGTAGGACTCTAAAGAGAATTTCCCTATAAAAATTAGACACCTTATGTTGGAAAGGACACTTGAACTTCCTAGATTATAGATAATTTTTACTTTAAACCATAACACGTTCTTTTAAGTAAAATTATTGAGACTTATTAGAATAATTAATAAACTCATTTTAGTGGGTGTTATCCGAACACATCCTGAATTTTTATGAGAATTTATGTATTAACTCTAACGCGGGTATTATAAGTAATATTCAATTTAAAATTGGTATGAGGAGATGAGTATGATAATATATTTCATTTTCTATTTTAAATTATTGGGCTTTGTTTGTTTGACCCAACTTTCCTTTTCTGTTTCAGCTAGGTTTTAATCTTTTTCTTATATATACCCCATGTATTTTACTCTCTAATATACAAGTGAATAAAAGTTTCTTTTATGTTTATTTTTCTCTACAATTAGGGTTCATCAAAACCTCTATTTCTTCATTACGATTACGTGCGATTATGTACGCTACATTAAAGCATCACATCAAACAAGGAATATTCATCTTCATTTACTGTAATATGGTATCAGAGCCATTTCGAGTCTATCCTAGCAAGTATTTGTTGGGCTTATCAAGCCACCCGCTATCGGGCCGCTATCGGACCACCCATAATATATAGTCCCACGCACGAGTTGGTAGTCTCGGCACGAGGGGTGTATTGGAGATCCCACATCAACTAGAGATTAGAGCCTTTCATTATATAAAAGTGGGTGCAAACCTCAACCCTATGAACCGGTTTTATGGGGTTGAGTTATTCATTTTGCATCTCCATACTAAATCCCTTTTTATCTTTCTCGTTATTTGATTTATTTAATATCAATTAAGTTTTTTTTTTGTAATTACACATTTTTTTTACAATTTTTTTCAACGATCTGTTGTATTGTAGAAAACACAAACATCAACTTATCAAATTAAATCATTTTAAGACACGCATTTTATCATTTCTTCTATTTTAAATATGTTTACTTAATTATTTGAATTTTTTTGTTATGTGAAAATGTTTATGTATTATTTTCGTGTGTTAAATTATGTAACTCTTAGTTTATTTAACTAAAAAACTTATCTTATTTTCTTCGTGGTTCTTACTTTCGTTAGATTTGATATTTTTTATTACATATTTTTTTATATATCTTCTTTCAATAATAGCAAGTTCACTGGTGGAGATACTTTTCGTTTTTTAATATTTAAAAAAATCACAAGAATTGTGGGTATTGTGAAATTTCAACTACAATGCAATTATTTATTTATTTATAATTATTTTGTATTTATATTATTATTTAACATTTTATTCTAAACTTGACGTAGTTATATTTAATGTTTGAATTTTAAGGTTGAAGAAAAAAATTAATATTAAACCATTGATAATATTATATTAAAAAATCATTTAATTAATAAATAATGCAAACAAGTGTGAATCCGGTACAGAAATTGTTACTTTACAAAGATAAAGATAAGAGACACATTTTATATTTAGAAAAACAAAAATAAAACAAAGATACGGATAAACATAATTTCACTTCAAAATAAAAGTACTTGAACTCACAAGTTGCCATCCCAAAATATTATTATTTCTTCTTTATAATTCTTTTTGAAAACTTCATGTATATAGAAAAAAAATATTATAATATATTAAATTTCATTTAATATTTTACCAACTTCAATATAAAACAATTTACCTAATAAAAATTAATGTTTTATATGACTAATTTGACTTGTGGTCATATATTTTCCAATAGTTATTGTACAACTTACATTTTAAGAGTATTTTTTACTAAAAGTATTTTTGTTACTAAAAGTTTGTCTTTTTTATTTTCTAGTGCATATCCCAATGAGTTTTTTTTATTTTATTTTAAAGAATAGCACACTAATAAAAATAACATATTTGTGCTTCAATTTTTTTCATCTCATAAAGTTATATGTGATAACAGAAATCGTTTGTGAATATCTTTGTATCAATTTTTTATATATGAATCTATGTTATACATGCAACATTGTATGTACTGATAAAATGTTTATGTATTAAAACATTTGAAATAAAATAAAATAAATAAAAGGTTTATGACCATTTTAGTCTAGTGTACAGCAAAAACATTTAAGAAAAAAAAATATTATTTTGTGATTATATTGAATCGTCAATATGTTTAAATTACTAATAAGATTAATTTTAATAAACCAAAGAACTATTTGTTTGTTTTAAATATAAATGATTGAATTAAATTTTTAAGATACAAAGATTAAATATTCAATCTATAAAATAAACTGATAGTTTAATTCAAAAAACAAATTGATGTTAAGTTTGATTTGATAATTTTTTTATTTATTGAGATGATATGACATATGATGAATTATGCTCGTTTTTAAGGATAAGATTGAAGTTTTTAGGACTATTTCAGTTATTAAAGATTTAACTTGTCTAGTAGGTATTTCGTCTAAAGTTTCAATGAATAATGATATGTTGGATTTCAACGTGATCAATTTTTTTGGTATTAATACTCGTAATGGTAAAATTCTTTGTCCTCTTACGGTTAGATGTGAGTTTCCTTCACTAGGTTGAGTTAAAATAACATTAATGGGCTGCTAGGGGATATCCTGATCTTGCTACTTTTGGAGGTATTTTTCGTCGGAGTATGGAGAATTTTATTGAATTGCTATGGTTATTGAGTTTTATGGGGTTATATATGCTATGGAGGAAGCTCAACAGATGAGACTTACTAATGTCTGGTTGGAATGTGATTATGCTTTGGTTTGTGTTGTTATGACCAATGTTCCTTGAATGTTTTGTAATCGATGAAATACTTGTCTTAACTACAGTGGAAAAAACCAGGTTTAGATACTCATATTTTTTCGTGAAGGGAATGCGATGACAAATAATTGTTGTTACTTGGAATGTCATTATAAAGTTACACAGTGATACTTAACATAAAAACATTGATTCAAAAGAAAAAAACAAATTGATGGTAGTTTAAAACTTAAATCACACGTCATTCTGATGGTTTGCCAAATATACAATTTTAATCCATATAAAATATATTTTTTTATCGGGCACTTGAAATTTTTAAAAATGAAATAACTGTTATTTATTATGATTATATATAATAAGCATAAAATATATTGATGTGTTTCTGAGTAATAATTAGTATTAAACCTAGATGTTATTTATTCTACTATTGAATAATTTTTAAAAGCTAAAAGATTAAATATGTAGTTATTCTTTTATAAAAAAAAATGAAATTACAAAACAGGTACATATACCAAAAGTGAATTTAAGATTTTTGTAACAAAAATCTTATCTCATTTATATAAATATAAAATATATGGTTACGGTTCAGCGTTAAAGGCCTTGTTTTTGCCCGTGGTGCCAGAAAGAATAGTTGATAACGGAGAAATTCCTTCTTTACCTTTACCCTAAGTTGGAGAACCCTAATCCCGTCAACTTGTAGAAACCAGAGCTTTTCTCCTTCTCTCAATTCTCTCAGGTAATATTGCTTTGCTTCGATGTAACTTTTTCTATGCCTTTTTCTGCTTTATCGCTGTGGATCCCGATAACTAACATCTCGCCGTTTCCGTATAACAGCCAACACCAAAATTGGGCGTAATAGATTAAATCCGTTAGCTATCGATTTCTTTCAATTGGGATTTGTCAATTTCTGAATGTCTTGAATTGCAAATTCGTATGCACTTTGCTGTTACCCCCAAAACTTTGTTATACATTATTGGTTTCCTACCCACCAAATTTTAATTGCATAATGGTATCTAGAAATTTATTAAGTTGAGTTGCATTGAGCCAATTTTACGTCCATAGTTGTTGGATCTTTAGGAAGCATGGCTAAAGTATCAGTCAATGGATGTCCTCTATTGGAAGTTAGTTTGGGAAACGTAGTTATGTAGTATGCTTGTGGATTTATAATGGTATAACTAATTGTAAAATGTATTTTGTAGTCGTAGTGGCTGCGGATTTTCTGGTTCTTTCGACAGATTTAGGGTTATTGTCTGAAATGGCATCCGTATCTAGTCAGCCACAGTTCCGTTACACTCAGCCACCGTCAAAGGTGCTTCATTTGAGAAACTTGCCATGGGAGTGCACAGAGGAGGAACTGATTGAACTTGGGAAGCCGTTTGGAAAAGTTGTGAACACAAAATGCAATGTTGGGGCAAATAGAAATCAAGCTTTTATTGAATTTGTGGGTGTATTTTGTTGTCATTTCCCCCCCTCTCTATCTTGTTTTATCTTCATATAAAGTTACTGATTGCTGGTTAAAAATCATATTTTGCAACCGCAACCTGCAGGCTGATTTAAATCAGGCCATTGCAATGATATCATACTATGCCTCATCATCAGAGCCTGCTCAAGTACGAGGAAAAACTGTATACCTACAATATTCTAACAGGCAAGAAATAGTGAATAACAAAACTGCTGCAGATGTTCCTGGGAATGTATTGTTGGTAACGATTGAGGGTGCAGATGCACGTCTTGTCAGCATTGATGTCTTGCATTTGGTAAGCGATTGCTTGTGTGTATTAGTTATATGCTAACACTGTAATCAAGAGGATGCTGGTCATTTAGTTTTATGATTAGGTTTTTCTTTGTCAGGCTATGGAAAAATTGTTGACATGTATGTGAATGAATCAGCAGGCCCATGACAAGGCAATATCTTCAATGGCAGCTTAGTGCTTTGGGAGAAATAGCGCTTGTGTGTTTGTCTCCTTTCTCCTTTCCTTAACACTACCTCTTCTTCCTTACTCCCCCTCAACTCCTGCCATTCTTGTAGTTTAGGGCATTTCCATTTTTTTTCTACTGTGCATCTGTGCTTTATTGACTCGTCATCTGCATAGCCATTTAGATTTAGCCACCGGATTCTGTGCTGTTCAGTTATTTTCTGTGTTCCAACTATTGTTTGGTTGTGCTTTTGAAGTCATATCTGAAAGTACACCAAAATTTTCCTTCTAAACTTGGCAACTGAATGCTGAGTTTTCAGTAATTTATAGTTGAGGAGGCAAGTTACTTCTTAAATCCTTTATTTTTGAGTCATTTATTCTAGTGTGAAAGTGAATGATACCGTTAACTTCAAGTTCTTGTAAGTATTATTGTAGTTATATATTCTAGGTGATGATTCATATAAGAAAACTCTTTCCCTAATTTTTTACGATAAATACCAGATCTTTAATGAGAAATGTCTGGCAGTTGTTTTGATAGTTTCTTAATGTTTCATTTGTGTTGCTTTTCACTCACAATGTTTTAGCTCATCTGGCACCAGCATATGCAGCAAAAGCATTGTTCTTTTGTAGCCTTTCAAGAGATATATTGATTTGCTTAGAGCTTTTAATTTGCTTGTTGTTATTTAAGTCCTGTAATGGTATTATTTGTTAATCTTGCTAGTATTTTTAGTTGAGTGACACAGTTAATCGCCTAGATGCTGAACTTCTAGTTTGTCTTCTATTAAGATTTACTTTAGCAATATAATCCTGAAAGTTTATTATTCATTTGTGCAGGTTTTTTCAGCCTTTGGATTTGTGCATAAGATTACTACCTTTGAGAAGACAGCAGGATTTCAGGTATGGTGATAGACCACTCGCATCTATTGTTACTTTTTTTTTATATTCTATGAGCACAAGATAATTCGTTTGTACACCTGTCACTGTTCAGGCACTGGTTCAATTCTCAGATGCCGAGACTGCCACCTCTGCGAAAGATGCTTTGGATGGAAGAAGCATACCTAGGTATAACTGTATTATTTGTTTGAGTGGCTATTTAGTTTAACTGTTGGCAGTGGATGGTGCATTTGTTCTCTCAGATTGCTCAGCAATCAACTGTTGGATTATTTTATATATTTAAACTTTGGCAATTCTTTGTGTATTTAACTTGTTTTGGAGTTTTAAGACTCTGTTTTTGCATTTTTTTTGTAATTTTATGAATCATTGGATTGGTTGACAACGTGGCTACATAAACCACTGTCCAACTGAATTGATCCTGAAAAAAAGTGCCAAGTTTGGGTTTTGCAAATTATTAGTTGTTAGAACAGTAGGTAATTCTTAGTATTTTCCCAACTTTATTTCTGTTTATTGATCTTTAACTGTGGCTTGATATCAGGTATCTGCTTCCTGAGCATATGGGACCATGTACCCTTAGGATCACATATTCTGGACATTCAGATTTAAGTGTGAAGTTTCAAAGTCACAGGAGCAGGTATTGCTGGCTTACAGGACCCCAAGTTTTGCAGCCTCTTTTTCTTTTATTTATCAATATTATTTCCTGTTGTTTTTTTAGCTTAGTTTCCTTATTTTTTTTCTTTGTAATAATAAATTTTCAATTTGTAATTGATTAATTTTCTTTATCCAGAGACTATACTAATCCTTACCTTCCTGTTGCTCCATCAGCTGTGGAGGGAAGTGGACAGGTATTGTTTTTGTCAGTCAACATTTCCACGTTTTACAGGAGTAAAAATATGTTATCTCTTATCTTATCTTGCGACCAGTTTTTATATTCAATAAAAGATTTACACGTTGCTTGTTTTAAATTGAGTGTTTATGTTTTGTGCATTAGTTAGGTATCTGCACCTTCTGCCAAAGGGACCATGCATGCTGACTTGCTTAAGGATTTTTTTCTCTATTCTAAATATTCATATATAATTTGCACAGGCTATGGTTGGTTTGGATGGGAAAAGACTAGAGACTGAGAGTAATGTTCTTCTTGCATCTATTGAGAACATGCAATATGCTGTAACATTGGATGTCTTACACATGGTACCTCAAATCATGACCAGCCATATTTTTTTTAATTATTAATAGACAATACAGTTTACTTGATAATATCATACCATTTATATACTTTTTAACTTTTCTTACAGGTTTTCTCTGCTTTTGGACCTGTCCAAAAAATTGCAATGTTCGATAAGAATGGTGGTTTGCAGGCTCTGATTCAATATCCAGGTTAATTCTTTGAAATTTTTTACCGTGTTATAGGCTGCAAAAATGTTATTAAAGATTGTAGAATCACACGATCTTGTTCATTTTTGAGTGGGATCGGAGTGAAATCACCACTCATTTTACAGTCACCACCCATATTACAGGATCGTGGAATATGTGATTGGGTCACTTGTTGAGTTATGTGACCTGAGGGCCAAAAGTTTCATTTTTCTTTGCCCCTGGATCCCTGTTCTCTGCCAGCCTTCAAAGCCCACTCTTACATGATACCAATACCATTCAAAATCAATTATTCAAACTTTGCAACCTTGTTCAAATTCAGCACTCTCAGTTGCTCTTGGTTCTCATATTGAATTCACTTTTCTCCTATCTATGTCACTTTGGGGCGTCTCTGTTCTTTGGTCTATGATGGTTTTCTGGAGTGCCTTTCCTCTTTCTGGTCTATTAAAGTTCTACTAAGGCTGGCTAAGGAACTGCTGAAGAAGCTTTTTTATTTGTTTGTTACTGCAACACATGATTTTGTCTTTTTTGGGTCTTTATTTGAAATACTAGATATCTGTACTGATTTTTATGGTTACCTCGCCGCGGCCCCCCTCCCACCATAATAAATACTGATAAAAATATTATCTAAATTCTTATTTGAATTTTAGTGATATTATTATGTTAGTTAATTATATTATCATATTTTTTATATGAAAATATATCCTTTTCTTTTCCAAAAATCTTATGATGTGTTACAATCACAATTTATGATGTCATCATCCCTCTCCTGATCTAAATGTAATATATTGATTTTGACAACCTTGATTTATTTTGATATTGTTTGTACTGTTGATTATTAATGGTTGTGCATTTCAATTGTTTGTCTTTATGTTATGTTTTGAATCTTTAAATTTGGTTGTAGTTTTCAAGTGTCTGTGCAAGTTGTTGCCTGCTTCTACGAAAAACAACTACTTATGGTCTGAATTTGGTTAGGGGAGGGGCAAGTGTTAACTTTTGCCCTCTTATATACACTGGGCAGCATATTTTCTTCTCTGAAACTAGAATTTCTCCATTTAGTTTATGTTGAGGCTCCTTTTATTTTTGGTATTTTCTTCTTTTAAAGACTTTTTTGTCGAGATCTTCAAAATTTTGTGTTTGAGCCAACTTTTCCTTTTAAGGAGAGGTAAAGCCTCCAAAAACTTGTTTGCGTTATCTTGCATCCCATCCCATTATTGACATTGATTCATTTTGGATAGATATATTGAATACTTCTAGCTGCACTTTCTTGTTCTCCCAATGTTATGGGTGTTGCTTGGTTGGTGGAAATGTTCTTAGAGGGCACTCATACTTATCTTTGACAGTTTTAATAATGATAATTGAAATGTGCTATATATGCAATTAGTGTCATCGTGGATAACTTTAACTTTTATTGATGGTTTACCTTGTTTAATTTTATGCTGGCAATATAAGCTTGGGAGACTGACATGCTATGATTTACAGATACCCAGACCGCTGTTGTGGCCAAGGAAGCCTTGGAAGGACATTGCATTTATGATGGAGGTTTTTGCAAGCTTCACATTTCATATTCACGACATACTGATCTTAGTATAAAGGTAAACAGCCAACACTATCTGTTGACTGAGCATTGATTGCTGTTCATTTGAATAAATGATTGAAAACTGTGAGTTGAAGATGCCTCGTATCAGTATGATACGGCACTGTTTAGTTGTTATACAAGCCAGCAAAAGCTTATTCTCATTCATGGATATAATACAGGCTGACTGTACAAAACTTGAGAATCTTGTGTTGACCGACCTTAGTTTTGTTTTTTTGAGAATGGATGATGTTGGTTTTTTTTATCATGCACTGAAAATTCTTCTGTTGAAGCTTGACAAATTTTACTTGGATATCATTTTTTTTCATTACCCCTTTCTCTTGTAACCTTTGGACTTGCCTTAATTACAAAAATGTTATACAAGAATCCAATATCGTAATTTTAGATTGTTTTGCTGTGCAGCGTTGGTTTTTTCATTTCGTTAATTTGATGGGTGGTACTTTAGTGCTACTGAAATCCAAGCTTACATTTCTGTTTTTAATTTCATATATTATTTTTGTTTACAGGTTAATAATGATAGGAGCAGAGACTATACCATTCCTAATGCGCCTAACGCTCAACCTTCAATTTTAGGGCAACAATCTGTTCCTATGGTGGGCCCGCCTGGCCAACCGTACAATGGGTCTCAGACTGGATGGGGGACAGGTCCCCCCGCAGTGGTTCAATCTATGCCAATGCAGATGCACAATAATGTTTATATGTCACCTGGTAGCATGCCACAACAAATGGCCCCTGGAATGCAATTTCCAAGTCACAACTCATCACAATCTACAACAACATTGCCCGCATATGGATCTGATCGCTGTCAATAGCATGCATCTCTTGCATCTAAAATAGATCTACATTCGTTAACAAAGTCAGCTGGCTTCTGCAAGAATACGAGGACCGTCTTATTAGGGTTCCCATCTGGTGACATTGGTTCCCAAGTTATTCTGAACCTCAAATGGGCCACTTCCCCCTTCCCCCTTCTTTCCCTTTTATTGTTTTCCAGATGTTGAATATTGAGTATGGAAAGTCTGTAAGCAATTGGTCAACAACTTTTGAATGTCTTAGTTTGAAACAATATTCTGTTTTAATTGATCTTGTGTTTGAGAATGATTTTAGGAAAAGTAATCCAGCATAATCGATTTTGTATGGATTATATCCCGTATGTTTTACCAGCATCTTAGCTTTCGGTTATATCCGAACTAAAACTACTTCGAGTGGCTTTTATTTTGGCAATAACTTCCTGCACCTCAATAGAAAATGTGAAATGACATCTTTACCCTTTTTTTTTTTATTTTTTGTATTGACACCCATCTTCTTTTGCATTTTAAAATTCTGAACTTTAGAATTTGGAATATAATTTTATATTCTGAATTCTAGAGTTAGAGAATTCTAGAATTTTTGAATACAAGAAAATACATTTTGAATTTTAGAATTTGAAATGAAACTTTGTATTCTAAATTTTAGAACCTGGAATGTCCAGAAAATATCCTTCCGAGAATTTTAGGAAAATAAAATTATATTTTAAATTTTAGAGTTTGAAATGTATAATATTTTTTAATTCTAGAATTTAAAATACAAAATATTTTGATAAAAGTACCTTTTTAAAGTTTTATGGATTATAAAAATGATTTTTTTTGCATCTTTTGTCAAAACGGTAATTTTGGAATAAAAATAATTTACAGAGATGCAGGGAGAAGTGGAGGAAGAAATTGACTTTTATTTTTTGCATGAGTTGTGAATCCGAGATCCCAAGTCCAACACGCACTTCGACCGTTGGAGTGTTTGATGGTTGAGTGGAAAATTTGTTAGCCTAGTTCGACTTGAATTCTAATTGAGTTATATATATTGGACTATTTTTGAGTTTCACTAAATAGATTGAACTAAAATGAACTTGTTTCAGGTCATTATTTTACAATTTACCTTAGTCTATCTAATAATCTATTCTATAGACTATTTTGATCGATCCATGTGGATATGCAGTCTGGCATCTGTTGGTTTTGAGGAACATGATACACTGCTTTTGACGCTGTCGGAGCCATTTCAATGTCGTACTTATTTTTAAGTTGCGAGCAGGGATAAGTTGAAAATGGCGTAAGGAGATGCTAAGAAGCTGAAGATCATAAAAGATGAGTTATTTGCATCTATGTGGTTCTCATTAATAGAAATTAAATTATTTTTATTAGTATATTTACTTTTACGCATTTATCCTTATATATATTTTTCTCTTTCGCTGAGATCTGTCTAGTCAAGAATTTCTTTATCTACAGTTCATACAATTCGTGAGTGATAGAAGAATAAAAAATTATTACTACTAGTAAAAATAATATTAAATATGATTTTTTAAGTAGTCAATATAAAATGAATTACATTTAAACTGAATTTTACATCATTTCTTTGAATAGTTTAAAAACTTAAATATAGGTTCTGAAATATTATTTTTATTATTGTTAGTGAATGCAAATGGAAGAGAAAAACCGAAACACCGTAGAAAGTATAGTAAGAGGCGATGATTGGGCATTATCCGAAGATAAAAGGTTGATAAGGTTTAAAATCGGAAGTCGTTGTCGGATGGCGGCACCAATTCCAATCAGCAACAGATAAGGTACTCACTTCACACAATCCATTCCTCTCCTCTCTCTCACATTTGCAGGAGGAGGAAGAAGAAGAAGAAGAAGAAGAAGAAGAAATAATTTATTCTTATTATGGCCACACTTCAAGCGTCACTTCTCATTCTCTGCAGAACTTCCCTCCCATTCGCCTCAAACACTCAACACCACCATCCTCTTCTCTGCAAGTTCCCTCACTCTCTCACCTCCCTCTCTCCATGCAAACTCTCTCCGCCACAATTTCTCCCGCGCCTTCCCTTTTCCCGCTCTCGCAAAGTCGCTTCCCAACCCAATCCCTCCGCCGCCGATTCTAATTTTCTTTCAAATCAAACCACTCAGAATTCGACCAGTGTCATCGACGCCGAGGGATTCGATCCTTCAATCGGACCGGAAAAGAGCGCGATTGCGAAAGAGGATCAGAGGTCGTCGATTGCGGCGCTCTTCGAGGGAGCCAGAGAGAGCTCCAAAAAGGCTTTCGCCGACTTCATGAACTGGTTGCCGCTTTGGCAACAGGAACGGCGTCTGGCTAGGTTAATTATTGACGCGGAGGCGAATCCCAATGATGTCGCCAAACAAACCGCACTACTTGTTGAACTTAATAAGCACAGGTTTGGATTGAATCGCATTGCACAGTGATGAAGTTGAGATGCTGTTCTGATCAAAATTTGTGTTTCAGTTTGCGTAACATAAATTGGCACTAGAAGTTATAATAAATTATATAAAATTCTGACAGTGAATAAATCTCAATTCATCTAAGCAACTGGATAAGTTTTGTCGTTTCAGAAAATACAGAAGAAAAAAACTGAAAATATGGCTATGATAGCATGGCTGAATCAAGAGGATGAAGAATGTAGTTAGCAAGTGGAATATTTTTGTTTTCAGTTTTGTATGGATGGATGATTTCAGTTTGCGTCAAAGTTTCTCTGTTATTTATGTTTTTTACCAGTCCCGAGTCTGTCATCAAGCACTTTGAAGGAAGGGAGGGTGCTGTAGACAGTAGAGGAGTTGTGGAGTATCTCCGAGCTTTAGTGGCCACTAATGCTATTGCTGAATATCTTCCAAATGAGGAATATGCGAAACCGTCCAGACTTCCTACCCTGGTAGTCACTTTGTGTAATTCATTTTCTTAATGCTATTTGGTCTGTGTTGATCAGGTTTTCATTTGCAGAAGGTTATACTAGGCGTTCTGTGCCATTGATGTGCTAGAAATTTTTGTTGTCGATTAATTATTTGTTCTTGTCCTCTGACTATTACGGTCGTAGAGTCCCGTGATCTGAAACTGACACCAGTGGTTTGAGGGATACTTTTAATTTTTACCTATATGCGAGCATTTTAAAGCTATGTTTCTCCCTTATGTATTTCTGGCCAAATTATTTTATTTGCATTTTCTCTTCAAATATATGATATGTAGAATTAATGAGCCTGAAAGCATGTTCTTCTCCTCTATCTTTTTATACTCATTTATTTTGATTTTCTGCATACCCTTGTTTTTTTTATCACAAATTCCATGTTTTGCGTCTATTCCTTTTGTAATAAACTGCGTTTTCATCTTAATACAGTTTCTTTTGACATCTTTTATTTCATATTTTCCATGTGTTGGATGTATCAACTGATACGAAATATTTTTTCTTTCAGTTGCAAGAGTTGAAACAGCGAGCATCTGGTAAATCAGACGAGCCTATTCTTAGCCCTGGAACATCCGAGAGGCAGCCATTACATGTTCTTGTGGTAACAATTATTGCAAAAAAAAGTTCTTTTTTTATGGTTTTTAGTGATTAGCATTTGAACTCCAAATTCTTTTTTTTGTTTGTTTGTTTTGGGAATCTTACGAATCTGTTTCCTTCTTTAGGTTGATCCCAAAGTATCACAAAAGTCACGCTTTGTACAAGATGTTTTATCAACTATTTTGTTTATTGTTGTTATGGGTCTGATCTGGTATGAACGTTTAGTTCTCACTCTCACTCTCTTCTCTATGTCATACCTGATAGTTTCATTTATCGTCATATAAAATGTGTCTTTCAGGGTTATGGGTATGGTTGCACTTCAAAAATTCATAGTAAGCTTGGGTGGGATTGGAACTTCAAGTGTTGGCTCAAGTACTACATATGCCCCAAAGGAACTAAATAAGGAAGTGATGCCAGAAAAGGTTAACATTTTAGGACGCATTATAAATGACACATGACCTTAATCATATAATATGCCAATGTAGTTACTTTTGTATTTCTTGAAAATTTGATGAATGGGCTATCATAGCTGAATTTTGGATGAGAAGAATATTAATGAAATTGGTTAATTCATTAAGAATAATAAAATTTATGCACAGTCTTTTGTCAATCCAAATAAAATAATCCTGGTCTATGGATTATTCAGAAAATGATATTTTATTGTTCTGAAGTACATCTGATCTGATTCTATGAATCAGGCAATTGTCATCGAGTTTGTTCCCTGCAAACTACAGGAGTCACCCCCTACTGATCTTGGCACTTTAATGTTGGTGAACTTCATGTTATTAGCTTCTTGAGGAGTCAGTCTGGCATTCCTCTTACTTCTTTAGTTTATGCTCCCGCTCACTGGTTTTTCTTTTATTTTTGTTATAATTGTGGCTTATAAAGGAGAACATCTCAATTTAATATTAGCATTTTCCTTACTCCCCAAAGCCATTGTGACTCCTGAGAGCTATTTTTCTTTTTAAGGATGTTATCATTAATAATTCAGTTACTCTCCATATCTGTATGTGTCTTTTTCTCAGTTGATGAATTAGCTATCGGGAATAGGGGTAACAGTTTCTCATACAGATTATATATATATATATATATATATATATATATATATATATAGCCAAGTTGCCAGCAAACCAGAAATTGTGTCAAACAACAACTTATATAAACTCTCTTTCCTCATGCAGAATTTCAAAACATTTAAAGATGTGAAAGGTTGTGATGATGCTAAACAAGAACTTGAGGAAGTTGTGGAGTACCTGAAAAATCCGGCTAAATTTACTCGCCTTGGAGGAAAATTGCCTAAGGTCTGAAGAAGTAATTGTATATTTGTTGAATTTGTTTTGCTTGACTGCACTTGGTTATATATAATTGGCTTTTCATTTCATGTAGGACCAGGTTTCCTTCCCAATTTATGCATGATAACATGTTTATACTATTTCCAAATGCAATATTTTTTGTTTACACTTTACAATGATAAACATGCTAGCTTTTGGTAATCACAATGTTATTTATTTATTTATTTTGTTTTCATTGCATGATATGCAGATGAAGCTATTTGTCCAACAAATATGATGCTGTGTTTTTACTTTTTTAGTATGCATTGGAAATTATTTGTTTCTTTTTCATCAAGTATGCCTAAAACACTTCTTTTCCCAGGGGATTCTCTTAACAGGACCACCAGGAACTGGAAAAACACTTCTAGCCAAGGTCAGCTTGTTTATCATCTGCATACCTTAAGACACTTTTTTTTTTCAAATTTTATGAAGTTCTTGATTTAGAACTTGAGCCTATTGGCCTCCTGCATGCTTTATGAATTCCCACTTTTATATACTTGCATGAAGCTTCTGGAAGTACATATCTACTATCTAGGCTTTGGTTCTCGTCTTTCAATTTGATAGCATTGACATTGTTGCTCCATTATCTCTTTGCATAATTTGTTCTTCCAAGCTGTAACTGTAGAAAAGGTTGTTTCTATGCCCATGTGGATTGTTTGGGAATGCAATCATTATTAATAACTGTTTTTGTCTTGTTTCCTTGTTTGCCCATGTAGCTGTTGTGTCTACCTGATTCGTTTTTTATTTAATTTGCCAACACTAGTATATCATCTAATTTTTTATTTTTCCTAAAGCAGCTTTTGCTCCCATTTTCCTTCTCATAACTGTATTGCACCAAATTTATTGGAAAATCTTGACATTCAAAGTTTCCATGCTCATTGTCTTTTTCTTACATGATGGTATGTGTATGCCCATTAATATATGCGTTTCACTTCCATAATTTGACACTCAGTTTTTCTTTTTGAGGATAAAGAACATGGCCTTTTTGTTTCTGGTAAAGAACCCAGACACTTGACAACTTCATTTTCTCTTTCATTCTTCAGAGTTCGTAAATATAATTGAAAAAGCAATACTACTTTGTTATCATTTACCTCTTGAATTAATCTATTGATATTGATAATGTATTGTGATCTGATAGTGTTTGCTTTATATGGGACCTTGAAGGCTATTGCTGGAGAAGCTGGTGTTCCGTTTTTCTATCGTGCAGGATCAGAATTTGAAGAGATGTAAGTCTTCTTTTTCAATAGCTTAAATTTCTGTCTTTGGAATGCATTATATGTTGTCTTAATTTTTTGAAACATGATATTGTGATCCATTTTCCTTGAATTTAACAGGGATACTTCATAAATTTTCTAAGAAAGTTTGTTAACAAGGATGCATCATTAGTGTCCTCCGTAATACATGTGTTATGTTTCTTTATCTTTTCTAATATTGATTCCTGCTAGTTCTTCTTTATCGTAAAAAGAGAGAGTAAATATATATATATGTGTGTGTGTGTGTGTGTGTGTGTGTGTGTGTGTGTGTGTGTGTGTGTGTGATTGAGAACATCTATTTGGTTTACAGCTGTATCATGGTAAATTAAACTTTACAACTTTTCCTTTGCAAAAAACAAAATTTAGTTTCGTCCTAGAAGTTGTAAGTTGTGCAGTTGATAGATTTTCTTTGGTCAAGAAGCCTCACATTGGCAACAAATGTGGACAAAATACTCCTTAAATGACTTGGAAAATTCCCCCTCCCTCCCATCCCCCAAGTCTTGAGCTAGCTTTTGTGATTAGGTTAAGCCCAATTCATTTTTAATATGAAACCAAAATCCATCTAGTTTGCCTTTTGGCTAGGGTACATTAGTTTTTATCAAAACTTATTTAGTCTTGATATTGAACCACTTGCGGATGTCTTATATTGGGCATGATGGAATGCACCTAATGAGGTTTTGAGCTAGCTTTTGAAGTTGAATTTGGCCCAACCGATTCCTAATAGTTGCATTAAGGTAAGTTATGTTGTGGTAGTTGTTAGGGATGCTCAAATTTGGTATCACTTTTCCACTTCAGGTATGTTGGAGTTGGTGCTCGACGTGTAAGATCCTTATTTCAAGCTGCAAAAAAGAAGGTTTGTTGCCTTTGGTTAATGGACTCTTAGCTGTCTGTTATGGTTTGCTAAATTACTTTACAAGATTTCCTTATTTGTTTCTAATTTGGAACATTCTTTACGCTCCATCCTTAATGTAGGCTCCTTGTATCATTTTCATTGATGAAATAGATGCTGTTGGTTCAACTAGGAAACAATGGGAGGGTCATACAAAGAAGACATTGCATCAGCTACTTGTTGAAATGGATGGCTTTGAGCAGAATGAAGTAGATTTAGTCATTTTTTATTGTTTAATCAGTTTCTCTCAGTTTTTCCCTAATTTATTTAACATCTTGATCTTGTAGGGAATAATAGTAATTGCTGCAACAAACCTGCCTGATATTCTTGATCCCGCTTTAACAAGACCTGGTAGATTTGATCGACATGTAAGTCCTATTAATTTTGTCCTTGATAAAAGAATTTATAAAAAGAAACTGGAGGATAAGAAATCCTTCTAGAACAATAGAATAAAATAAGCGAGACAGAAAGGAAAACAACAAGCTCTCCAGTCCCTTTGTTAACCCATTGAAGAAAACCTTCAGAAAAACTATGGTGGAAATGCATAAGGTAGCCAGAAAAACACGGAAAAGAATAATTACCTGTTGAAAACTTTGGCATTTGGCTCACATAACAAACTTGCAAAACAAGAACACTTCCAAAGGTTCATACACTTCTTTCTTTAACAAAAGATTGCTAATCTTCTGTATAGGTGTCGCATGAACCTAATTTTCTTTGGTGATACAGTATGTTTATTATTTGTTTGGTTCTATAATTCTGAAGGATAATAATGTGTTGTTGTCTCTGTTTTGGATTTAGTGATCTTTGTTTTTTGTTGTATAAAAATTAAATTATTTAATTATTGGATAAATCGTGTTTTTGGTCGATAAAATTGGTCTTGCTCCTTATTTTTAAAGTCAATAGTTTGAGTTCTCCAATTTCTAAAATACAATGAAAGTAATCCCTATTACTAACTCTGTTAGGATGTTTCTCTAATGACACATGACGATGTCATGACATGGGGATATGTGGCAGTCACATGGCCTACTCAACAAATGAGCGAACCCAATTCAAATGTTGACACTTAACGCATGCTCCTTGACACCCTTTAGTAACCAATGGAGATGAAATATTTGGACCTCTAACTAAACAAACTCATGAAACTTCACTAATATCAAGAATTCTCGGGCAATGCTCACTATTGCACATTGTTAATTACAACAAGGTAAATCTAGGTGGAGTTTTCCTATTAGGTCACAGTTTTGGGGTAAAGTATCTCAAAGGTTTAAAAGGTGTTATCCTTCAACATCGTGAAATAGTGAAGAATCTTAAGCTTGACTTGGATACAGGTTGTCTTCTCAAGATATCTTCGAGGTGTTTTGAAGGTTCAATGCAAAAAGGTCTAACTAGGAAATATGTTAATGCCAAAGAAATGAGGCCTTATCCCTAATATTAGCAAGTTTTATTGAGGTTTAGTTGGAGTTCTAAGTAGTGGAACTTAATTAGTTATTGAAATGTATCAAGAAGCAAGAAGCATGCATCAGAGGTTTTGACACTTCCGTTTGTATTTGGGATCACTTGTCTATCCTTAGAGCATGAAATGTGTCATTGGAACGACCATCCCAATGCAGTTACCAATGGGACTGTTTACACTGTATTTCAGAAATTGGATGACTCAAACCGCCGGTGTTAAAATATAGGGACCAAGACCAATTTTACAAGGACTCAAGAATATTCTTAAAATAACACATGCAACACTTGCTACACGGCATCCATGAGGTACAAATTTCCTTGTGGTCATCGATTAGATGCTTCAGCATGTAGAGTGACTGCTTTCATTGTATTTCAGAAACTGGAGAAGTCAAATTACTAGTTTTAAAATATAGGGACCAAAAACATCATTTATCCTTAATTTTCCAAAATTATTACAGTGATCTCTCTACTTGAACCTAACTTAAAAATTGTATCTAACTAATGTTCTAAATAATGCTATGTAATTTTGCTATAGAATATAAGAAAACTAACCAACCCAATTCCAGATTATTGTACCAAATCCAGATTTACGTGGTCGACAAGAAATATTGGAGCTTTACCTTCAAGATAAACCATTGGCTGACGATGTAGATACTAAATCAATTGCTCGTGGAACCCCAGGATTCAATGGGGCAGGTGAATAATTTTTAAACATACGTGAAATGCACATCGTTCTGTTCTGCTTTAAATTTCATTTACATGATGTGATCTGTAACTATTCTTTCAAACTAGATCTTGCAAACCTGGTAAACATTGCTGCCATTAAAGCTGCTGTTGAAGGTGCAGAGAAATTAGCAGCTTCACAGTTGGAGTTTGCCAAAGATAGAATAATTATGGGCACAGAACGGAAAACAATGTCCATATCCGAAGAGTCCAAAAAGGTAAGTGTACAGTACTGTTAGCACTTGAAATTCTCGATTCTTGCCTATGTGATTAATGTATGGTTGTAAGTCACTACATTTGTTTTAACCTTGCTGTCTTCTAAACAATGTCTGGTTTAGCACTGCGTTGCATTATTTGAAAATTCATAGCTGTCCCTGTATAGTCAATTATGTTGTAATATTGTTTGCAAAAATCTAATCATCAGCCTGAAAATCTCTTAATTGAAAAATTCCAAGAAATCATCTTTCAGCACTCCATTTGCGTATAGTGAGTTGGATGTATTGGTAACTTTTTTTTTTTTCTAAAATTGTCACTATATCTTGAATCTTATTTTGTAGCATATTGATGACTCAAAACCTATTCTTATAGCATAGGTTATGAGCATCTTTCAGTCCATTGTCTACTGTTTATTCAGAAATATTAAAATCACCTTGTGCTTGTTTTATGCAATACCTGTAGGTATACGAATATGGCATGATGGAAATACAAGACTGTATTTTATCGTCAGATTTGTCATTGTCTTGATTTGAACCTGATATTTTTAATGCCCAAACTCCAAAATCAGTTTATGAAGTAATGATCTGTAAATTTTATAATCTCTTGTGTAAAATTAATTAAATTAACCATTTGTAGATGTACAGTTATCTATGTTAATATCGCTTGTGAAACTTTCAGCTTACTGCTTATCATGAGAGTGGCCATGCAATTGTTGCCATTAACACTGAGGGTGCTCAACCAATTCACAAGGCAACAATCATGCCTCGTGGATCTGCTTTAGGAATGGTTACTCAGCTTCCCTCTGATGATGAGACATCAATCAGCAAGAAGCAGTTACTTGCTCGCCTTGATGTGTGTATGGGAGGAAGAGTTGCAGAAGAAATTATCTTTGGTCAGGATCAAATCACAACAGGGGCAAGTAGTGATCTTCACACAGCTACTGAGCTTGCCCAATATATGGTAAGTTTTTGCTTCGTGATTAATGGTCAAGTGCAGTTTCTTCATCTATGGAAATACGGTTTATTTTCTGCCACAGAAGCGATAAAAATTTCTGCGCCACAATATTTCTTTTACTGTAATTACTTGGAACGTTCACAGTAGTAGGACTCAGAACTTTCCTCTGACTGAAATTGTCAAGTAGAACCTATCTTTTGATTTTAAAATGAAGGATTATTTCTGTTGTCATTTTTGTTTCTGCACAAGGTATCAAGTTGTGGGATGAGTGATGCAATAGGGCCAATTCATATAAAGGAGAGACCAAGTTCCGAAATGCAGTCACGTATTGATGCAGAGGCGAGTGGATTGAACCTATATCCTTTGTCATTTTAAATCTTTTGATAGTGGATAGATTGTCATATTTGGGTTATTTTACTTTTTCTGTAAGGAATTATTATTTTATAAAAAAATAAAATCTGGTTTATGATTTGAATTTCTTGTGCTGCAGGTTGTGAAGCTTCTCAGGGAAGCATATGATCGAGTGAAAGCCCTTCTAAGGAAGGTTTGTCAACCCGTTTGGTTTGTGTGTTTAATCTGTCATTTCTACCACTTTCAAGACAATCTATTTCGCTGGTTAAAAGTATTCATTTTCTTTATATCAAGATTTAATATAAATTTACAGGTCCTAATACTCGGATATTGTTATTTAATAAAATAAATGACATGTTACTTAGTGTCCAAACTAAGTTTTCAATCAATGACAGTGTTCTTTTGGAAGCTTAATAATTCTGAAGTCTGAACCAAAATCTACTTTCGTTGGGTTTAAATTAAAGTATGTGGCAGTGGTAAAAACCATTTTATGCATTTGAAGCACTATATATATACGGATGAAGATTTAGGAAGTAGGAAATTTTTCTTTTGTATGTATGTAACTTTTTCTACGGTGTTGATTAATCAAAGTAAGCAGCCAAAATTATGCCATGCATGAAATTTATTATGGTATACCTAGCATCTGAATAAGTTCTGAACCCTGTAACTTCCGACGTACGTTCCTGCAGCACGAGAAGGCATTGCATGCTCTGGCAAATGCATTATTAGAGTATGAGACACTTAGTGCAGAAGAAATCAGGCGGGTACTGCGACCATATCAGGACGGAAAAGTGGCAAAGAAACAGGAACAAGAGGCAGCAGAGGAGGAACTCGTGTTGGTCTAAACACTGTTTCCGTTTGCTGTCTGTTAACTAAACTAACTAAGGGGACGCTCTGTACAGAATACCTAGTCACCCAATACTCCAACAAACAGCTATATATCTTGGTCCATATGTTGCAGATCCACTCCTTTGTGCATGCATGGATAGGAAGTGATACTCCTTTGAGTATGTCTGAACTGAACCAACCACTCCTGCTCACAGTGACGCTCATGCTGGAGTGCCAGCAACATTTTTTTGGAGAACTATTTATAATTTGTAGAAAGACATTATGAGAATTGTGCCTACACATTATTTGTTGCTTTCAAATTTTATTATTTATGTAGATCCAACTATCTGTTCACGTGGTTAATACTGTAAATTTGGCAATTCTGCATAAGCATCAGTGTTCCTAAAGCATATGGTAGATCTTTGACCTCGACTTTTTTTTTTTCAGTTTCAGTTCCGTTCGGGAATGTTAAACATTAGTATTTTTTTAATTGATATTATTGAAATTATTTATTCACCAATCTAAGTAAGGATTATGGATTATTGATTTTTTTTTGTGTCGACCAAATTTTATTTAGTTGAAATCTATAATAATTTAATATTTTGTTTTTAGTAATAATTGAAATAATTTATCAGTAAAATAAAATTCAATAAATTAAAATTGTTTTATCGAAATGAAAAATTCAAATTCAGGAAAATGGTAAAATTTTCAATGGTTATATTTGATATGCAATAAGGAAGAATGAGTGATTTAATGTGGCATTTAAAATTAACTAGTAATTGAACTACTGATTTGGACATACGCATTATTTTACTCTTTGGATAATCATTCATACGATAACGAATTCCTTAACTTCTATTAAAAAGGTAAAGCATAAACCTTATCTGTTACGTATTTTTCTAATAAGTTTCTTTAAAAACCTATTCTATCGAAAAACCTGTAATAAAAGACTAATAATATTGGCTTAAGTAGATTTATGGACCTAAAACGACTTATTTAATTTTTTTTATTATATTTTTATATATAATATATGTATTATACATAAGATACGTATTATAGATAAAATATAAGATATTTTACAATAAAAAATATAACATTATAAACTATAATAATATTTTCTATAAAAATTAAATCTAATCTATTTATTAAATCAGACAGGTCACTTTAATTATTATTTATTAAGCTACTTATCTCTAAAAAATTATAAAGAACATTTTATTTACATTAATGAAGCAAACAATTGTCTAATAAGAGCTGTTTTTCACAGAAGGAAATTTCTTACTTAACAATAATTATATAATAACTATTTTTAAAATTTCATTTATAGATATTAGAAGTTGGAAAAGAATGTGTAAAATTATAAGGAATAACACGAGTACTAGAAAACCAAATAACTTATAAATGTTTTGGTTTTCTGGTTTAAAAAATAGTATTTGAAAAAAAATATTAATTCAACAAGTTTTTTCGTTTTCTAAAACAGAAAAAATAGTTTTAAAAAATAGAAATAGACAGATCTAAATAAGAAAAAAAATTAAGTAATATAAACAACTTAAAAGGGAATGTGGAAAAGTTTATAGAGAAAATTAGAGAACTAATTAAGAAACTATATTTATACTGTAAAAACCTATAAATGAATAAACTAAATTTAATATAAAATAAAAATATTCCATGTTAATGTAATTAAACATAAAATAACCAATATGGAACTTGAAGAAATGGTGAGAGACTAAAATAGGAAAAAAAATTTCCTTTGCCACAAAAATAAATCAATAACTTCAAAAAATTGAGGAAAAAAACAGGCTAAAGTAAAAAAACTCCCTTTCATAATTTTGATTTATAAATAATAATTTTTTAATATATTGTTGGTATGCGAGTTACACTAAATTGAAATGTTTCAAATAAGATTTTATATTTCAACATTATAAATAAAATAAACATAAATAAAAAACTCTTACTAAAGATGGCGAATTAAATACGAAAAGTAGTAAATATATCATACGGAAAAATTATTATATGAAAAAGATGCCGTATATATTTAATTTTTAAGCGTCACCGAAAACGGTCAACCAAAAGTATAAGGAAGAAAAAATCAATTCACCTAATATTTCTTTTCTTTCTTATTGGGATTATTGGGATAGTAATAATTTCCAATTTTTTTCTTAAACTAATTTTAAAGATTTTGTTGATTTAAATGAAATATAAGTCTTATAAACTACTTATTATTAATATATAGAAAAGTTGGTTATCACTTAAAGAAAATTTAATATTGTAGTTATTTTTTATTATATTTCTAATAATATAATTTTACAACAAAGTTTAATATGATTTTTTTTATCAGCAACGTTAACATGATTGTATCATTAATTAAAGATATAAGGTTACCAAATTTCATATAATAACACTTTGATTTACACTTCAACTTATACTTTATACTTTTTATTTTATATTTTATTATCTTTTATTTCCCTACAAATTTTGGTTGGTGGTTTTTTTTAAATAAAAAATTATTCAAATTTTGTTAATACTTTATTGATGTTGATTTTTTTCTTTATTATTATTATTATCTATAACGGTTCAATTTTTTTAATCAACAATAAAAATGTAATAAATAGGAGTACTCTTGGTACTCCAACCCATGTACATGTACACAAATCTCTTATGCTAGAGAAATGAGGTTTCCAGGTAAAAATGATCAAAACATAGACATATTGATAAGCTTAAATCTCTTTATAAAACATGAGAATATTAATACGTAAATCAAATTATTTATCAAAAATTTCAGCAACTTAGTCAAATTCCAGAATATAAACATGTCAGCTCAAAAGAAAGATTTTGTCTCCTTGCTACTGTAGTTTCCCAAGCATCCATTGTGACTATAGTTGTACCTCCAAGAAAATTCCTCTCATGCAAACCGAGAATCCAGCCAAAAGCAGAGAAAGAGTGTTAATCATTAATGTAGTGATTTTAAACATTCATATACATTTCAAATACGATTCAAATCTTTGTATCTAATTAACAAAACATTCAAATATGTTCAGTCTCTATTCGATGTTCATTATGAAGAATATTTGTAAAAGATTTTTCAAGCCATACAACTTTCTATTTTAATGAGAAATCGAGATCTTTAAATTCATTCATCAACCAACCTGAATCACTTATCATCAATTAAAAACCGCCTCAAAACTCACAATAAAAGGATGCAAAAGAAACCAGATAAATATATGCACAAATTACAACTCCAATGTTTAATTACATTGTAAAGTGAAACTATATTAATATATATATATATATATATATATATATATTATGCTACACATCTTGCTATAACATCATGTTGTATTAAAAAAATATATATTTGAAGATAAAAGTATCTCAAATATTAGTTTGGTTGATGACTGAAACTATTTATAGTAAAAACATATACATCTAAACTTAATTTCTCAACCATTACTTTTTTTTATTTTTGTTTTTCAACAAATTCTCCTGCACATTGACAAACTTCGTTATAAAGATTTTCTATTACTTTGTCAATTGAAAGATTCTTAGGTTCTATTTATCTAAGAAATTCGAATCGAAATTATGTTTAGATTCATCCAAATTAGACACAAAAACAAAAGCATATTTGTAAAACTTAAAATTTATCATTCTATAAAAAGAAATAGTCACAAAAGCCCTACATTATTTAATCATTCACAAGTTGTCTAAATACTATATCTTTTTCAAGGTCAAAATCTTTTATATTAATTCTTTCAAACTCTCTTCATAATTTAACTAATGGATATTCCATTTAAATTGTTATGTAGCTTAATAACATGTTTCTTGGTGTTTTGATTTTTTTTTTCTTCATTAGACATTTATGGTTTCAAGTAACCACTTCATCTTGAGCCTCCATAAATCTTCCTAAAAGTAACTCATTTTTTTTGCCTTTACAAAATGACTTGCTCATGGATGCTGATTTGAGAGGTTAGTGAACTTATTTGTTTTCTAGTTTCACTTTGAGCCAACTCAAGCATTAAGAAAAAATGCAACACCCTATGATTTTGATTAGGTGCTGAAAAAACTTAAGTTTGGACATGATGTATCGTTTGTAAGATGATTATTTAAACTAAATCATGTACGACTACATGTTTCCTCTAATAGATGACACAACATTAAAATACTATGCAATATTCTCTTACGTATGATAGGGCACATATAAGAAGATATGAAACACACATAAAACATTTGACTGATAAGCATATAAAATACTATGCAATATTCTCTTGTGTCTAATATGACACATATAAGGTCAAATGAAGCGTGCATAAAACATAAGATGATACACATATACCAAGGTAACCATGTACTTAAATAAATATCTATATTCTTATTATGTGTTGTAGAGAATATCCTATATCTTTTATCTGACCAAAGAGATTCGTTTAAGAATAAGACTAATTAGATGATCTCTAGGAGTTTGAGCTAAAGTTGTTTTCTTCGTCAACTTTCTAACACAAGCTATGTTCAATTTGGCCCAGCTATTTGTCCTATACTGTGTGCTTTTTTATCATGAATTAATGCAAAATATTATGTTACTTTAGGGAGATGAATACTGTCAGTGATAAAGAATATTGAGTACAAAAGAAGAGTATTCAAAGTAGCATGAAGTGCTATTAATGCAATATCTATGTAAAGCCTTCTACAAAAAGAAGGAAGACATAATTGAAGATACATTATGCCAAATTTCTACTCAAGAAATGCTCAAAGTTGTCATGAGAGCAGAGGTTGTACCGTGCTAAAATGATGTTTAGAGTAAACCTCAAAGCTTCAAAAGAGGATCCCTAAGATTAGAGCAAAGACTATGCCAAATTTATGGATTTGTAAAAGCTTCAAGGATAACATTAAGAGACTATGCTTGTGAAAAGATTTTAGAAATTAATCAAATCACAATTCAAGTCCCCCCTCTTATGATTTCCTTGTTTTTTCACATCAAGTTTCCACTACAAGAAAATCATTAAATAGAAACTAATTTTAGAGACCAAAAATTAATTACACTACAAGAAAATCATTAAATAAAAACAAATTTTAGAAACCAAAATAATTAGTTACTATTTAACTAAATTAGAGACCATTTTATAAACTAAAAACATCATTGGTATATAAAGGAGTTTTTATCATTAATAAAAATTTATAAAATAGTTTTTAAATTGGTATCTAACCATTAGCTACTTACTACTTTATATTCTAAATTAGTTTGTATTAGCTTTGTAGAGACTAATTTAGAATCTAAAATATTAGTAGCTAAAACATTGATAGTTAATTTAGATACCATTTTAGAAATCATTTTATACATTTTTATTAATAATAAAAAGCATTTTATATATTAATAATTTTTTAGTCTCTAAAATAATATATAATTTAGTGAATATAGTGACTAATTTTTTTTATCTAAATTTAGTTACTATTTAATTATTTTCTTGTAGTGTTAGTTATTATATTAATTGAATTAAATACTGGTTCATAAACTAAAAAAACTATTGGTATCTAAAGTAGTTTCTATTATTATTATTATTAAACAACATCTAAATTGATATCTATAAAACTTTGATAGCTAATTAGATATTAATGTAAAAAGTATTTAATAATAATAATATAAATTACTTTATATACCAATATTTTTTTAATCTCTAAAACCACATCTAATTTAGTTAATATAGTAAATAATTAATTTTTATCTTTAAAATTAATTTTTACTTAATAATTTTCTGAATGATTTTATTATAGTGTTCTTATTTCTTCCCATGTCTTTCTTAACAAGAAAATAACATAATTTTATTAGATGTAATTTTCTCTCATCTGTTGTGAAGTTATTGGACAATGATAATCCTATAATTCAATGATATCCTTGAAGTAGTAGAAGAATGAGTTATTATAATGATTTTTATTTGTATATAAAGTTACCATATATCACAATTTTGGATCTGAATCTATTCTATTTTCTTAATTATGAATGAATATAATTTATTTTTATCTTCTATTTTGATAAAGATAATTCAATTTATTTTCAATGTTTATATTTATTTGTTGAATATTTACTTTGTGACCTGAAATTCTAAAGAGAAACGTGAAAAATGATATTCAGAATTCCTTTTAATTAAAATAATTTCAATATATTAAATTGTTGGGAATATATTTTAATATAAGAATTGTTCTATTCTTAATACTCAAATTATGAGAGGATTTCATAATTTATAATTTCAAATCCTAAGAAGATATGAAAAGTGGTTCCTATCATTAAATCTAATTAAATTTAGTTAATATAACAAGATTCTAGGACTAAGTTGATGTATTAATTGTTTATTATATGTTGTTAATGTTGGAATATGTATCAAATATATGAGGAAACATATTTTATAAGTATTCTTAGATTTTATAGAAAAAAAAATTGTTATAAAGAAATATTAATCATATATTGCAAAAATATACGTAAGAGGAAACTTTAATGAACTCATAAAATAGCTAAGATTTTGGGATATCTTCAATCTGACTTAGATGTTCTCTATGAATATGGAAAAACATACAAACACTATTAAATATGAAGTTTACTTACTTTTTTGAAAACTATAAACCTTGGTATATTTGCTAGATAAAAAGATTTTTTTATACCAAAGCCTTTGTCACATTCGTATGTGAACATTTATTCAATTCTTATTCTTAACTCATTAATTTTAAACTATTTTCTCATTACTATCCATAATTGACTTATAAAATTTAGAGATTTCACTCTTTATCAAAAACTCATACATATATATTCAATTTCCAGTAAAAACATCAATTGTTTTAATAAGAATATTGAATACAAAATATTTGAACTATAACTATAAGAGACACATAAATAAAGAAAATAACAATGTTAAAAATATGATTATTGTAACAAAAAATAAAAAATGAAAATATTATAAATTAAGTTAATAACATAATTTTTTAAATGTTAGAAATATATGTTTAATATATCTTTACCGACTCTTTATTAGAGGTGTTGAAATGAGTTTAAACTTGTGAGTTAACTTGATTCACTATTAGTTCGAGTCTAATTAGGTTGGAAAAATATAATTTTTTTAAATATGAATCAAATTGAACTCAACCTATTTAATTTGTAGTTTAAACTAGTTTGAGCTAGGTTGGAAGTGAATTGACCCGTAACACTCAATAGTATTTGAATTATTCAGTACTTAATTTATTTATTTGTTTAATTATATATATTGACACTCTAATTTTCACATATTTTTTTGGTTAATACTTGATGAAACAGGTGAATTCCGTTTAGTTAATTTAATTTGATTATAATATAATAAATATATAAAAAATTAAGAAATAAAATATCTTTAAGTGGGAGAACTTATCTGATCTACCAACTTTGTGATAGTGGAACTGAATTACAATTAATTCCTTTAAATAATCATAATTTCTATTATTAATTAACATGTATTAGAAACCACAATTTGTTTAAATATCCCTCACTTGTAATTAATAATTCTTATTTTTAAATATATATATATATATATTAAATATATATTAGGAATACTTGTAAAATTTTAAAAATATTTTGGCGACATTTTTTATACTTCATTTTTTTTAATCTTTACTGTTAGTTAAGTTTATTAAAAACAAAATTCTTCATTGGTTTTACTTTTTACGATTTTTTAAAATTTAAAATTTAAAATTAAGATCCAGTTGTGATTTTTTTTTTTGGAATAAATTGAAGTGATTATAGAAAGAGTATGCGAAACAGTTTAAACAGTATAAATTTGTGCATAAAATACCTAATGAAGAAGCCTCTAAGTTTTAGTGATAACATAAAAAATCATATCTACAATCATTTTGCAACGGCCTAATGTGAACATGAGCAACAAAAGTCAACTGGTAACCGAGTACATAATTAAATTCATTACATAAAAAATAAATGAAAACGTTAAAGTATTTCCTTTTATAAAATATTACTTTAAAAAAAAACACACATTGTTTTAATTGTTCTTTGTCTGTGACCCAGCTTCACTCGTTTCTACCTGTTAATAATATGTGTTAAGGTGCTAAGCACATTTGTCACCCTTTTTCTCTTTCTTATATACTCTCACACTCACAATCACACCTTCATCTCTTTTCATTTCCTTCCTCCTTCTCAACAACACTCCATTCCTCTCTGTAACGTTTTCTTTTTCTTTCTCACTGTTAATTTTCTTTTTTAATTTTTAATTCCACTTTTTGTTCCTGACGAGGTTTGTTTTCTGATCGTGTTCATTTGTGACACAGGAATTGAAAACGTTGAGCATGTGTCTGCATCAATTCAAAATGTTACCGTCCTTTTAGCATTATAAGATTTTGTGATAACAACCAGCAGACGTGAAACCTCATTTCCCAGGTGGGCTCCACTGGATCATGTTACTGTGCTCTTTTTCAAAAATTAGTACTTAAGATAGTTTGTGTTATTCTAAAGTGGGGGTTTGTCTGAATATATGTTTTCTTCACGTTTTGTTATTCTTTTCTGTGACAAGAACAAGTAAGAATGTCTTAAGAGTAATTTTGTGCAATACTTTCATCCTGTTATTTGTTTGTTTTTTAAATATTTTATTGTCTTTGTAATTTGGACTATGTAGTGATGTAACCCAACTCCATATACCTCATATTTGTTAACTTGTTTTACTCTTTTACTTTTGTTTGGCTGAGATACATACTTTTATAGAATAGAAAAAAATCTGTGGTCTCATAAATTAACCAAACAATCCTGCTTAATTCTTTATCAATTAGCTTTTGCATGACAAAGAGTCGGTGACACTAAGCATTATTATAATCATACTTAGATTATAATTTTTTTTTTTTTTTTTTTTTTTTTTTTTTTTTTTTTTTTTTTTTTTTTTTTTTTTTTTTAAAAAAAAAAATTTTTTTTTAATTATCTCATTTTAAAAAACAACAAT
>Ga0123342_1001902_pt1 | contig 34942 bp, 28 predicted proteins | sample Turbeawhitnodule_FD_89960 | JGI IMG/M metagenome (GOLD analysis project Ga0123342, IMG submission 89960) | Root nodule microbial communities of legume samples collected from Mexico - Turtle bean Mexico white nodule | ecosystem: Host-associated > Plants > Roots > Nodule | place: Mexico: Nepantla... | reverse complement strand
AGAACTAACAAGTGACTTATTTTTACCCATATGAACCTTATTCATGGGATCTCCAATCACAAAGGTTGGGTTTCCATCACTTGTTTGTTTGCAAGTGGCTTAAGTCTCATTCCCCTCGATGTTATTAAAATCATTTTTCTCCCTAGAGGTTTAGTTAGAGGAGCTGCCAAATTCCGTTTTGACTTGACATAGTCAATAGAAAATCGTTCCACTCTTTAACAGTTGTTTCACCAAATTATGTCTCAATTGTATATGTCTATTCTTTCCATTGTAACTTTTATTTTTAGCTATAGCTATTGCCGATTGGAAATCACAACGCATTGATACAAACGGGGTTGGTTTCATTCCTAACGGAATGTTTGCTAAGAAGTTTTTCAATCACTCAACTTCACTACCAGCCATCTCAAGAGCAGCAAACTCATATTCCATTGTTGATCTTGCAATAATAGTTTGTCTGGTTGATCTCCATGTAACTACACCACCCCCAAGTGTAAATACATAACCACTAGTGGATTTTGTCTCATCTGAATCAAAGATCCAATTAGCATCATTGTACCCTTCTATCACAATGGGAAATCCACTATATTCAATGGCATAATCCATTGTACCTCTAAGTATTTCATGAGTCTCGCAAGCGCATCCCAATGATCCTGACTAGGACATTGAGTGTACCTACTCAGTCTACCTAGTGCATAAGCAATATCTGGTCTATAAAAGCTCATTAAATGCAATAAGCTCCCAATTATCTAGGCATACTTAGTTTGAGAAATAGATTCTCCTCTGCTCTTCTTTAATTTAGAGTTAACATCATAAGATGTGCTCACTGACTTAAAGTCATAATAACCAAACTTCTTAAGAAGTTTCTCAGTGTATTTTTCTTGGGATAATAATATACTATCTCCCTTCCTTATGATTTTAATCACACTTGCTTCACCCATGTCTTATCTGAAACTTAGATCCAAGAAACAATTTTGTTTTAAAAACAATATCATTGCATGTACCACAAATTAACATGTCATCCACATACAAACATATAATGACACATTCACCATTTTCAGTTCTAGAATACACACATTTATCAGCATCATTGGTAGAAAAACCTTCACAAAGTAAAATATTATCAAGTTTTTCATGTCATTGTTTTGGTACTTGTTTCAAACCATATAAAGATTTTAAAAGCTTACATACTTTTTCCTTTTGACTTGGAACTACACATCCTTCAGGTTGAGTCATATAAATTTCCTCTTCTAGTTCACCATTCAGAAAGGTTGTTTTAACATCCATTTGGTGAATTACTAACTTATGGATAGATGTTAAGGCTAGCAACACACGGATAGATGAAATCCTAGTAACAGGTGCAAAAGTATCAAAGTAATATATGTTATGTTTTTTAGTAAAACCTTTAGCTACTAATCTTGCCTTATATTTCTCTATGGATCCATTGAGATGGTACTTCTTCTTAAAGATCCACTTACAACCAATGGATTTTGCTCCTTTAGGCAGATCTACTAAGGTCCACATATTATTTTTCTTAATTGAATCAAGCTCATTTTTAATGGCCTTATCCCAATGTTTAGCATCAGGAGCACTAATAGCTTCTAAAAAACTTATTGGATCATTTTCAATTATATCACTATTAAGAACTAAAAACCTATAGGCAACACTATGTTCCGCATATCCTAAGAACATGCAATCAGATGTTTTAGAGTCTATTTTCCTTTTCTTAGGATCAGGTAACATCAATTTAGCTAAACACCCTCACACTCTTAGGTATTTCAGATTAGGTTGATAACCTTTCCACAACTCATAGGGTGTTTTACTAGTTTTCATATGTTTTGCAAAAAAACTTGCGGTAAGCAGAGATTCACCCCATAAATTATCAGGAGCATTAGAACTAATAAGCATGAGATTCATCATTTCTTTAAGAGTCATATTTTTTCTTTCAGCTACTCCATTAGATTTAGGTGAATATGGTGGGGTTACTTCATGAATAATGCCTTATTTAACACAATAATCATTAAATAAAACATATTCCCCACCTCTATCTGATTTAATTCTTTTAATTTTCTTATTCAATTGATTTTCGTACTTCTGCTTTATAAGTTAAGAACATGTCAAAAGTTTCATCTTTATGTTTAATTAAATACACTTTGGTGTATCTAGAAAAATCATCTGTAAAAGTTACAAAATAATTTTTATCACCTCTAGACATGATTTGTTTTAAGTCTATGAGATCGGTATGAATTAAACTAAGAAGTTTAGTTTGACATTCTACAAAATGACATGTTTTCTTCGTTATTTTAGATTCTACACATATATCACATTTACTATTTTGTTTGTCATGCATGTTGATTAATCATAGTCGTTGCAATTTCATAACATACGAAAAATTCACATGTCATAATCTAGCATGCCATATATCATACGAATCAACAATATAAGCAGAAGATTCATATTCATTAATAACTTCAGAAATGTTCAATACAAAAAGACCTTGATCACAATATCCCTTCCCCACAAAACATTGTTTTTTTGTCATAACAATCTTGTCAGATTCAAATGACACTTTAACCCCAACTTTGCTTAGCATTGCCACAGAGATCAAATTAACTCTAATTGATGACACATGTACCACATCACTCAAAGCCAGAGTTTTACCATATGTGAGCTTCAGAAGAACCTTTCCTTTTCCTAGGATAGGAGTTGTCCTGGAGTCACCGAGATAAACTTGTTCTTCTCCATCCCCCATACTTGTGTAGGAGGTAAACACATTTTTGTTTGCACAGATGTGTCTGGTAGCCCCAGAGTCTATCACCCATTTGCTCACATTTGTCACAAGATTTACTTGTGAAACGAATGCCACAATTGTATCTTCCCCTTCAACTATATTTGTCTTAGGAGGATAGTCGTTTTTGGTCCTATGTCTACCCTGAGGTGCATGATGACCTAGCTTTCCATAGACAAAGCAGTTACCCTTTTTCTTGAAAGTGGGGTTAGTTTCATTGGGACAAGAGAATTTATTATTATATTTCTTTTTGTGATCAGATTTTTTCTTGTACCTTTTTGGAGCTGGTTTGTCTTCTATCACGTTTGCTTTAGCAGACAAAGCTTTGGCCTTTGCAACAACACACTCCTTCTTGTTTGTGTCTTCGATGATGATGTGGGTGATCAGATCTGATAGTGACATCTGTTTGTGTCAATGCTTCAGTTGTTGTTTGTAATTCGTCCAAGATTGTGGAAGCTTTTCGATCAAGAGTTCAGACACGAATTCATTCGGCACGGCTATGTTTTCAGCTTTGATATCTTCAAGCAGCTTGTGATATTCGTTTATCTAGATTTTGATGTCTTTGCCTTCGATCATCTCCCAGCGGTAGTAGTTTCAGAATCACGAATTTTTATCTGATGACGTCTTCGACAATATAATTGAGGATAAGGAATCCCAAATATCTTTTACTTCCTTGTAAGAAGCATAGACATCGAACAAATCATTAAATAACGCACTGAGTAGGGTGTGACGACATACCTTATTTGCATGAATCCAATCATCAACTTGTTTCGCAGCTGTGCTTGAGTCTGGTTTAGAAGTTGTAAGTGCAAAAACGACTTCGTACATGTCCAAAAAGGGTGGACACACGTTCTTGCCAACGTTGGAAATTTTGAGCGGTGAAGACTTCAATTTTTGAGACATACGGAAATGGTTTCACACGTTCTTTTGTCCGTCTTGTCAGCCATAAGTCCTTACGATTGTAGTCAATGAGGCTTCAAAAGACTAACAAAATTGATTTTCCCGAGGCATGAGCGATCACTGTCCGTAAGAACTTATCCACGGTGTATTGCGCAAGTCCCTCAAGATACAACAGGAACTCCCCGAAAAATTCTGAGGATCAGAACTAGCAAGTTACTCTTAAAAGAGTAAGAACCCAATAAAACCCAGAAAAATATTTATAATAAAATAAATGAATAAAGAGTGAAGGGGAAGAGAGAAAGTGAGGAAGAAAGGAAGCGTAAAGTTGTGTGTGAAAGTGAGAATGAAACCCCTCTTTATATAGGGAGAGGAATCAAAGATATTTTGCATCTCCACAACAAAATTCACTTTGTTGTTGCACTTTCAAAACTGAATTTGATTTTTCTTTGACAACGTTCTCCATATTTCCGTAAGACCAGGATCAAGCAACATGAGTTTACAAACTGTTTTTCTGTTTATTTTGCAATATCCGTTTATGGTTTTACAATAAATAGTTCTCTCAATCTCTTTTCAGACAAGAACACCATACAATATAATAGTCTTTGTTTTTAATCTATAAACACCTTCTAAATGAATTTCAACCGAAGGTTTATAATTTTGAATGAAAATGTATTCGTAAAAGACTATCCAATAATTAAATTAGTAAAACTTTTATGGTATAATCCATGCTTTTTAAAAGATACTACTTTCTCTCTATCATTTAAAAATTTAAAAATCATAAGTAATTTTTACTTGCTTGACATGGTTGGTAAATTTTTTCCTGCTTGATATATTTTTTATTTCCTTAATCAATTTTCCTAAAATACTAACCAGAAAATTGACAATAAGTCCTAGTGAACATCTTACATCAATAACTGTTCAACCAAAGTAAGAAATGTCATAAAGTATTAACCCGTGAAATTTTACAAACATGAAATGTTTAAGGATTTTCCAATTTAAAATCGGTTGATTTCATATGCCACCGAAAATTATTTGGGCTTTTTCTTTTGATCCAATTGTTTTACCCTTAGCATTCAGAAAGACGCGAAAATTAAGCATAAATTTAAAAAGTTAATACAAAATATCAATTGATTATATATATAAACTCATTTTTTATTATTTAATATTTTAATTACTTTTTATCTCAAGTCTCATCATTCAATGAATTTATTTTATATATAAATGACATTTGCAAGATAATTATAAAATAAAATTATAGATAACACTATTGATAACTATACCTGTGTGGATGTCAGGGCCAGAGTAATACTGATCCACGTTGATACACAATTGTTGTCGTGTCAGCAGCTACCTAATACTTCAAGTCCTTCCTCCTTCGCGTGCGTGCTCGTCCGGTCGGCGGGGTACCTGCAATTGCACTCTGACGCTCAAGTTAGTTAGTGCTAGTGTTTTGTCTAGTCTCTCAGGATATCATAAAAAAACATACATTTTCCCCCTTTCAGAAGTCCCTTTAATAAGTTGACTTGGGCTTTTTCTTGTGGGCCAGGTAACCGGTTGTCAAAGACATGCGTAGTGGTCCTTAGGTCATGTGTAGTGGTTTCCTGATATTAAGGAAGTGCTTCTCGAAGTGTCTCTGACTTATTCAACGCTAGTTGTAACCGTTTCCTTACTACGTATTTACTATATTATATTATTTAATGTGTAGCCTCGGTCGTCCGGGGTCGACCGGTACAATAACAAATGTTAGAGCCAAGTTATGAAGAAGGAGAATAATAAGCCCAATTTAGTGGAAACGAAACTTTAAGATTAGGGGATTTCTTTTAGCAACCCATGGTTTTTTCCTGCACCTCCATCGAATGTCCCTTCAATTGTGTCTTTTTATGCTCCTATCTTGAATGAATTTTTTTTTTATCCTTAAGAGTAATTTATGAATTCTGTAATCTAAAAGTCAATCTTAAATTATATAATTTATTTTTTTCATATAAAAATATTAAATTATGTAATTTAAAAGTAAAAAATAACTTTAAGATTGTACAATCCAAAATAAAAAATAACTTTAAAATTATGTAATCTAAAAGTTTTTTTTTAAATACAAAATAACTTTTAAATTATGTAATTTATAAGTTAAAAGTACATTGAAGATTAGCCAATCTAAAAGCTTTTTGCACAAAAAATATGACTTTCAGATTGTGCAGAGAGGAAGCTTTTGACTTTTGGATTTCACAATCCAAAAAGTTCTTAAACTACAAAATTAAAAAAAGAAAATTGAACAAAAAGATAAAGTGATGACTTTTATATTTATAGGGTGCAAAAAGATATCTCTTAAGAACAACATCCCTACAACACAACAAAAGATAAAGGCCCAAATTTAATGAAAATGACATTATCGTGACTCTTTCTTCCTGCACCTCCATAGGTTCTTCTGCCACCCCATACCCAATACGAAAATACTTTTTCAATCTTCTTGTGCCACCCTCATAGAGTAGCTTCCGGATTATGTAATCTGGACACACATTTGAAAAAAGACTTCTGGATTATGTAATCCATAAGCTAAAAAAGACTTCCGGATTACATAATTTAGAAACTAATCATGCATATGAAAAAAAGCTTTCGAATTATTTAATCTGGAAACTAATTACAAATTTAAAAAAAGACTTTCTGATTACATAATCCAGATTATTTTTGAAAGTATAAAAATGTATGGAGGTGGAGAAGAATATATGGAGTTGCAGGAAGAAACAGCCCATTATCGTATTATCGTTGAGTTCCCTCACTTGAAAGGAATTGACGGTGATGAAAATAGACCATTGGTGGAATTGAAATGGTGATGAAGGAACACGAGAAAGTGTGGAAGGAGGTACGCGAGAAAGAGAAAGTGTTAATCTTAACATAGTTTTGTGATTTTTTTTTACTTTTCCAATTGTTTAATCTGAAAAATTTCCGGATCGCTCAATTCTTGATGTTTCTAGATTAGAAATTCAAAAGTGAGAAATTGTTGTTTATGCACTATTTTGGACAGGTCATCTCAAAACACCTTTTTGTTTTATTTTAAAATTTGTAACATGTTTTTGAATTACAAATTCTAGAAACATACTTAAGATTGGATAATCCACAAAAACATATCATATGTTCTGAAACACTTATACTAAAAAACTCTTTCCAAATTTTTTTTTTGTAATAGATAATTCTAAAGTTACCATTGAAATATTATGAAAGGCAGGAAGAAGCTCATTACTTATCCTTAGAAGGCTACACCACTTGTGTGTATTTTTGTGATTGCTTTAACCAAAGTCTCGAAAGACTTGTTTAATGCTCATCCTATGTTATTCAATAGTTTTTTTTTTTTAATATAAGAATAAAAAACGTGAATATTGTACATGAGGATGAGGAGCTTGGGAGAGTTGTATGAAATTAAGGTTGGAAAAAATTTAAATTGTGAAATTTAATTCATAATTATCCAAACTCATATTATTTTTAAGTTATTTAAATAGATTTATTTCAAATCTAAATTTATATTTTTGAATTTTAAGTTCAATCCATTTAATTGGAATATGGCTTAGATATATATTTGATATATTTTTGGATTATCCAAAGTTGGATTTTGAGTTGGTTTGGACCTAAGTTTAGCTAAGTTAACCCAGGCCATGGTCGAGCTAAGTCGGCCCGAACCAAGGTCCAGCTGAGTTTATCCGGGCCTAGGTTGAGTCGAATCGCTCGAACCTTGATCGAGCCAAGATGACACGGGACCAGATCAAGTCGAGTCGACCCGAACTCAAGTCGAGTTGAGTTGACCCAAGCCGGGATCAAGCCCAAATTGAGTTAAGTCGACTTGAGCCCGAATCGAGACCAGTCGATCTGAGCCCATGTCGAGTGGAGTTGGCCTGAACTCAAGTTGATTGAATTCACCCGAACCTAGGAAGCGACTTGTCGGCCTGTGCATAGTTTGAGCCGAGTCGAGTCGGCCCGAACTAAAGTCAAGTCAAGTCAAGCCAGCCCAGGCTAGTCGAACTGAGTCAGCCTGGTACCTGGTCGAGTCAGCCCAGATCCAAACAGAGTGAGTTGACCAAGGTCCAGGTTGAGCTGAGTCGGCTTGGTACCTGGTCCAGTCGGCCCAAGTTCAGGCAGAGCGAGTTGGCCAAGGTTCAGGTCAAGCCGAGTCGGCCCGGGCCAAGGTCGAGCCGAGTCAGCTTGGACCCATGTTGAGCCAAGTTGTTCCAAGCCCAGGTCGAGCTGGATCGACCCGAGTCAGCTTGGCCCAAGTCAGCCTAAACCCATATCGAGCCAAGTCGACTCAAGCCCATGTCGAGTCGAGCCGTCCTAGGTCTATGTCGAGCCGAGTTGACCCAAACCCATGTCGGGCTGAGTTGACCCAAACCCAGATCAGGCTAAGTTGACCCGAGCCCATGTCGAGCCGACACCATCCGAGTCCATGTCGAGTTGGCCTGGGTCATGTCGAGCCGAATTGGTTTGGGACCATGTCGAGCCAAATGGGTCCTGGGCGATGTCAAGTCGAGTGGGCCCGGGGCTATATTGAGTCGAGTGGGTACGGGGCCATGTCGAGCCGAGTCGGCCTGACTCAGGTCGAGCTCAGTCGACCCAGACCCAGGTTGAGCTCAGTCGACCCAGACCCAAGTCGAGCTCAGTCGCCTGATACTTGGTCAATTCGGCCTGAGCTTAAGCGAAGTCTGCTTGAGCTTAGGTCAAGCTAAGTCAGCCTGAGCTTAGGTTGATACAAATCGGCCCTAGCCCATATCAAGCTGATTGCCCTAGGGTCCATGTGGAGTCGAGGGACTAGGTCGAGCCGAGTTGGTCTGGGCTCAGGTCGAGTCGATTCGGTCTGAAGCCAGGTCGAGTTGAGTGAGCTCGAGCCCTGGTCGAGTCAAGTGGGCTCAGGGCCATGTTGAGTTGAGTGGGCTCGGGGCCATGTCAAGTTGAGGGGGCTTGGGGCCATGTCGAGCGAGTGGGTCTAGGACCCTGTTGAGCTGAGTGGTCCTGGGGCCATGTTGAGTCGAGTGGGCTCGAGCCCATGTTGAGCTGAGTCGGCCTGGTACCAGGTCGAGTTGACCCCGACCCATATCGAGTCCAGTCAGCCTGGTACTAGGTCGAGCATACTCGAATCGGGTGCAGGTCGAGCCGAGACGGTCTGAATCCAAGTCGAGCCGAGTTGGTTTGGGTTTGGGTCTAACCAAGTCGGTCTGGGTCCAGGTCGGCTAAGTCAATCCATGTTTAGATTAAGATGGATTTAATCTATTTAAATGGATTTGAAAAATTCAAATAAATATGATTTAGTTAAAATTGATAAGGATTTTCAATCCAATCCATTTTATTGAATGTGGATTAGATCTAGATTGTATTTTGAAAAATTCAATCCATGACCACCCATACATGGAATGTAAGGATGACAATTTGGCGTGGTTGGGCTGACCCACGACGTGATAAAAAAACGTGGAGCCAGCTATTTTAACTCGCATGCTGATACGCAACTCGCACGAGCTAGGTATGGGACATATCAACCCACACAATCTGCATACCTTAACATTTCATTTTAATCCCTAAAAATAACACGTAGTTAGCTAGCCAACCCTAAATGTCATTCTTCCTCCTACGTACAACTCTTACCTCCATTGTCAGGATACTTGCTGCATGGATCCTTGAAAAAGCTAGTCAAAATAATCCAATTGTTCAGCAATATTTTTTTTATGTTTAATAAATTTTTTACTAAGATACATTTGTGTCTATAATATTTTTTTAAAAAAATTCCTTATACAAGATAGTTTACAGGTTCGCGAGCTAACCTTTATACAGAGCGAGTCAACAAAATCAATTTATATTTCTTATGTGGAATGTGGACCAACTTGACTCACATTTTATAGACTAATGTGGGGCGAACCGCATTTGAATCCTTAATGAAGGGAAAATTCTTCTTGCATCTCCTTACTTTTTTTAATTTCAACAATACCCTTTTTAGTATGTTGAGTGTGACGTCTTCTTCATTTTCAAGTGGTGGCGGCTGGTGGTGATTGGTGGTGAACATTGGTAGTTGAGGTAAATTTTATGGTGTTTTTACTGATGATGATTGTTTCTTCGTTTACTTATTTTTTTTTTCATTTTTTTGAAAGCCACAAAACCCAGAAAAACAAAACAGCGAGATGTAAAGATGAGTACAAAACTAAAAAAAGTCTATCTTCATGTTGAAAAATGTCAAAAACAACAAATCTTCTTGTCAACTTTTTCACACATATCCAGATGATATCATTGTTCTGTTGAATGCTACTAATAGAGAATAATAAAAGTATTGCAATGAAAAAAAATATTAAAAAAAAAATATATGAGATACGAATGTACACTGAAATTATTTAAAAAAATAAAATTATACTTTATTTAGGATTATTTGAAATTTTGAAAAATATTAAAATCGATATATTAGTATGAATACAAAGTTGGATATTTTAGTATGAATATAAATGTGGAGGGGGGGGGGGGGGGGGGAAAAAGGGGGGGGTAGGGAAAAATTCGCCCAAAGGGGGGGGTTTGGGGGGGGTGGTTGGTAGAAAAAAAAAAAAATAAAAAAAAAAAAAAAGAAGAAAAGAAGGAAGGGGGGAGGGGGAAGGGGAGAGGGGGGGGGGGGGGGGGGGGGGGGGGGGGGAAGATAAGGAGGTGTTAGGGAAAATTTGCCCAAATGGAGAGATTTGCTGGAGTGGTCTGTAATCAAATAAAACTAAATTCCAAATCAAACATAATTATTTTCACGAGCCTTTCTTTTTCTTGGGTGCCATCATCAACCTATTTATTGGCTAATTTACTTAAGATTATATTTTTTTAGAAAAGATAATTGGTCGGATTCGAAAATATTCAATGTTTTTTACAGCGAGTGTTGACAGTGTCACCATCGCTTTGGACTTTGGACACTAGCTGCCTTTTATCCCTCTTTTCTACTTTCTGCCCACATCACTGCAAACTATCTCCTTCCATCTCCGAATCTTCTCCCAAATCCTTCAAAAGAGAAAATGGGTTGTCACAGCAGCAAGGAGAAAAAATCAAACGCAGAATTCAGCAGTGCCTATGGATCAGGCAGTGCTGGTCACAATACTGTTCAACAACCATCTACCACCACTGTTGCACAGGTTCAAACATCACCACCACCCAAACCACAACCACATTCAGAGGCGGTAGCGAGTCCACCAAAACCGAAACTTTCTCCGACCCAGAATGCCAGGGCGGTGCAGAAACCCGACGCCACGATTCTGGGGAAACCCTTTGAGGATATAAAGAAGTACTACAGTCTGGGGAAGGAACTGGGAAGAGGGCAATTCGGTATAACGTATCTGTGCACGGAGAATGCGACCGGAATGACTTACGCTTGCAAGTCGATTCTGAAGAGGAAGCTGGTGTCGAGAGCGGACAGGGAGGACATGAAGAGGGAGATTCAGATCATGCAGCATTTGTCTGGGCAGAACAACATTGTGGAGTTCAAGGGGGCGTTCGAGGACAGGATGTCGGTCCACCTTGTAATGGAACTCTGCGCCGGCGGGGAGCTCTTCGACCGGATCATCGCCCAAGGCCACTACTCCGAGAGAGCCGCCGCCTCACTCTGCCGCGCCATGGTCAACGTTGTTAACATTTGCCATTTCATGGGAGTCTTACACCGCGATCTCAAGCCCGAAAATTTTCTGCTCTCTACTAAGGATGACGATGCTACGCTCAAGGCTACTGATTTTGGACTCTCTGTCTTCATTGAAGAAGGTTCCCATCACTTTCACTTTCAACCCTCCTACTCTCTGTCACTACTCTTTGCTTTAGATATTCAGGGGGCAGTGAGCGGTGAACCACGATAGAAATTTTGTTCCTTTTTCGCTTTGATGTTATCTATTTCTGATTGGTTTATCTGTTGCTTGCATTGTTGTGCTACTTCTGATTCTGATTTTTTTTGTTCCCTACTTCACTGGTGAACCATTTGGGCATGAAGATTAAGTTGACTCATCAACTCATAAGAACATTGATAGGATAGGTTTTCAGAGTTCTATCGCCTGGTTAAACTTATGTCTAAGGTGACCATTGACATTTGGGAACTTTAAAGGCCAACACACTCCGTGGATTGTGAGATGCTTGATTATTATATAGATATCACCTTGATATGGCTACCTTGTCAATGATTCGTGAAGATGATTCTATACTAAGGAATTATCGGAGTGAGATTGATTTCAGATGTAGGTATCTGATCAGGACAGCGATTGTAAAAATAATATTTGATTTTGTGATGTAGGTGATATTTTAAGCAAATTTAAGATCCGATGCTACATTGATTTCTAATTCCTTTTCAGCAGGTGCATTGAAGTGTATCCACAGGATTGAATGGTCATTTTAGTTACAGCTTATGTTGAATTCTAATTGCATTCTATGTCGTTCTAAAGGACCTAACACGGCCATTACTTTCACAATTTGCATTTGATAATTCATTGTATTTTCTGAATTCTTTCAGGGAAGGTATATCATGATATGGTTGGCAGTGCTTACTATGTTGCTCCCGAGGTATTGCGTCGTAGTTATGGAAAGGAAATAGATATTTGGAGTGCAGGCGTCATATTGTATATTCTTCTCAGTGGTGTACCACCTTTTTGGGCTGGTAAGATCTAATTGTAGTTTGACAATGTTGAATATCCATTGTTTATTGTTGAGTTTCTTATTTAAAAATTAACTCTTCAACATACAATAGGTGTGAGAATATGTTTCTATTATCTTCTGCAGAAACTGAAAAGGGAATATTTAACGCCATATTGGAAGGTGAACTTGATTTTGTAAGTGAACCATGGCCATCCATATCAGACAGTGCTAAAGATCTAGTCAGGAAGATGTTGACACAAGATCCAAAGAAGCGGATTACTTCTGCGCAAGTCCTTGGTATTAGACTACCGTTACTAATTTGACTCAAGTAACTGTCATAAATGCAGTACTTATTTATTTAAATTAAAACTGCTATTATTTGTGTTAGTATTAGTTTAGCAGTTTACTTGTCCTCCTTTCAGTTTTTATTACAAATTTTTTGAGTGCTTCTATTTGCTGCATCTACTTTCCCAAGTTACATATATGTAGGCAGCGAGAATAGTTTGCTCATGCGTTGAACTGTAAAAATAAGAACCAGCAAGCAAAATCCTATCCAGAGAAATGTTAATAGCCTACCAACTATAAGTTACGATCAAAATATCATCAACTAAGTAAATTTTTCTCATTAGTCATTTGAGTTGCCACTGTTTTGTCTAGTTTTTTCTTTTCCAAACAAAACCTGATTAAGATTGATGATTTTGTTTGGTAAGAACACCCATGGATGAGAGAAGGCGGAGAGGCATCCGATAAACCAATTGACAGTGCAGTTCTATCCAGAATGAAACAATTCAGGGCAATGAATAAGCTCAAGAAGCTAGCATTGAAGGTATGACATCAAACTTGAATTAAACATCCACCGTCAATGTCCATTTCTGATAGTTCTTGATATTGTTGAGGGATGATGATTCTCTTTTGATTGCAGTTGTTATTTTGTGTACACAAAAATTTTAAATTTACCCATTATGGAATATGACTACCACAATATTATTAAAGTCCTCCTGTTTGTTCTGTCTGGTATATGAACCTTTGTTTCTTTCACCTGAAACAAGTTAATAATCTCTTTTCAACTGGCCCTTGCAATTTCTTTTCATCATATTTAACACAACAATGTTATGGGATGAGAGAATTGCGTTCTAAAACTGACATATTGTCTATGTTATTGACATAAATTATTTTACAGGAAAACTGGTGTCCTGAAGTTTTCAACTTTTCGACAAGGAAGTACAAACACTTGAGAATTACTCCTTATCTCATGTTATTTTTAAAAACTTTTGTACCTATAGTCTTATTCCGATAGTAATTAGATAAATCAAAGCATGTTAATAAGACTACACCTACAATGACTTGAGCTCATATTTAGAAGTTTAATTCTCTCTCTTGATTAAAGATTTGTGTTTTATAAATTATACTGTTATACGTTATATTATGTATTTGCATTGTATCTGTGCTTCTAGGTTTCTAGATACTGCTTTTATTCTTGAAGTTGTCCTCTCAATTCATGGGATGCCGCTGAGAAGCATTTTATGAGTTACGTGTTCCAGTCTACTTTTTTCTCTAAATATTTCTCCATCACTGACATTGGTGCAAATTTCTCAAGGTTATTGCTGAAAATCTATCAGAAGAGGAGATTAAAGGTCTGAAAGCAATGTTTGCAAATATGGACACTGACAACAGTGGCACAATTACCTACGAAGAATTGAAGACTGGCTTGGCTCGAATTGGATCAAGGTTGTCCGAGGCTGAAGTGAAGCAACTCATGGAGGCTGTAAGTTGTCAGTTGTTACATACCCTTGTGAAGAGCACAACTAGTTGGACATTTGTGCATTCACTGTATCTTGAACTCAGCGTTGTTTTTCTTATGTATAATTTTTCTCAGGCTGATGTTGATGGAAATGGGTCAATTGACTATCTTGAATTCATTTCGGCTACAATGCATAGGCACAGACTTGAACGTGATGAACATCTTTACAAAGCATTCCAGTATTTTGATAAGGATAACAGTGGGTGAGTTTTACAAGACTGGTATTTAGGTGATTTCCATATTACAATTTCTTTCTAATCATCTGTGTTCAGACAACTATCATCCACTGGTTTGATTCTTGTCGAGTTCTTCATTGTTGTTATGAGAATTTGAATTTTGTTTTTTTTAGTCTCCATGTTCCATATTAGACAGTACTTTTTATCAGTAACATTTCTCTGTTAAACTGCATTAGTTCACTTTAAGACTATATCAATAACCTGAGACTTGAGGGTCACGCAAGGTTGATGGATAAGAATGGGCTTTAAATTCATGTCCAGGTACATTACTAGAGATGAATTGGAGACTGCTATGACCCAACATGGAATGGGTGATGAAGCAACAATAAAGGAAATAATATCTGAGGTGGATACAGATAATGTAAGTTGGTTCTAGTTTGTTTAATGGCGGTACAGAACAATGATGCTGTAACTAACAATTCTTGAACTAACAGGATGGAAGAATAAACTATGAGGAATTTTGTGCAATGATGAGAAGTGGAATGCCACACCAGGGAGGGTCAACCACTTTAAATCCACTGATGGGTTGAGCAGTGACTTGTTACTGTTGGGAAAAAGCAGTATCTCCGGGAATGTGTGACAGTACACTTCATGCAATGATGATATTTCTTTGCAATCCCAATTTATTACAAGGTTCCTGTGGTGTCTGTCGGATTGCTTGGTCTGTACTTTTTTTATCTGTTCAGCTGTCACATTTTACAAGTGACATGGAAAACAGAATTTTTATATTAAGATACTTTTGTACCATATAGAGTTATCATTTTTATTGTGGCTAAGTAACAAGTAATCAAGGGAGGGAACTATTTTCCTTAACCTTTATATTGAAGTGCAAACTTGAACTTTTTTTCGAATAATGTTTTGGCAATTTAATCTAGTGTGTCAATGCTATGTTTTCTTCTTTTTTATCCCTATTGATTAGAGCTATTAGAGATATAATAAGAGGTAAATCACCTCTTGTTTTAATCAGCTATATGTTGTGGCCTATCTTATATTTATGTCTATTACTTTATTCTAGGTAGTTATCTCAGTGCTTAAATGCAATTAATCTCAATTACTTAAATGGTCTGAGTATTCGTAGTTGTATTTTGTATATTTTCATTTTTTAATTTGACTGTTTGACAAAAAGTAATAAATAGTGGGTTAGATGGTTACTCTATACCTAATAGTAGATTAGTTAATGTAAGATATTTGATAAGCTAGTTGATTACATTTGAAGTACTGGTAAAAATAGCCTTTAAATTAGTTGATAAATATGAAATTATGTAAAAGGACATGTGATGCTTTTTTTTATACATAAGTTCTATTTATTTACCTAAATAAGATTTTAAAATATTTATATATTTATATGCTTTGATTTGTTTTCAATTAATTTTATCTAAAATCTTAAAATTTTAATTTTAATAGAAAAAGCAAAATGAGAACAAAAAACTGAAATGAATTGTGTTTTATTTTTGTTAATAGTTAATGCTTTACTTTACAAGTGGTCCTTAGACATGAAATTTTGACTAAAATAGCATAATTAAGATAATTTATTTCCTCCAATGGCATACTATACTAAATATTTTATTAAAAATAAAAGAAAGGGAATTGATAATTTGGAGTTTTTTTAAAAATTAACTATTTAAAAAATTGGTATGCTTAAAAAATTATGTAGAAAAATAATTATATAAAATATAATAATTTTGGAAAATAATTATTTGAAGAAATAAGTATTTACAAAAAAACATATTTTAAGCAATAATTATTTAGAAAAGTATGTAAATAAGAAAAGATTGTTAACAAAATTAGCATTCATAAATTTTGAAATAATTTATTTTTTAAATTTGGTTTGAAAATTTCACAGAAAATTGTAAAAAATAGTGAAAGGTGAAACCAAACTATGAACTACTGTAGTAAATCGTACTATTTAAATAATTATTTGTTATAAGATGTAATTTGAGTAAATATATGATATGAGAAAACATAAATAGTTAAACTATACTATTTTGGTTAAAATTTCTGTAGAGATGTTGGAGCTGGAGACTCTTATCTTTTATCAAGACACGCCACAACATATAGTAGAGTGAACTTTTAATTTTGTATGTGAGATATGTATAATACTTTTTGGCTTTTATTTGGGACATGATAAAATAGGACTTTAATTAAAATAGGTAAGAATAAAGTTGAGAGGAAAAACAGTATGGTATACATCATAAGCTCAAACATTACTACTTAAAAGGATCAAATGGTTTTCTCTATCAAATGTTCAAAAGTTAACTTAACTAATGTCAAATTTATTGAGCATCTGCCAAAAGGATGACCTTGATGACAAGAAAGTGCAGTAGTCCACACAGAGAACAGCTGCAGTTTATGGTCTGTCATAGTAGTAAACTATACACAGAATGAGGCAAAAGAAACTAGAAATGCAGTGATCATGAAGTTTTTGTTTCTTTGTTTTTTTTTGTATTTTATAAGGAATCCTGAGAAGTCAGTAGAATCGTGGGTCCGAAGTTTCATATATTTGATTTCTTGGGGTAACCTCAAAGTAAACTGGCCACAGCTCCTAAGAATAATCAAAGGGCGTTGCAATTGTTGCAAAAGGAGAAATGCCTGACGCTAATAAACTTTGTTTAATATTAATAAGATGGTATCCAAGGTTTTAGCTTCATATTCTCCTGACAAAAATTGTATTAAGAGACAACCATTTAAGTTACTCATCCACGTGAGCTTGTTTTTAATACTGCATATTATGCACCCCACTAACTATAATATTATATATATATGCACGTGTGCACCCCTTTCTTTGTTGCTATAAATGTCTGGGAAAGAGAAATCATTATTATATAGTAATCATTTTACAACAAACAGAGAAATATGAGTTAAGAGAAAAAGGCCTCTCACAGACGCTAAAATTACTAAAAATTATGAAAACTTCAAAGATGAGAAGCTTTTTCATTCTTTTGTGGCCGAAGGGTGGAAGTGGAATTGTAACATTTGACATTGTAAGTTTGAAAGAGCAACGCAGTAGACAGAGTTGAATAAATAATAGAATAATATATGTGAATGGTGCCTCGGATGCTCCAAACTGTTAACATGGTAACAGCCTCAGACTTTAAAGAAAAGACAACGCAATGCAACTCTAATTAAAACATGACGCTGAGTTGTCATGACCAGTAGAAGAGAAGATTCATGCATTGTCCAAAAAAAAAATTTGAGGCCACCAAGCTATGTATGCTGCAGGTTTATTAAACCTTAACAAGCACCAAAGCTGCACATTCTCTTCAATGGTCTACTAATATCCCAAAATTAATAACTAACTACTAATATGTACTCACAGTACATGGCTTAATAATATATAACTTGTATTGTAGCAAGCGCACTTCGATTTTGGAACAAGAAAAATCGCAAATCAAATACGGTTAAAGATACACAACTATTCTTCTGATGCGAATTTTTTAATTTAGATACATGTAATTTGCACACCCTTTAAGCCTAAGAGGCTACAATATGATTTGAGCTTCTGGGATGGTGAATTGGTGAGACAAACCCGTTAAAGATTTCGCTTTTCTGCGATCTGAAGATAATACCAGAAGTGTGGCTCGGAATACAATGATATAGAGAGAGGAGCGCACGTGGTGATGCTAATGCATGCCTCTCTTCTCGCTGTGCTCTTTTTCTTTTACCAAACTCAGAAATCATATTAAGCAAAACTCAAAACAAAAAGGACTCCGTTCTTGCTTTGCATTGAGATCACTATCATGCCATTTGCCTCTGTCTATTGGCATTGACTAATGAGTTTAACTTTTCTTCTTGGCCTCCACTGAGAGTGAAACCTCTTCTCTTCTTTATAACCGTTTTGTTTCCATCCAAGTATTGTTTTACGTATCATTGCTGATATTAGTTTTGCTTTGGAAGTACAATTTTCTTATTTACTACTATTAATCAGGGGTTATAGGGTATCTATCTGTCCCTTTACGTAATCATTTAACTTAATTCCCAATGGTACAACTCCAATCTTGTGCTACTTTGGTCAATGCCTCATCATTGTGTGCTATAGAACAAGAAGTGAGAGGAGATAGCGTCAATGTGGTTGCTGAGATTTCGGCCGAGTTGGAGAGGGAAAGAAAGAAGAATGCAGAGCTCATGGAGAGAATATCAATGCTCGAAGCTCAGTTAAGAGAAAGAAACAAAGAATCTCAAGTACGGTTAGTCATTAAACAATTAGTGACTACTTTTTCTTGTTTGTCATTGTATTTTTGCTTAAATAAGCACTTGCTTGTTTAAAGTTAGTGTTATGCATGAAAATTCATTTTCTAACTTGATGAACCGGCTGCAAACCATTGTTATATTATATCATATAGCATATATGAGTATCTGCTCATTGCATGATGAAATCTAAGTATAGTTGGTCGGAGTGTGGGGGAATGATGTACATGTTATATTTGACACTGATATCAACTGTATATGATGATCAAGATTTATTGACACATTAGAAACATGATCAGCATGATGCCCCTTTTAATTATTATTCATGTTCCTTGTCTGTTGAAGTTTTCATCCGTTTTATCATTGATGAAAATGTCTCCCTTGGTATCAGGAAAATCATCAGCGTGCAGTTGCAAGAAGCTTGAAGAATTTCAAGAGGCAGAAGATAGAAATGGTAGATGATGAAAAAAATAGGAATACTGTGAAAAGTGAAACGGCCTCAGAGTACACGCCTGATACAGAAGGCATTGTTCCTAAGCAGATTGATCTAGAAAAGCGCTTAGTTAATTGGATGAGCATGGACAATGGTCAAAATTTGTACGCTGAAAAATTTAAAGACTGGAACTCTGTTGCAGATTTCAGTGAAACGGATAGTGATGATGCTTGTGATGAAATTTTTGATGATGATATGGAAAATAGCCAAAGACATGAGGAGGTTGATGACACAAATGAAGCCGTTAGTGCAGAAAAAGGTTACCGTGCTGATCATGTTGACGAGGAATCAAATACAACATGCATGGGAAATTTTTCTGGTGATCCAGCCAGTAATGTGAGACAAGAAGATCATGAAAATCAAAAGACGAGTTGCATATTAATCACTCCATTATCCGAGAAGAGTGAAGTCAAAACACTCCAAGGGAAAGAAATTAAGGAGAGAGCAGCATTTACAGCAGCAGCTGAGGTTCCTTCTTCAGGATCGGCTCGCATATCACATAATAGAAAGCCTCCGAAGGTACCTTTCTGCCCAAAAGAAGTGAAAAGAATAATTGAGTCAGAAGCCCTTCTGCAAAAAAATGCTCAGTCCCACACTGTAAGGAAAATCATAGTTTTTGCATCACTTGGCATAAGGCATGGATGTGAGGATATGTACGAACTGGACTTCAATCATTTTAGCATTTTGAACAAAGGAGAACCATACGTGTCTCCAAAAAGCCCTGGGGTAAGAGCAATCCTTAGAATGCTATTTCTCTGATGGAGCAAATCAATTAAAATAAGAGATATTTTTTGTCATGATGCATTTAAACTAGTAACTAGTTGTGTGCCAAAATGGAAGAATGCAACCATTAGCCAAATACTATCTGGAACCAAGTCACTACTTTGCATTCAAGCATGAATTTAGACCTAGAAAAGTTAGGCTCAGGTATTTCTATTTTATAAATGTAACGATTGAGGTTTCAATCTATGTAGGAGCATGTTTTGTACGAGAATCCTGGTGTTCGGAGGAAAATATTTTATCCAAATCAACAAAACCCTGTATTATGTCCTGTTCAGATAATAGAAGAAGAAAGAGTCATGCGTCCATCAGATCCTAGCTGTCCATCATACTTATTCTTGTGCATTAAATATGGTGGAAGGACAAGAAATCTTCCTCAAAATGAGTAAGTTTTGGAATGATAATGGTTCACTGCTGCTTCCTTTTCTCATAGTACTTTCCTTTATTATAAATGGCATTGGCTCTGATGAATATTTCACTTCAAAATATTTGTATGCAGTCTAATATGGAGTAATTTTTCGATTGCATAATACAGATATGTGAGACAGAGGATGGGAAGAAACAAACTGAAGTCTTTTGGTCCACTCCTGTGCCGAATGGCAGTGTTGGTTCATAGTCGCAGTGGAAGCTTTTTCTTCAAGGCTTTGGGCATCACACTCCTGTTTATGGCAGGATTTCCTGATTATCTAGTTCAAAGGGAAACCAAATACCGGAACTTAGACTTGCTTCAGAAATATTACAGGTCTATCTAATTATATGCAACAACCAATCTAAGCATAAATGAAACAGAAAGATACATATATTTCTAGTTAAAGAACAGCACAATCTATTAGGAGCATTGCTCGAAATCAATGTCATCACAGAAAACAAATCAGTAGATGCTATCTAAATAGGAAAATATTTAATGTAATTCAATCTAACACATAATTTTCCCTTTGCAGGAGTGATGAGGATGCTGAAGGCGAGGAGTTGTTTCTTCCACATTCAATCGCATGTGACAATGTAAGAATACGAATCTCATAATGCACTGTTCTTTGTATGAGCCACTTGCCTGTTCTTTTTCTTTGAAAATCTCAAGCAACAATTTCTAAAATCAAATTGAGTGAGTAAACTCAACTATCAAAATTTATTTCTATACATGGAACAGAAGAGTACAAGTTCTCACATAATAGACGCAATTTATAACGTTTCTATTGGTTTTGGTGGCTTCAAAATAGCTCCTGTTTTTGGTGTCACATATTTGATAGCTCTTTTAAGCTTTTACATTGTATTGTTGTAGCAGGGTACTCCTGAACCCCACAACTTAACCAAAAAGACACTTCCTGCAAAATCCAAGGGAAAAAAGCACCCTAATGCCATCATCAAGTCTCAGAATTCACAGAAGACCCCATCTCAACAGGCAGCACCAACAAGTTCAGCAGCTACTCAATTTGGTTTAACAGGCTATTCCTCAGCTTACACGTATGCAATGGCAGCATTTCATTCAATGCCATCTCAGGTTTCTTCCCAAGACAATTCTCACATCCTAAATCCAGCTCCTGCCAATTCCATTACCAATGTCTCTGGTAATCATGGTATACTGCTACCGCAGCCAGCAAGTTCATTTCTGCCAGTGATGTATTGGCCTCCACCAAATGCATTTCTTCCTGTACCCTATACTTCCACATATGGATACCATTCTTTTCCTACTGCTGCAAACTACGTGTCAATCCAAACACAGCCTTATCTCAATCATCCAAAGTCGTTAGAAGGTAGTGGAAAGAATGATTTAGCCTCAGATGAAACTGACAGTGACACTGATAGCAGCACTTCAGGCTGTAGTGAGCACAAGAAGAGTCCTGCAGTCCACAAATGATGGACTCAGCACTACTATGGCACGCCATAAATGATATACTTGGAATGTATTAATTTATGTAATAATGTTGTTGATGCTTGAAGTGAAATGATGCATAGCATAGCTTTTCTGTGCAGTTTGTAACAAACTTTATGTTCTTACCGTCTTCTATATTTTTTTTTGGGATTGCTGTACAATTAAGCAATTCTTTAATTACATTATAAGCACACATAACACTGCATCTTTGTATTAGATTAGTATGAATATTTATTAAATTGAGCAATAATCTTAAACATCAACAAATTAGGAACTGAGCCATGGTGGACAGAACAATAATTGCAGTGCTTCTCTCTGAAGTATGCAACAGCATTATGGACTTGGTTTCAAAGGTGTATCATATTAATATTGTGACCGTATTTTATCTTATTTCTTTTTGCATAGTTCTAGATCTTCTTAACATTTTTTTAAATTTCTTTTGTACTATTGCAACTAAGCTTTCATCGTAGTTAAATAAACGCAATATATTATTGTATTGATAATTATAAGCATGGACGATTAGGCAGAGGAAAATTGAGTTCTTTTAAACAAAAATTTGATGTTACTGAAAATGTATAGTTAGGATAAAATCAGTAAAAGGGTAAAATTTGTTTAGTTTTAAGAATAAAAAAATACAGTTTCAAAAATAAAACAAATGTATGGTTTAAGAATAAAAAAAAACTTAATTACTTAAGAAAAATTTAAAAGCCAAAATCAAACCATCCAAATTAATAATATTAGAAGTTGTAATAGTCATTGCTTTCTTGTTTGACAATTTATTAGATCCAAATTTAATTATTATTACTATTATTAGATAAAAAAAAATATTAAAAGGTTTGTTGTTAGAATTTCTTTATAAAAGTTTTTTTTAAAAAAAAGTTATTGTTTTTTTAGAAACATAAATGGTCATATTTTGGTTGTTATATCTTATGATTAAACTTGTACCATATATAAGAGCACTATGTTACTAGTTATTCTTCTTCTGGTCCACATACTCTCTTGTATAGCAGATTGCCTTATCTTAACCACGTCCATTTTTAGGAAAGACCCATTTTCTTCAATCTTATTGTTCTGTGGGCTCAATCAATTTCAATTTTAGTCTCAGTGGGAAACAACACTAATATTTAACTAACCAATCTCATTAGTCAATTTGCCAAGACTTACCAACAAGAATCTGCACACTTTTTTGTTGATATTCCACTGCTTAATTCAGAATTCTATTCTGTCATTTCTCAGTGTTGATTTGCACTGCAACACAGGAACATGCCATCTGAATGATGATTTTCTTTTTGGCTTTTCTGCATAACATTACCAGTGGTCAAAAAATTATTTATCTGTCATTTATCACATATATTTACAAGTAAATTCATATATTTTATCCATTTTATTTTAGGAATGGTTCTTACAAGTTCTGGTTATTCTTAGATGGAATTCTTCCGGTTTTCTTGATTTTTAGGTTTTGTGGTTTTTCAGTCAACCCTTCTACTTAAGCAAAATGACTAAGGGAGAACCTGCAGAGATATTCTGACATTAAGTTAGTCTGTATGTAACTTAACCTTTGATTGTCTCATATTCTGACATTAAGTTAGTCTGTATGTAACTTAACCTTTGATTGTCTCTATTGTTTCTATTTATACTTTTTGGTTGGATTAAAGGAGGTCAAGGTAGTACAAGAATAATTAATAATTTATCTATTATTTCTCAATCCATCAAATAAAAATTAATCCAATTTTTTTTTTCATAATTAGGTTGTTTTTTGTTTTTATCTTTTATTTATCTATTATTTATCTTTATTGTTTTTAATTTTTTTACAATTTTTTTCAAAATTTTATTTAAAAGGATGATTTTAATTTTAAATACTATTTTCATGGATGAATAAGATATGCACTCATAAAAAAAATATGAATGGATATATTGGACTGAATTTTTATCAAATAGATTTTTTAATTAAATTTTTAATAAATTATGGATTAATGAATTGTTTTCATCTGCTGGTCATTATTTGAATTAAAATTTAATAAGTTTCCCACCTGTACCTAACCACATTCCTATTCATCAGTAATTACTTTTGTCCCAATTCTACATATTGATTGCTTAATCAGTTTGCTAACCTTCAATTAAAATCACATAAGATTAATATAAAAAATTGTTAGTAACTTGTTTGTTCTGACTTGTATAGTTGTGATCATATTTAAAACTATTACTCTGATCTCTCATCTGAATTGGTGTGGTAGGTGCTTGTGTGCTTTGCTATGAAGTTCTTACAATCCTGGAGTAGTGCTTGAGGTGGGGATAATGGATTGTTCATGTAGAGTCTGAATCCTAGACATTGATAACAATACTTTTCTAAAACACTTTATCTTTTTAGCTTTGACAAAAGTAAAATATTTTACTTTTTTAATAATGGCAATGCTGGGTGGCTAGTTTAACAAGTGGTCCATCATAAACCATAACTTTAAACTCACAGGCCCTTTTCAATATCCTATCTACTTAGTCATCAAATACCATTCTCTTGCTATGCTATTTACAAAGTAGCTTACAAAGAACCAACAAGAAAAGAATCTAGATTTCTCATCCACGTCAATGGACCACTTTTGTTTTACTTCATCTTTGTTTTTGGACCACTTACATGTACTATAATATCTGTATCTGTGACTGTGAGCAATTATTGTAGTCTGCAATTATACATATTTTGTTTCCTCTATCCTGGGGCCTCCCATGGGCCATGGTTTATGTTGAAAGAAAGAACAAGATTTAGAGTATGGATATGGATATGGATACCATAAACATTTTTGTCAATGCCATCGATAACAGAACTCACATGCATACATTGTTGATATCATAATTAACACTGTAACATACACTTCTACACAACTCTAAGCTACTTGCATACTAAATATAATATCCTTATTGAAATAAAAAAAACAACAACAGTCACATCTCAGTCCTCACATATCCCATGAACCTGCCGACAAGGTTCAAACATTGAGAAAGCGGTGGTCTGGATCGGTTCACATCACATCACTCCACTCAACCAAACCAACTCAGTTAAAATAAAACATAGCATGTTATTTTTGCATAATATTTTACAGATTTCTTCTTCCTCATATACAGGAGAAGAAAGTTCAAGGCTCCTCATGGTGCTTGTTGGCAACATTGCACTGCTTTCTGATCTCCCCCTTTGTGCCAGTGAGAGGATTGTTTTCAGAGAGCAAAGCAATGGCTCTAGAAAACTCCTTGAAGAAATAGTCTTGGCTCTTGGCCATTTTCTTCACATAAGGCTTGGTCCTCTTGTCATTGGCTAGTTGGTGATCCACTATCAACAACCCCTTGTTGTCCAATATGTTCCTGTAGTAGTTGTTGTCTAGAATCATAGGGGTGCCACGGTCGTTTCTCACGTACTGCACGGCCTTGGGGTCTGGGATGGCATCAGGGCACTTCTTCAGCATGTGAGGGACATGGTCAGGGTTCAGCGCTGAATCAATCTCTGGGTACAAACGGTGCACCAACTTCACACAATGGGTTCTACCAACACTGTGTGCTCCTGTTCAACAAAATATCTCAATAATTAAAGCTTAAATCTGCAACCAATAACGCCACGTGTTGCTTTTTTTAATATTGCATCAAGTTTCATACTGAGCCCACATACATTTATGAAACAATAAATATGACTCATACAGTTTCCTGTGCTAATTTATGTATGCATTATGAATATGTTTATGCAGAGAAATTATTGCATATATTATGAATGAAAGAACAAGTATGGTGGCACAAGATTTGCATAATGGGGCTTGTCTTTTTGATGAACGTGTGTATGTAGAAGATGGATTATGGGAGGATGTAGAGTAGTTCATACCAAGCAATGCAACCACCCCGGGAGTGTCAATTCCCATGGCACCAAACTTGTCAAGAACTGAAGAAATGGACTCATTGTGGTCTGGGAGGAACTCTTCCACCACATCAGCTCTGCTCCTTCTACCATCCCTTCTTCCAGTTTTAAGAGGGATATGGGGGCCTCCTAGCTGTAACACATTCAATTTGGAGGCTTCCATCAAAATAATTAACTATAAGAATGATAATGGAAAAACAATGAAAGCAGTTGCCAAAACGACTCTGGACTAAATAAGTCTCCAAATACTACTTCCTTCACACTAAAAATAGAGTGATCTGGTAGAATTAGTTGATATCTTTAGCTCTCAAAAGTGAACTTCCTTAAAAGACGAAAAAAAGTAGCAAATGACAGATCTAATGAGGGTGAGCAAAAGTGAGAAATGGAAGAAAACAAAAGGAAAGGACAAGGAGTTAGTTACCGAAACAATGCCATCTCTGGCAGAGAGAACGAGTATATCAGCACAGGAAACAACTCCTGGGCACTCCCTTTCCACAGCTTCTTTGATGGTCTCAATGTACCTGAAATTCCTCAAACCAAAGCTTCTGTCTGTCTCCTTCTCAGACAAGCTCCTTCTTGTGGAGTCCAGCAAGAGTGAAGCATCACAACTCTGCCCTCACAAACAAAACAAAACAAAAGATCAAACTCCTTCATTAAAGATTAACTAACAAAAATAAAACAAAATGGGCAACAACATGCAACTTGCAAACCAATAAGAAAAAGCAAGAAAGCAAGGAGTTGCATAAAAAAAACCAAGATTAATCACCTGAACAGCACAGTCATGGAAGATGTTTCTGAGCCAGGAGAAAGCAGTGTTCTTGTGGCGTTTGTAGAGAAGCTTGACTTGTTCTTTGATGATATCTTCAGCCTGAGGACATGTTTCCTTGTAGAAGTTCATGACAAGGCCATTATCTTGGCCTTCCTCTGCAAGAGAGGGAGTCAGCAGTGAAAGTGCTGAAAAGGATAAGACAGCCAAAAGGGTTAAAAGCTTGGGAGCCATTCTCACTCACTCTCCTGCTTACACTCCTCTCTGCTTCTGCTTAAATAAAGTTCAAGTGCAAATAAAAAACTACTGTGAGAGAGAATGGTTTGGTAAATAAAATGAAAATTGGTTTTTGAGTGATGATGGTGATGGCTTCATGATGATCCAAGGCCACTCAACCATTTACTGAATTAATTATGGGGCATGTGCATAGGCTACGGGACTCCACTCCCTGCAACTTTTCTTTTCCTATTTTCGGCTTCAAAACTTGGACTGTGTGACACGCCATTTAATTTCTTGCATCATTTCACTTCATTTATTATAAATTATTCTATTTCTTCCACAAATTCAAAATCCCTCATGCCTCACTCTTCCATATTCTATTCTTCTTCCCATAATAATATAAGGATTATTTTACCAACTAATAATCTATTTTGTGGGACATCTGTTATTGAAAGCAGTCAAGTTATTTATCTTCTATTTATTTATTTTTTATTGTTATTAAAAAAAAATAGTTTCCAAGATAAATGTCTATCACTAACGATAACTTCATCTTGGATTAAGTAATGTAATCTCTATTATATCTAATTAAGTATTAATTGAACATGTTCAGGTGGGGATAGGACGATTCTCTAACTCCGGATTGGATGTGGGTCAATCGGCTTGTGTGAAATGTATTAAGATAAAAATAAATATATGAAAAATTAGATAGTATATTTTTACGAGTATGTACATTTAATTATGGATCAGTAATAGAACTCATTACAATTATACAAAGAAATACAAAAGATAAAATAAAAGTACGTTACTGTAATAGCGTTAATAACATCTATAGCATTAACAACATCTAAATATTAAATATTTATTTGAGTGTTGGATAATTTTTTACAAATATACTTTTGTCAATTGATAGCTGAAGCTTGAACGAGAAAAAAAAAGAGATGAAAAAAGAAAGCGTGATCGAAGAAAATGTATCAATTGTCCAACTTAGTCCCTTACAATTACATAACACTTCACGATTTTGACATGTCCATCCTAGTAATTTTTTGTTAAATATTATAAATAAATAAAAATTTTAAAGTATGCATTATTGATTTATTTTAAAGCTTATTTATGAACAGGTTGTTTGTTCAAGAAAATGAGGACAAACATGTCAAAGGCATAACTTTAGTCAAAGGCATAGCTTTAAAGACAACTTGACATAGAAGGTGTCAAGATTCAAGTGAAAGTGAAGAAGACACAATGAGTTTGCTATAAAAAAAGGTTCAACAAATTCTTGAAGAAGAACAACAAAGGCCAATCTTCTAAAAGGTATATTCCAAGAAACTGAATGATTTCAATGCTAACAAATACACATGCTTTGGTTGTGGTGAACAGGGACACATCAAGGCAGATTGTCCTAACAATGAGAAAAAAGAGAAAACAGAATTCAAATGAGAAAGAAGAGGAAAGACCAAGAAAGCTTACATAGCTTGGGATGACAATGAAGTGTTTTCTTCCAGTACCTCAAAAGATGCAGAAGCTAATCTGTGTTTGAAGGCATCAACATCAAGTAGTGTAACTTCATCTTCTTTATCTAAAGGTGATAACTATTATCAACTTCTTGAGATTTTTAAAGTGACTCATGAAGAGGCAAATAAGTTGACTCTCACAAACAATAGATTAAAAAGTTTGAACAACTGGTTGGAAACTAGAGTTTAAAGCTTAGAAGAAGAGCTGGATAATTCCATGAATGATTTTGAAAATCTTGAACTTATTTACAAAAACTCTTCTTGTGAGTATAACTCAAGTTCTTGTGAAAATTTCAAAATCCTTGAAAACAAAGTTTTTTTATCTTGTGAGTGGATAAACTCACTAAAGGAAAATCAAATATTGAGAGTGTGTTAGCATCTCAAAGTTGTGTATTTGGAAAATCAGGTCTTGGTTTTTATCCACAAAACAAAAACAGTGAAAGTTCAAAACTGTTTTCAACCTTTGCAGAAAAACAATCGGTTAAAAACTCGAAACAACCGGTTGTTTTTGCTTCTATTGTATGAAAAGATGGCATTATGTTAGATACTGCAAAATAAGGAAAGTTCTTGTTCCAAGAGGCATATTAAAGTGGATTCCTAAGTTTCATAAAGTTTCTTATGATCAAACTAACACTTATGGATCCAAATATTTTAAAGGATCAAGCCTTGGCACTTGATATGTTCTTTTTGCAGGACTTTGCTTCCATATTGAAGGATCTGTAGAATCTGGCTTTCATGGATGCAAATACTCGAGATAAAGCATTGGTTATGGAATTATGAACTGTTTCAAATCTATACAATGACCTTGAAGGATAATTTTTGTTTTTCCTATGCTTGAACATTCTGTTTTAAATCAAATTCAGTGGTTTCACTCTTGGTTTCTGGATTATTTTGTTTTGTATCTTCCTTAATCTCATTCAAACAATATGTGCTTTAATTTGTATCTCTGAATTTTGATTTCTGTTGAAGAATTTGATTTTATTAAAACTCAAATTGTTGTCACAGAAAATCAATCGATTGTTTTCACGAAACAACCGATTGTTTCATCCCTGACAGCACTGTGGTCAAATCTGCTTTATTTCTTTGTGCTTCGATTCATGTTTATGATCAATCCCAATGTCGTTAGTGGTCAATAATGCATTTATTACTGCTTTGAACATGTATTCTTTGTGCAATTACTGCTCTTTATAGAATATATTCCTTTTTATATTGGAAATTAAAACCCTTTTTAAGCTTGGTCAATTCAGCATATGATTTCTCTCTTTGTGCTTTCTGTTAGGGTCTGACAGGTTGCTTTATTGCCTTTGATTTGATTCTTTTTCGTTTGAATTTTAACCCACTAAATGCCAAAGCTTTGACTGCCTTTTTTGGTTATAAATAAGTGTGGTTATTAGTTGTTTTTCTTCACAAGAAACAACTATCTATTTTCTCTTCTGCTCTAATCTGTTTCTGCAGTTTGCCTACACTCTTTTTCTCTCACTGAATCATGGAATCAACTGCTCCATCATCCAAAAGGATGAAAACAAGGGCTGTGAAAAGCGGAGGTAAACTTAAAAGCTGGTTTGCGGGAGAAACAAAATTGATTGAGAAATACCTACATGAGACAAGTAGGAAAATAATCAATACTCCAAAACTAATTTCCTTCAGTTGGATGAAGCAACAAAAGCTCATTGAAGTAAAGAACTTGTTGAAGGAGCAAATACTGAAGAAGTTTCTTGAAATGTCTGGAAACATATATCCAGATTTGGTAAAAGTCTTTTGTACAAACCTTCAATTTAATGGTCATAATCTTAGCTCTCATGTGAAAGGGGTGGACATTGAGATTACCCATGAGGTTTGAACTTCCATAACCAGGTTGAAGTACACTGGACTGAGAATCAATAAAGGCAATATAGGAGTAGTTGAAGAATTTAACAAGATGCAATTCTACAAGAGTTACCTTAAAAATCTTCTCTCAAAAGTGAGGAATTTTTCTGTTGGAGGATTAAAGCTGGATGAGAGGCTCATTGCCTTCATCATCTCCTGGATTCTCACACCAAGGGGCAACAACCATTCCACTCTTTCAAAAGAAGATTTGGTTCTGATTTACTACATCATGAACAAAGTAAAGTTGAATTGGATCCACATCTTTAAGGACCACATGCAAAAATCAACAAGGTTAAGTGATTTCCATTATCCCTATTCCATTTTGATTTCTAAATTTCTACACTATTTTGAAGTGGATTTAGAGGAAGAATTGTTTGAGGTTGTGAAGTCCTCAAGTGAAATCAATAATGGTTCCCTAAGCAAAATGGGGTTTACCAAAATTGGTGGAAGGTGGGTGAGTAAAGATGGAGACAAAGTTGGATCATCAAGTGGGGCACAAGCTAAGGAAGAAAATGAAGATGCTGCCACTGGAGATGAACCTGCAGCTGAAGCATATGAGGCTAGACCAAGATCTACTCACATGAATGAAAGGATAACCTCAATGTCTCCATTTGAAAGACTCATGGTGAGTAGGATGGATAGCTTTGCTGAAAATCAAATGAGCCTTCATGAGTTGTGTTAGACTAGGTTCCAGAATATGGATTCAAGATTTCAAACCTTGGATGAGAAAATTGAGGAAGTGCAGAATCAACTCTTTGATCTGCAGTATGGCAAGGATGAATGAAGCAAGTTTACAACCTTCCTTTCCAATTATGATTTAATATTCTGAACAATTTCCTTTTCTTTATGTTGTTTTTATCCCTTCTTACCCTCTATTTGTGAAGAAAAATAGGGGGAAAAGTGTTTTGGGGTTGCAGTGTTCTTATTCCTACACTTATTCTGCTTGAACTTTGCCTTAACTGTTTGGTTGTTGTTGCTATAGCTCTGATAATTTTAACCGGTTAATCCTGTATTTTAATAAGTTGTTTTTCTGCTACTGCACCTATGTATGTGTAACTGGTTTTCACAAAGATTTGGTTGATCTTCCGCTTTGGAAATCACATAGTGGAAACTGGTTTTATGCTGCTTGATATATTTGGAATAGATTATCCTGTGTTTCTGCATCTTTTTGTGATTGCAGGTTGTGACAAATTCTAAACAGAACATCCCAAAGCAGCCCAGGGATTTGTCTTCATCAAATAGGGGGAGGATGTTGAAAATGAAGCTTTGATGCCTCCAAATCGGTGAAGAGAGCTTAATGCATGTGTTGTTGTGTCTGGGTTTTAGTTCTAGGTAGTTTAGAATTTGTAAAATTCATTCTTGAATCCAAAGCACAGCTTAATCAATCTGGTTTTGAAAATGAAAAGTGTTTTTCTAAGCTAAGTGAAAAACAATCGGTTGATTTCTCGGTTTAGTCGGTTGTTTTCCACCTAGCTTGGTTGGAGGGTTTTCAAACTATTTTTGACTTGGTTGACTAACTGTCAAAACCAATTCAACTGATTAAAATGACATTTCAACTGGTTGTTTTTTGAATTTCTTAACAGCTTTTCAAAAACCTATTAAATCTTTTTTCAGTTGATTTGAAACTATTTTGGCTCGTGTTTAACTGCCTAAAAAGGCTAGTTTGAAGAGCTATAAAAATAGGTTACCCTCCATATTTGAAATAGAGAAAGAGAGATTAAGAAACAATTTTGAGGAAGATTTGCTTCAAGCTTTGCTAGATTTCCTAAGGCTGTGCCATTGGTTCAAGAAGTGAATTAAGAGCTCTGTGATTTCCTGTAAACCAGGTGTAATCTGTTCCTTCTATTCTTGTAATTTTTTTTCATTTTGTATACTTGTAAATATGCAAGTTAGAGGGTTGTTCTGACTGTGTGTGTGAAAAGGCAAAGAAGGTGTGTGTTCTTGTGTGATCAAGATCACCTCTTTGTGGTGTTGTGTGATTGTAATTTGTTGTTGATTACTTAGTGCAATACCTAGTGGTTTTCTGGGGACGAGATGTAGCTCTGGTAAGGAGTGAACTTGATTGTGTGATCTTCTCTCTCTCACTCATTACAAACTGTTTGATGTGATTTTTTTTTGTCTTTGTTGCTTTAAACAATCGGTTAAATCGAAATATCAACCTATTGTTTTTCTGCAAACAGTTTTAACAACTTTGATTTCTTAGCTTCCCCGATTGCTCTTTCTGTAATTCTTTATAAATCTTCATTCTTAGCTAATATTTGCGAAATTTTTTTGTTAAACAATTCACCCCCATCCCCCCTTCTTGTTTAGGCCATTAATTCTAACAACTTTTTAGTGAGATTTTCAAAACACAGGAAGATAGGATAGGATTAGGAATGAAATTGGTGGCATGTGATGATTCCATTGCATTTCAAATATATGTTTTAATAGAAATCCACGGAACAAACCTAAAGGACAATGAAAGTGGAGGGCAACAACAGAAGGCGGTCCTGACGCTAAGTTGTAGGGAAGTTGAATGGAGGAGACAGGTCTGTGGTGCGGACTGCGAAGGAGGAGTGGAACGAAACTATTTTTAGGCAATGAATTATTTGGGATGGGTCTTGTGGGGTGGAGATTTTGTGTATAAAAAATAATTATTTATTTAATATTAGGCGGGCTAGTAGGCCAATCCGTCCCGCCCTGTTGTTGGCCTATGCGGGCTGCGGGTTATGTGGGGCGGGATTAAGTTGGTCAACAAGTTAGATCAGTGAGCTTCCCTACACTTTTTGGTAGCGGGCTATGGGCCACCCTGCATGGCCTGTCCCACATTGTCATCCCTATTCCTACACTTTATGAGGGTTTGAAGCTGATAAGTCAAAATATTGTATCACAATTCCACATTTTTTGTTCATACCTCCCAAACCATTGGTAGATCTCATTGGTACCCTTCTATAGAATAGATTATGAAAACTAGCCTCCCACCAAGTTGAAAAAGTTGTTGATTGATCGTATGATGGAAACACCAATCCTAACAAACATATATTATTCAAGTCAAATTTTGCACAATGGATGGCATAATTTTTTGTTGTGTTTACCAAAATTTTCCATAAAACGTGTTTGACACATTTCTTTCAAAATTCGACATTAAATTTTCAAAAAGTTGTCCTTATCACTTAACATTTATCACATTAGTGGATATCTAACCATAAAAGGAAGAATTTCTTCAAGTGCTCATGGAATATTTCAACAAAGTGACATTGAATATATGGAACATGAACTCGAAGGTAATTCTACATTACATGGTCACGACACTAAAACTAAGACACTTTGTGTAAGAAATAGGCATTTGATTTGGATGAGTGGAGACACAATCCACAAAATTCATATAATTAGAGGAACTCAGTGACTTTCACAATAAAGTATAAGTTGAGATCGTCTCTTTGGAGAAAAATTTACAAGAAGGAGCATACTCATGACAACAACACTTGACAAAAGGCTAAGGAACCAAGGGCTCTCAATGCAGACATTACACCCTTTTCAACACTAACAAGGCCCATATCTTAGAGGATACTCCACCAAACCCATCGCAACCCCCAAGAAAGGTCCAACACCCCCTAACACTGGTCATAGTCGGCATCATCGCAATTACGGACATATGACAAAATAATGTCTCACTTTAAAGGATAAAATTAAAGAACTAATCCAAACACGCCACCTGCACAAGTTCATAAGAAGGCACCAAAATTAAAGGGAAGGAAATTATCAATCAAGGTGGAAAGTAGATAATTTTCGCTGATAAGGAGATCGACAAAAAGATAATTATTGCTAAGAAGAACAATGACAATACATCCTTCCAAGGGAGGTGCAAATAAGAGTAGAGATGCATCTTTTTAGGGTGTCATAAATACAATAGTTGGTGGCTAAGTCGGAGGAGGAACTTCAGCCACAACCAGAAAAAAAAGACTCTTATAAGTCATGCAATTAATCAACATAATGTTATCGACACCAAGAAGGAAAATACCTTCAATCACATTCAAAAACTTACATTTCAAGGTGATTAACCTGTTCTAAGATGACCTAATCATTAAAATTGAGGTGGAAATTTGTGCCATCATTAAGACACGTGTTAACTAAGGAAGCTCAATTGTATAATATACTAGAAAACCTTCAAAAAGTTGTAGTTACTAAAAAGTGAAATAAGGTTGAATAATGATCAGATAGTCATATTCTCAAAGGAGAAAGTGGACACCAAGGAATATGTTGAGACTTTACATCAAGTTTTGGGAGGGAAGCAACGATTATCACACCATCAAACTGCAATGTCTCATTGTAAGTGTCAATACTTCCTATAACATTTTACTAAGTAGGCTCTCCGTTAATGCCTTGGGTACTATCACCTCAACCCTCACTTAACCATGAAACTCTCTTCGGCTTTAGGAGACACAATCATGGTGTATGTCAACAAAAAAACAACTAGAGAGTGTTATGCGATAGATCTGCAAATAACCCCAACACTTAGTTTGCGTACCTCCCACAATATTGACAATCACAAGATGTGGTCACAATGGGCTACCTTCTCTGATCAAAAGAAAAGGAAGTTGGGTAAAGAAATAAGAACATCGACTATAGAGGATGTACATAAACTTCTTAAGGTAAAATTTATAAAAGAAATCAACTACATTATTGTTGAATAAAGTGTGATCAAAAGCTTTGAAGAATCCAAATCCTGGTGTTTGATGGAAGGTTGAAGTTGCTTGGAGTTGCTCCTGTGTTTTTAGAGTAGGATCTGGGTAGTTATCTTTGTAATCCACTCTTTGTTGAATCTAAAACTTAAGTGTTTTCAAATCTTTTAACTTTAAAGTGTTTTTCAAACTAAGTGAAAAACAACCTGTTGTTTTGTCGAAACAACTGATTGTTTTACACTTAGGTGTTTTTGAAAATGTTGAAAACTGTTTTGGTTGGTTGACTTGCTGTCAAACCAAAACAATCGATTGTTTCGTGAAATCAATCGATTGTTTGTTTGAAAATCTTAACAGAATCTGTTTTGTTAGTTAAGTGTGCTTT
>Ga0123342_1001901_pt1 | contig 34944 bp, 33 predicted proteins | sample Turbeawhitnodule_FD_89960 | JGI IMG/M metagenome (GOLD analysis project Ga0123342, IMG submission 89960) | Root nodule microbial communities of legume samples collected from Mexico - Turtle bean Mexico white nodule | ecosystem: Host-associated > Plants > Roots > Nodule | place: Mexico: Nepantla... | reverse complement strand
GGCGGTTGCGGGGTGGGGCGGGGGGGGGGGGGGTGACCGCTTGGGTGCCAGCTCATGTGCCCAAGATCCTGGTCACTCGTCCTGGGAGTGTTTCTGCCTTCCTCACGTGCCATGCATGCAGATTACCCCCTGGGACGTGGCCCTCCCATGGGTCATCTCTGTCCTAGTGGTTCTCTAACGGTGGCGCGTATTGTCGCGACCTCATGCCTCATGCACAGATACGCCATGAGTTGGGTCTCTCCCTGCTAGAACTGGGGGTGTGGCTTGGAAACCACCTTTCTCGTCTATTATTACTCTTCAGGGTACCGAGGCCCGAGGCCTCCACGCCCCTACTGTGCCGCCCCCTCCACGGTCGTTCTTACCCGTGGGTATCGGGGGGTGGCACCACTCAGATATAACACTTCTTGGTCCGAGGCCGGTCAACGCCCGAGGCCTGATCAACCCCCTTTTCTTACCTCATTGCGCCCCTGATGGGTCCCACTATGTGATGACTTTGGTCAACGCCCGAGGACGGGTCGGTACACAAGCCCCCCAGTCTTGAGCTGACAACTGTTCAGCAAAAAGACTAAGGCCTCGCCCTACCGTCCTACGTGGCATTCTATTGACAAGACGTTTTTGCGCTATGACGTGACACTTTTGGGTCACGTGGTAATCTACCAACACGTGGCCCAATCGCACGGCCATGACCTAACGTCCCTTGCGCTTCTCAAGTTTACGTTAAACCTTTCGAAAACATGCGCTTCCGATACTGTTCCATCACTCACGCTCTTCACTTGCTATCTTCGTCTTCTTTCTCGAAGCTTTCTCTGATTTCTCTTCTCAAAACCAAGACCTTCACTTCCTCGATCATCAAAAGGTATGTTTTTTTTGCATTGATGGCTCTTTATTCTTGATTTTATGTACCGATATTACTGCCTGGGACTGTTTAAATTCTCGTATTTACGTTTTCCTTCTCATTTCTTCGTTCCCCTGTTTTTCTGATTTCTCGCGTGGGTAGGGTTTTTCTGGGTTTTATTCCAACTTTCACACCATAGCCTCTGTTTGCTAAACCTTTTTCCTTCTTTTTCCCAGTTTCCTTTGCTGTGTCATGGCGCGAACTAAAACTACTACCAATCCTCCACCTCCTAGCGTCAACTACAAACCCTTATATCCTTGGGCTTCCGACGAGCTGCTCGCGGAAACTTCAACCTTAACCTCTTTTTCTGATTGGAGGGATCACTTAAACAGTGAACCCGGGTGCAAGGGTAGAGCCTTTGGGAGAAGGCATGATGCTTACATATCCGTTCGTCGTTGCACAGCGGGCGAACCTATCTGCGTGGATAATCGCTCGAATGGTGGGGAACCATTCTTCTTCTTTTATCAGACAATGTTCAAACGCGTTGGGCAGCGTCTTCCCTTTACAAGCTTCGAAAGGGAACTTTTCACAGAGATAAACGTGGCCCCAGCCCAGCTACACCCCAACAACTGGCCTTCATCAGAGCCTTTGGTATTCTCTTCAGCTACTTCGGGTGTTACCCTTCAGTGGATGTCTTCCTCCATTTCTTCGAGGCTAAGAGCCTTAGGAAAAACCTCTGGGTCAGCTTCAACGAAATTGCTGGGAGGATGTTCCTGACCCTTTTCCAGAAATCATACAAGGGGTTTAGAGGAAAATTTTTCAGAGTGTGCAGCTCTGAAGCTGACCCTACTGCTTTTGATGGCTTCCCCTTGTACTGGGTAGGGAAACTGAAGTTGAAGAAGGCCAAGACGTTAGACGAGCTATCCTCGGCTGATCGCGAGGTATGCCAAGTCTTTGCTAACTTGGGGGTAATGTTTAACACTGCTGAGCTGATCAAACATGAGTATGACCCCGTTGCGCTCAGTCGTTGCATCGATATGGGAGTAATCCCTTCTTTACTGTTCCTAAACTCTCTATCTCTGTTTATGCTGCTTCTTCTTGCTTGCTTTATAAACTTATTCTTATACTGTTTTCATGACATGCTTAACTCACAACTCTTTCTCCTTGGCGCAGACATGACACTAGGTGCTGAGAAGCGGAAAAGGTTGGCCAAGGTCTTATCCGTTCGTGGCAAGGCCACTCTAGGGGGGCTGGTACCTCTACACAACCAACCCCTGATGCTTTCACTGTAACCTCTCCAACCTCCCCCGTCCAAACCATACCAACACTTGCATCCCCCTGCCTAACCCTCAACCTCAATCTTCTCAAACTACCCAGAACCCCCATTCTCCTCATACTACACCAATCCCTACCTCTCCACTCCCAATCGCGGCTATCCCCTTGGCCGCAATCAGGACTTCTCCTTCACCAGCCCCCCTGGTCAAAGGCAAAGGGGTGGTGATTGTTCCCTCAGATGATGATGAGGACTCTGCTGAGGGACCTGTCTTCAAGAGAAGAAGAACCACCACAGTGGCTGCGTCTCACTCCACCTCCAACAAAAACGCTGAGTCTATGAGGGAGTATCCCCCTAGCGCCTTCACACCCCCAAACTAGATGGCTCTGGAGGAGGGAGCTGAAACTGCCCCAGAGCCCACTCCTGCACCTGCCCCCGAGCTTCCTCGGGTCATCCAGCATATGCTAAAGGGTTTCCAGCAAGAGGCCCTGGGGAGCCCAATGGATGAGGCTCTAATGGAGAGTGCTGCTAATTCCCTTGGTGGATTCTTTTCTCGGGCCAACTCTCTACTGCATCAGGCTGAGACAAGAGCCAAGGAGCATTAGGCCCTTGCTGATGAGCTGGCATTGGTAAAGGAACAAACGACCAACCAAGCCCGTTGTTTCTTCAACCAGGAGGCTGTTCTGCAAGAGGCCCTGGGGGTGGTGCGAAAAGCTGAGGAAGCAGCTAACAAAAAGCTTCATGAAACGGCCCAGACATACACTGCGCTTCTGGCCAAGGTGGTGCCCCTTCATGAGGAAATTGTTGAACTGAAGGACACCGTTGCTACCTCCAAAACCAAGATGACCAGCCTTGAGGAACGCTGTGTCACTCAAGAGGTAAAGCTGGGCAAGGTCGAGGCTGATCTTGTTGCCAAGAACGAGACCTTTGACGTAATGAAGGCGGAGTTTACTGAGCAAGTTGAGAGCTATACAAGAAACAACTTGCTGAGAAGGCTAGGGCCTTGGCAGACATGGAGAAGGAACTGGCTTCCCAAACTAAACGCTCCCAGAAGGTCGAAAAGGAGCTCCTCGACGATGCCGCCGGTGCCTTTGCCGTAGGGTTTGAGGAGACTTTGTCTCAGGTTGTCTGCGAACACCCTGAGATGAACATCTCAAACTATGCCCTTGCCAACCACATCGTCGAGGGGAAAGTCGTGCCAAGGGATTTCTCTGAAGATATCTAGCCTTTACCTTTTCTGCAACTTTGTAATTCTGTTACTTATTTGTACATTCTGGCGGTCAGCCTTCACTCTTAACTTTAAATGTTTTACTTCTGTTTGTGCTTTTTTACTGCTTCAATGATACTTTTGCTATTTACCTTTGGTTTTTCCTCGCTGAACTTACTTCTCTTTCTCGAACTTATACGTAGCACACACTTTTTTCTCCTCATCTTTCTTACTAAAACAAAACGCGCATACCCTTCGCTTGTCCTTGACTCCTTCTTTTCCCTAACTCGGGGGAACTTCTTTTACTTGCCCTTCGTGGCCCTGAGGCGCCTACCCCCGAAAGTGTTACTGGCCTCGACATCGCTCGAAGGCGAAGGAGGACTTATCTTGGCTGAAACCTACTTATTCATACTGGTGTCCACACTCAAGGAGAGGCCTGCTGGAAAGCAAGGTCGTTTCGTCCTCAGTGTGTCTAAACACCGGGACGATAGTTGCGCTTGGTGCCCACGCCCGAGGAGAGGCCTGTCGAAAGCAGCGTCATTTTGTCCTTGGTGTGTCTAAACATCAAGGCAACCAGTCTTTATCTCTTGCGCTTGGATGCCCATGCCCGAGGAGAGGCCTGCTGAAAAGCAGTGCAGTTTCGTCCTCGGTGTGTCTAAACATCAAGGCAATCAGTGTACTTGGTGCCCATGCCCGAGGAGAGGCCTGCTGGAAAGCAGTGTCATTTCGTCCCCGATGTGTTTAAACACCAAGATGACCAAGGACATGGTGCTTATGTCCAAGGAGAAGGTGTCCCGAAGGATAACGCGACTCCTATCTGGCGTGTATCTGCACCAAGACACCTGGCTCTCCACTGCTTCGAACTTCCTTTCTGTCCTTGGCGCCCACGCTCGAGGGAAGCGCCCCCGCGTCTCCCCTCGAGGTGTCTAAACACCAAGGTGGTGGGTTCGTTTCTTACTGAACCGCGTTATCTCTTCTTAGTGTTTTTGGGTCAGCATCTACTGCTGAAAGTAGCGTTTGTTTCAAAACTGAGTTATGGCACAAAAGGTTAGGTCATGTAAGTGAAAATGGGCTTATGGAGCTAGACAAATAAGGCTCCTTTGGAAGTGATAGAATTAACTAGTTGGGATTTTGTGAACACTGTGTCCAAGGAAAACCTGCAAAATTTGTTTTAAGATGGGTTAGTAGAGAACAAATGGAACTCTTGATTATATTCATGTGGATCTATGGGGTCCATCCCCTACTCCATCACACTCAAATGTCAGATATTTCCTAACAATTATTGAGGATTTCTCAAGGAAGTTGTGGGTCTACCCTTAGAAAACCAAGGATGAAACGTTTGAAAATTTCAAGAATCAGAAATGTCTAGTTGAAAATCATACTAGTATGACTAAATGTTTCAGAACTGATAATAGCTTGGAGATATGCTCATAATTGCTTAATAGATTTTGTAGAGAGTATGGTATAGCAAGAGACTTGACAGTTGCAGGAACACCTCAAGAAAATGGTCTAGCAGAGAGATTCAATAGGACCATTCTGGAACGAGTAAGGTGTATGATGTTGAGTGCTACAGTTCCAAAGAATTTTTGGGTTGAGGCTACTATTATTATTGTTTATCTGATTAGTAGATGTCCTTGTTGAGCATGAGAGCTTTGATATTTCAAATCCAAGAAGAAGTTTGAAGCTTTGCTGCCTTTGGTTTGGGTTTAGATTAGAATGTTTAGAATCCATGTAAAGATCAGTTTTTGTTACTTGCACAAAGCTTGCCCAATCTGTTTTAAAAAAGCAAAGTGTTTTTCTAAGCAAAGGGAAAAACAACTGGTTGAATTATCGAAATAATCGATTGTTTGTCACTTAGCTGACTTAGAGGTGTAAGAATTGATGGCTTAAACATGAGGAGGGAGAATTGTTTTGTAAAAGATTTTCGCAAATACTTGACTTAGAATGAATCTTTAACAAACAACTCAGATAAGCACTTAAGGAAGGCAATCAAACAATCTAACAGAATCATATATCAAAATTTTATCTGGTTAAAACTGCGTTATAGCAGCAGAATTATCAAAGAGTTAGAGAGTTTGAGAGAAAGAGAGATTTACAGAAAAGATTTATATTGATTCACTCAATCCCTGAGCTACATCCAGTTCTCAGACAATCCTCTGAGTTTCCACTAGTAATCAAAACAGATTACAACACACACACCACAAAGAGGTGACTTTGAATCCCACAAAGCCTACTCACCCCCTTTGCAACACTTAACACCTCAAGACAGAACAACCTCTATCTTTACAGGATTTCAAACACAAACAGTATGTAAAAGAAGTACAATTATAAGACACTAAGCAAGGATAGAAAACACTTGGAATTACAGAACCAGAGATCTTATGATCAACACTTGTCACCACAGCAAAGCTTGAAAAGCACTCTTGCTCTTTTGAAAACACTTTCAAAAACCAAATCTCTTTCTCAAATCTGAATCAATACTTGTTGTATTTGTTATGTATTTTGATTTGAATGAAAGCTTTATTTATAGCCTTTGAAAAGCAGTCGTTGTAGGCAATTTTGATTCACTGAATCAGTTAAAACAAATTTTCAAAAATCTGTTATGAAAACACACATTTAATCGGTTGAAACCACGATTTAACCAGTTGAATGAGTCAAGCAGTTACACAACTGATTCAAAAAGCAATTTCAAAACTTCCAACCGGCTAAGTGACAAACAACCGATTATTTCGACAAATCAACCAGTTGTTTTCCCTTTGCTTGGAAAAACACTTAATTTCTTAAAACAGTTTTGATCAAGCTTTGTGTAGACTTCAAGGACTGATCTTAACAAAGACTAAATAGTCTAATCTAAACCCAAACCCAGCAAGCAGCACAACTTCAGGTTTCATGTGGATTTGATACATCAAAGCTCCCATGTTCAACAAGAGGTTTTGAAATTGTTTTTGACTTGGTTATGTAACTCCCTAACCAATTCAACCGGTTAAATCGTGGTTTCAACTAGTTGATTGTGTGTTTTCATTACAATTTTTTTAAAACCAGTTATTCTGTTTTGGGTATGATCAAAACTGCTTTGACTCATTAAATGCTGCCTTGAACGACTAGATTTCAAGTGCTATAAATATAGCCTTTCTTTAAAATCAAAAGACAACAAGTTCTACAGAGTTTGAATAGAGATTGAGATTTGTTTTTGAAAGAAGTTTTCAAAAGGTTTGTAAGATTGTTGTTAAGCTTTGCACTGGTACAAGATTTGATCATAGGGCTTCCTATTTTCTGTAATCTCAGGTGTTTTCTATCCCTTTCAATATTCTTGTAATTGTACTTTCATTAACTCTTAGTGTGTGTGAAATCCTGCAAAGTCAGAGAATGTCCTGACTTGAGGTGTGTGGTGTTGCAAAGAGGGTGAGTGGGTCTTGTGGTTTTCAAGGTCACCTCTTTGTGGTGTGTTGGTGTAATTTGGAATTAATTACTAATGGAACTCAGAGGTTGTTCTAAGAACTGGATGTAGCTCAAGGTTGAATGAACTAGTATAAATCTCTATGTGTAAATCTTTCTATCTCTATCTCCTTATAACTGTTTGTGTTAATTCAGTTTCTGCTGCTAGTATAAACAACCGATTAAAACACAAATTCAATCGGTTAAAATTCTGAAAACAGTTTTTGTATCATTGGTTGATTGCTTTCCTTGATTGCTTATCTGTGCTTGTTTGATAAAGGTTCATTCTTAATGAATCTTTGTGAAAATCTTTGACAAACAATTCAACCCTCCTCTTGTTTAAGCCATCAATTCTTACAGTCCTTTAATGACTTTAGAGATGAAGACTCCTGAGGAAGTTTGGTCAGGTCATTCCCCTAACCTTGAACATTTGAGAATCTTTTGTTGTGTTGCTTGTGCATATATTAGGCAAGGTAAACTAGACACTTTGTAAAATGCAAGTTCCTTGGATACCTAGAATGAGTGAATGGGCATCGTCTATGGTGTCTATAGCCAAAATTTAAGAAATGTTTCATCAATAGAGATGTTATATTTAAAGAAAATGAAATGGCTTATAAACCATTATTGTTTTAATGTAAGCCTATTGAAAGCAAGGGTGTTGGGAAGGCTAACATTGAGTTGGAGTCCAAAAGACTAGACAAAGTTGAAACCATTAGATTGTCTGATAAGTCTGAAGATGAAAGAAACTTGGTTGATACGTCTGAAGATGATAGATGTTTTGTTACGTTTGATGAAAAATGTCCCACTGATGATGAGTATAGAATCAGAAGAACAATTAAAGTTCTAGAGAGGTATGGTTTTGCAAAACTTATTGCTTACTATTTGGTAATTGCTAGTGAGGTATTAGAAGATGAACCTTATAATGTATCACTGCCTTAGAAAGTAAGGAGAAGAATCAATGGTAAAATGCCATGAATGAGGAGATTAAGTCACTTAATTTGAACAATACTTGGACTTTAGTGCGTAGACCTAAAGGTTCTAAGTTGGTCAATTGTAAATGGATTTTCAAAAGAAAAGATGGTAGTCTAAGAACCGATCAACCAAAATTGGTGAGGGTATTTGCTTGAGGTTTTACACAGAGAGAAGGAATTGATTACAACGATGTGTTCTCTCTTGTGGTAAAACACGAATCTATAAGGATGTTGTTAGCCATGGTTTTTGAGTTTAACCTTGAACTAGAACAGATGAACGTTAAGATTGTTTTCCTTTATGGAGACTTGGACAAAATCATCTACATGAAGCAACCAAAAGAATTTGAGATAGAGGGTAAGAAAGATTATGTTTGTAAGTTGAACAGATCTTTGTATGGTCAAAACAATCTCCAAGGCAATAGATCAAAAAATTTGATGAGTTCATTACTAGAATTGGTTTTGAACGTAGTAAGTATGACACTTGCGTCTACTTCAAGTTCTTAGAAGACAATTTGTTCATTATATTTTTGTTGTATGTAGATCATATTCTGATAGCAAGCAATAGTAAACATGAGGTGATAAAAGTTAAATATGAACTGAATAATGAGTTTGGGATGAAGGACTTAGGGGCTGCTAGAAAGATATTGGGGATTAAGATCTCTAAACAAAGAGGTTTAAAGCATCTAAATCTGTCTCATGAGACCTATCATAGAAAAACCCGTGACAAGTTTGACATGAAAAACTTGAAACCTGTTTCTACACCGCTTGCTTCGCATTACAAGTTGAGTGATGAACAGTCTTTTAACACAGTGGAGGAACAATTATATATGGATGGTATTTCATATGGAAGAAAAAATTTTGTGCGAGAAAAAATTTCTTGTGGATCTGTGAAAGTGGTGAAGGTCTCAACAGGTCACAATCCATCTGACATGATCACAAAGGTAGTGCTTGACATCAAGTTTTTTCATTGTTTGAATCTAATTCAGTTGATGGGTGATTAAGTTTGTAATGGACTTAGAAAATTTTCAGTGTTTTATCACTTAAGAGATTTATACTGAACCAAGGTGAAGATTTGTGAGTTTAGTTAAAAATCTAAGTTTAAAGTTCCTAGATCATCTAGATGTTCCATTTGTTCTAGTGGTTCAAGATCGTCTGATGGGTATCATCGTTTGTGTAGAACTTTTGGTTTGGTGCATCTGTTTGTTTTATTTAATTTCCTTCTAACTCATGGTGTTTTAATCCCAATTATTATACACGTGGTTGGTTTTTATGAGAAACACATAGTGAAAAGTTGTAAGACAATTATTTTCTTTCTTGTACTTAGGAACGTGAACTTGACAATTATCTATAATGTAAGAGTTGAGAGTGCTATTATGAGGTTTAGAGAAAAACTCTATTGTAATCTCTAAGAATACTCATAGTGAAACTCTATTCGTGGATATATACTTGATTAATAGTCGAACCACATAATTTTATGTGATTTTTTGTACTCTTGTTCTTTCTTATTTTACTTTTTCATTCACCATTTTTATTCACGGTTTATGCATTTTCGTTTATATTAACTTGATAAAACAATTCATTAAATTTTGTTTATGGTCAACAATTAAGAAATGTGTCAATTATAGTTCTATTTAATTTGGCTGACAACATGATCTAGACTACAATTTCTTATTTTTATTCATTATGAGTTTTATTTTACCATTTTGTTATGTTTGATTTTGTAGTATCCATGTACAATAGCCTACTTAAAAGGTTTATATAATATAAGAGATTCCCGAACATTTGTTTATAATAGAACATTCTTTAATTAATTTTTAATTATATCATAAAATTTAATATTTTTAATTCAATTTTTATTTATTTTATTTTATTAAGTGTCTAAAATATTATTTATTTTCGCTTAAGTATCTTATCTTTGATTCTATTTTGAATAGGAATATGACTCTTATTACTATCTTTTCTATTTCCAACATTTATGGTCAAGTCTTGTGTCGCGACTGCGCTAAGCTTGTGCAACGCGTCACATGATGCCTCACCAGTAACCCTAATTCCACCGAAGGAAATATCCTCTTGGGAGAGGGAGTTGACCTAGATACAACTTATATAAAGGGTGATAAGAACCCTAGAAAAGGTACGTCGTTTCTAAGACTGAAACTGCTCTACATACTTTACTATTTCTTAGCCCAGTACTGACTTCATCGTCAGAGTGCAATCAATAGGGAGGGCCCTCTCTATTTCGACACAACCACTCTCAACCACCCAAGGAGAGAGTTGAAACCACCATGAAATAGGAAGAACCACTATCTGCCTTCGAAGTCAATGACGACTAAGTCAACCGGCGAGAACATTTGGCGTCTACCATGAGACCCAATAAAACTAGGTCTCATTCACAATCGTGTTAAGAGCCATCTAGCAACATAAGGAACACGAGGCAAGGATTAGTCGCACCAGAAGGAGGGGACAACGTCACCATGAAACAACTCATGGAGACCATACGTGCCCTTTAACAGGCAGTAGTGGTGTCCAGAGTCGATCAGGACCGGTTCCAGGTCGATCTGGCCGTGTCCCAGGCAAACAATGACGAGTTGCACAGGACCAATGAGGAATTGCGGAGAGATTTGCAACGCATAGGTGAGCACACAACTGGTGAGCGAACCCCGCCTGTACCAGTTAGGGCTCGCCCCATGCCGTTCTCGTAAGCAATCATGGACACTGTGATACTAGCCAACTTCATAGGTTCGAAGATCGCCTTCACGGGTGTAGAGGATTCGGAAGCCCACATCACGGCTTTCCACACCCAGGTGATGGTTTTAGGAGGCACCGGCGCCATGCACTATAAGTTGTTTATGAGTACGTTCTCAGGTACAACGTTGGACTGGTTTGTCAGCCTCCCTAATGGACACATCACCTCTTTCGACCAGTTCTCAACGTTATTCAGGGAACAATTCATCGTCAACCAGGCTCCCCCCTCCTATCTATTACGATCTCTTTGATGTGAAGCAGTATCAGGGAGAGCCTTTGAAGGATTTCTTGAACAGGTTCGGGACATTGGTGGTGAAGCTACACACCGAAGACGAAAACATGACGGTACACGCCTTCAAACGAGGGGTGTTGCTAGGATTTTTCAGTGATTCACAGATAAGGTGCCACCCAAAAAAGTTCAGTGAGATCCGACACAAAGTTTTCGCCCACATCGTTGCAGAAGAAGAGGTCACAGAGAAGCGCGGAAGCATCGACCCAGTCTGACCTCGGGGAACTGGTCACCCTCAGCCCCTGAGGGTACATGAGGCCACGACAAAAAAGAAAGCCTCGGGAAAACAATCGCCATATGAACGAAAGAAGCCTCAAACCAGGGCACGTGCGAGGGAGAACGCCCCCACGAGACACAATTTTCGGATGGACCTCAAAGAGTTGATCGCCATCTCTAACGTGGCAGACAGACTGAAGTCTCCACCGAAGACTAACAAGAGGCTAGGGCCCAGCAAGGATACTTGGTGCGAGTTCCACCAAGCCTTTTGCCACGACCTGCGCAAATGTTTGGCGTTGGGATTCCAGTTAGATGAACTGGTAAGGAATGGTTTCTTGAAGGAATACCTACAAGAACCGCAGGGGGGCCCGCCGTCAGCAGCCCCAACAGGAGATCAGGGGCATGAGGTGCCAATCCACGGAGAGATCAGCACCATCACAAGAGGATTCTCAAGAGGAGGGTGCACTGCCTCCCAGCGCAAGAAATATGCCAGAGGAGTGATGACAGTAGAAGCACAAAAGTCAGACTAGACACCCGAGCCCGACCTCGTCTTTACCAAGACCGACTTATAGGACGTGGTCCCACACGATAATGACCCAGTAGTGATCTCAGTGGTGACGCCAGAAAGGTACATCGCATCTTTGCCAACTAGGGAAGCTCGACCGACGTGATGTTCTGGTCAACCTTCAACAAACTACAGCTGTCTCTTGACCAGCTGAGGCCTTACGATGACTGTCTGTATGGTTTTGCGGGAGACCAGGTAGAAGTGCGGGGGCACATAGAGTTGAGGACAACCTTCACTGACGACACGACTTCCCGCACTGCTAACATCAGGTACCTTGTTGTTAATGCTCCCTTAACCCATAACATACTTTTAGGCAGGCCTGCTTTGAACAGAATTGGAGCAGTAGCCTCTTCAGAGCACATGAAGATGAAGTTGTCTTCCCTTGAAGGAGTAGTGATCACCATGAAGTCTGATCAAAAGGAGGTCAAAAGGTGCTACGAGAACAACCTCAAAACAAAGAGAGGAGTGTGCACAGTCACCACCCAACCTCCAAGGGAAGAAGGGGTCACCCGTGTCGAGATCGCCTGAGAGAGACGACCCGAGCCCGCAGAAGAAGTGCTGGAGAGGGAGATTGGGGGCAAGAAGTTCAAGCTTGGGAAGTTCTTAGGCCAAGAAACATAAGACCAGATTGTCGAGGTCATAGCACGACACATGGATGCCTTCGCATCGTCTGCCTCAGACATGCCTGACATTGACCCCGATTTCTTGTGTCATCACCTCACCATGAACCCACAGGTCCGACCTGTTCGCCAGAGAAGGAGAAAGTTCAATGATGATAAGCGTCAGGTCATCAAGAAAGAGATCCAGAAGCTGCTGAGTGTTGGCCACATCAGGGAGATTCAATACCCAGAGTGGCTGACGAACGTAGTGTTGGTCAAGAAGGCCAGCGGGAAGTGGAGGATGTGCGTGGACTTCACAGATCTCATCAAAGTCTGCCCGAAGGACTCCTACCCGCTGCCTAGAATTGACGCCTTGGTAGATAGTGCCTCAGGATGTAGACTTCTTAGCTTCCTGGATGCTTTCTTTGGATACAACCAGATCTGAATGCATCCCAGGGACGAATGCAAGACAGTGTTCATGACGAAGCTCTCCTCTTACTGTTACAAAGTAATGCCTTTGGGGCTCAAGAATGCAAGGGCAACCTACCAGAGGTTGATGGACAGAGTGCTCCTGCCCATGATAGGGCGAAATGTCCAAGCATATGTGGACGATATGGTGGTCACCTCCCAGGTGAAGGATCAACACATCGCTGATTTGGAAGAGCTATTTACCACGATAGCCAAGTACATGTTGAAGTTGAACCCTGAAAAGTGTGTGTTTGAGGTAGAGGCAGGCAAGTTCCTAGGGTTCCTACTCACTGAGCGTGGGATAGAGGCAAACCCTGAGAAATGCGCTGCCATCATAGCCATGCGAACCCAAATGACCTATCAAAGGCGAGGTTTATGCTGACTTCGTAGTAGAGCTCTCCTCGACAGCCACACACCAAGAGGAAGCAGATTTTAAATGGGTCCTCTCCGCAAATGGATCCTCCAACCAACAGGGTAGCGAGGCTGGCGTTATCCTGGAAGGACCAAATAGGCTATTGATCGAGCAGGCCCTGCGGTTTGCTTTCAAGGCCAGTAAAAACCAGGCGGAGTATGAGGCTCTAATAGCTAGAATACTGCTAGCCACAGAGATGGGTGCGAAGAGTTTGTTGGCGAAGAGTGACTCCCTGTTAGTAACGGGGGAGTACCAGGCCAAGGACCCCCAGATGGCCGCATACCTACAGTATGTCCAGATTTTAAAGGAGACTTTTGCGGTGTTTGAGTTAGTACATGTCCCCAGAGAACAGAATGCCCGAGCTAACTTGCTAGAAAAGCTCGCCAGTTTAGGAAAGGGGGGCAGACAGAGGACAGTCATACAAGAGACCCTGAGGACACCTCGAACCACCACAAGCAGCACAACAGAAGTCTAGCAAGAAGTCCAGCAAATAAGCACATCAGAAGGTGTTAAGAGGAGTCACCGGTCGTTGACTCAAGAAACACTGAAAACGCCCAGAATAAGTACGTACGCGTTATCAAGGGAAAAGTCAATGCACGTTTGCCTAGTTGAAGGAGGCGAAACCTGGATGGCACCCTACCGACTATACTTGGCTGATGGGATACTCCCGCTGGAACCCACAAAGGCCAGGGTAGTCAAGAAAAATTCGAGTAAATACACCCTAATCGACGGGGATTTGTTCATACATTGGTATACTCACCCTATTTTGATATGGGTAAGTGGTGAGCAGTGCACACGCATTATAGCAGAGCTTCACAAGGGGATATGCGGGAGTCACATCGGTGGCCGAGCTCTCTCATCAAAGGTCATTCGCACAGGATACTACTGGCCAACAATGAGGGAAGACTGCACAAGGTATGGACAACGGTGCAAACAGTGCCAACAACATGTTGATTGGCACAAGGTGCCCCCAGAAGAGTTAAGATCGATTCATAGCCCATGGCCGTTCCATACTTGGGAGATCGACATTTTGGGATCATTCCCTTTAGTGGTGCGATAGATGAAGTACCTTGTGATTGCCATTGAGTACTTTACAAAGTCGATAGAGGCTGAGCTAGTTGCTCAAATCACAACCCACAAGGTCCAGCACGTTGTGTGAAAGAACATCGTATGCCATTTTGGAGTCCCAAAACGTTTGGAGTCCGATAATGGCACCCAATTTGCAAGCCAACAATTGGGCAAGTTGTGCATAGAGCTTTGAATAAAGCAGGTGTTCGCATCAGTCGAACACCCCTAGACAAACGGGCAGGTCCAGTCTGCCAACTGAGTTCTGCTCAGAGGTCTGAAGAGAAGGCTGGAGAAAGCCAAGGGGACCTGGGCAGAAGAGGTTCGTAGAATTGTGTAGGCTTACCACACCACTCCCCAATCCACTACCAAAGAGACGCCGTTTAAGTTGGTGTATGGTTCACCACGTTTTTAGAACTTTGTGGCTGAAGAATCCAACGAAGAAAGAAAGGTGAACCTGGACCTATTGGACAAAGTCAGGGAGGAGGCTCGAATCAAGGGTGAAGCCTTGAAGAGAAAGGTGGAGTATGAGTACAATTCCAAGTTGAGACCTCGGCAGTTCCAGGTCGCCGACTTGGTGATGCGGAAAGCCAACCCTTACTAGCTAGAGAACAAGTTATCTCCCAAGTGGACTAGTCCATTTCGTGTGACAGAGGCGCTTAGGAACGGAGCGTACAAGCTCGAGACCCTAGAAGGTGGGATGATTCCTCGAACTTGGAACGGAGCAAATTTAAAGTTTTATATCAGTTAATTATTTCTTTGTACACAGTTTAGGGGACACTCTTTTTCCCTTATTAGGGTTTTTTAACAAGGTCACCCAATAAAGTTTCAGTTACAAGAGATATCTTTGCAAATATGTTGTATAGTGAAGTAAGCGAACCTCTCCCTTGGGTTAGAAACACAAAGACTGGGAACAATACGATTCTTAGTGAGCCTCCCTCTTGCGTTGGAATGCCAAGGTCGAGACAGAATGGTTCCCAGATAAAATCCTCCCTTGCCTCTATACGACAAGGACGAGGTCAGTAAGCAAACCTCTCCCTTGGGTTAGAAACACCAAGACTGGGAACAAGACAGTTCTTAGTGAGCCTCCCTCTTGCGTGGGAACACCAAAGTCGAGGTACAGAAACCAATATACTTTGTAAGCAAAGTACTGCAAGGGCCGGAGGTGAGGTACCAAGCCCTAGAGAAGGCAGCCCTGGTTGTGGTGTTCTCGGCTAGGAGGCTTCGTCATTACTTCCAGAGTTTCACAGTGGTGGTGATGACGGGCTTACCTATCCGAAAGGTGCTGCAGAAGCCGAACGTAGCAGGAAGGATGGTGCGTTGGGCGGTGGAACTTTCGGAGTTCGATGTCCAGTATGAGCCTCGAGGCCCCATCAAAGGCCAAGTATTTGCGGACTTTGTGGTGGAGCTCTCCTCGGTGAACGCACAGCAAGAGGAGGAAGCTAGCTTCAGATGGGTGCTCTCCGTGGATGGGTCCTCCAATCAACAAGGGAGTGGAGCTGGCGTGATCTTGGAAGGACCAAACGGGTTGTTGATTGAGTAGGCCCTAAGGTTCGCTTTCAAGGCCAGCAATAACCAGGCAGAGTATGAAGCCCTCATTGTCGGGATGCTCTTAGCTAAAGAGATGGGAGCGCGGAGCTTACTTGCAAAGAGCGATTCCCTTTTAGTCACAGGTCAGGTGACCGGGGAGTATCAAGCCAAAGATCCGCAGATGGCCGCGTACTTGGGGTACATCCAGATTCTGAAGGGATCATTCGCAGTGTTTGAGCTGGTGCACGTCCCGAGGGAGCAGAATGTCTGAGCTGACTTGCTAGCCAAGCTTGCCAGTTCGGGCAAGGGGGGAAGGCAGAGGGCGGTCATACAGGAAACCCTCAAGGCACTGCGAACTTTTGTTTCTGATAACATGGTAGGCGTTCATCAGGTCAGTGATGCTAGAGGAGGGGCGAGGAGTCATCGGTCGATGGCTCGGGAGACGTTGAGAATGCCCAGTGTAAGCGCTTACCCGGTTTTGGAGGGGGAGTCAATGCAGATATGCACCGTTGAGGAAGGGGACACATGGATGACACACTATAGGCGCTATCTGGCCGATGGGATACTTCCGTTGGAGTCCGCGGAAGCTAAGAAGATAAAGAGGAACTCTGCCAAATACACCCTCGTCGACGGGGAGTTGTTCAGGCATGGGTTCACCCACCTGATTTTGGTGTGTATGAGCGAAGACCGATGTACACAAACAATGGCAGAACTCCACGAGGGGATTTGTGGTAGCCATGTGGGAGGGCGGTCCTTGGTGTCGAAGTTCGTCCGTGCAGGTTGTTACTGGCCGACAATGAGAGAAGATTGCACGAGGCACGCCCAACGGTGCAAACAGTGTCAACAGCACACCGAGTGACACAAGGTGCCGCCAGAAGAGCTAATGTCGATTTACAGCCCGTGCCGTTCTACACGTGGGGAATCGACATTTTGGGCCCTTTCCTTTGGCGGTAAGGCAGATGAAGTACCTTGTAGTGGCCATAGAGTACTTCACGAAGTGGATAACCAGTAGCGCAAATCACAGCTCATAAGATCCAACACTTCGTATGGAAGAATATAGTGTGCCGTTTTGGCGTGCCGAGGCGTTTAGTTTCCGACAATGGCACGCAGTTTGCAAGCCAACAACTGGGCAACCTATGCGCAAAGGTGGGGATAAAACAAGTGTTCACATCGGTTGAACACCCCCAAACAAATGGGCAGGTTGAGTCTACCAACAGAGTTCTACTCAGGGGTCTGAAGAAGGTTAAAGGAACCTAGGCAGAAAAGGTTCCTAGGATAGTGTGGGCCTACCACAACACGACTTAGTCCACCACCAGAGAGACACCGTTCAACTTGGTGTAGGGGTCTGAGACAATGATTCCGATAGAGATTCATGAGAGCTCGCCACGTTTTCAGAGTTTCGTGGCTGAGGAGTCTAACGAGGAGAGAAAGGTGAATTTGGATATGCTGGATGAGGTCAGGGAGGAGGCGAGGATCAAAGCTGAAGCATTAAAGATAAGGGTGGAGCACAAGCACAGTTCTAAGCTAAGGCCTAGACAGTTTTAGGTCGCTGACCTGGTAATGCGAACAAGCTATCCCCACCCATATCAGTTAGAGAACAAGCTATCCCCCAAATGTACTGGCCTTTTCAGGGTGACGGAGGTCCTGGGAAACGGAGCGTACAGGCTTGAGACTTTGGAGGGAGGCGCAATTCCTCGTACATGGAATGCGGCTAATCTCAAGTTTTATTTCATTTGACCTCTAGCATTGTACACAGTTTAAGGGGACGCTCTTTTTCCCTTTTTAAGGGTTTTTTAACGAGGTCACCCAATAAAATTACGATTGAAGTATACATATTCTCAAATTTTTTGTACAATGCAGGGGCGAACCTGTCGCCTCGGTGTTTAGACACCTCGAGATGGAGTGATAGCTTCCGCTTAGGACTCCTCCCCCTCGAGCGTGAGCGCCAAGTGCGAACAGCAGGGTTCGGTCAGTGACGAACCTGTCGCCTTGGTGTTTAGACACCTCGAGAGGGAGTGGCAGCTTCCTTAGGACGCCTCCCCCTCGAGCGCGGGCGCCAAGTGTGAACAGCAGGGTTCGACCAGTGACGAACCTGTCGCTTTGGTGTTTAGACACCTCGAGAGGGAGTGGCTTAGGATGCCTTCCCCTCGAGCATGGGCGCCAAGTGCGAACAACAGGGTTCGACCAGTGATGAACCTGTCGTCTTGGTGTTTAGACACCTCGAGAGGGAGTGGCAGCTTCCGCTTAGGACGCCTGCCCCTCGAGCGTGGGCGCCAAGTGTGAACAACAGGGTTCGACCAGCAACGAACCTGTCGTTTTGGTGTTTAGACACCTCGAAAGGGAGTGGTAGCTTCCGCTTAGGACGCCTTCCCCTCGAGGGTGGACGCCAAGTGCGAACAACAAGGTTCGGCCAGTTAAGTCCTCCTTTGCCTTTGAGCAAAGACGAGGCCGGTGACGCGCCTTGTGGCTAGAGACCTTGAGAGGGAGGGGCAGTTCCCGCGTAGGACGCCCCCTCTCAAACGCGAACGCCAAGGCTCAGCGAAAGGATTCCCAATTAAGTTCTCTACTGCCTTGGGGGCGAAGATGAGGCCGGTTGGTGTATCCTCCCTAATCGCAAAGTATGGGTAAGTATCAGCAAAGGAGTTTCCCTTGTCTAAGCAAAAGTTAAGGCAAGACTAGTTGAAGGTTCACTCATGCTCACATCCATCACGGGTTGCTAAGCAGTTAAGATAGAGGGCGAGAAAGCGTGCTACCTAGAGTTCGAAGTTTTAAAGTTTGTCAAGGACTTAAAGGTGTTAGCATCATAACGTTTTTGGTAAGAGCGTCAAGTCAAAGATGCAGTTATTGGCAAACAAAGATAAATAAAGGTAGTAAAGAAAGGTGCGAGTTATATTAAATAAATGTTTCGGAGGACATAGCTTCAAAGCCAAAGTTACACAAGTTCCTTTTGAGGGCGCCTTGGCACGATCTGCCTATCCACAATGTGGTTCGACGTTGCGAAGGGGGAGACGTTCATCTCGGGATGCTTGCAAGTAACCTGAGCGAGAGCGTCCTCGAACCCTGCTGCATAGGCATTGGTGGTATCGTCAATGAGCTCCGCTTTGGCTTTCCCGAAGGCTTCAGCTTGAGTGGTCAGTTCTGCCTGGACCCTCTCAAGGGCTTCAGTTTGTGCGGTAAGCTCAACCTCCACTTTCCCCAGCTGCACCTCCCGATCCGTGGCCCACTCTTCAAGTTTGACCATCCTAGCTTTGTTGGCCACGGCTTCCTCCTCAAGTTCCACCACCTGGGTACGTAGTGGCACAACCTTGGCCAACAGAGTGGTGTACTCTTGGCCCTTGTCGAAGAGCTTCTTGTTGGCCTCCAGCTCAGCCTGGCGAAGGGCGTTTACTTCCTGATGTAGCGCAGTCTCACGGTTGGAGAAAACCTAAGCCTGTTGGGCCAGTTGCTCCTTCGCCAGAGCCAGTTCTTCAGCCAAAGCCATCTGCTCCTTTGCTTTTGACTCCACCTCGTGGGAAAAGGCGTCAAGTTGGGAAAGGAATTCGCCAAGGCTGAGAGCCAGGATCTCCCACACAGCCTTTCCGCTTGAGCTTCCCATGGCCCCTCTCTAGTAGCCCTTGAGGATTTGTTGAAGGACCAGGGGAAGTTCAGGAGCAGGGGCCAGTTCAAGTACACTCTCACCGCCACCCTCGAGCGCAAGGAGGCCTTGGGAGAATGAGGCGCTCGGTGGAGCAGAAGGCGCTGAGGCACTTACGTCAGCAACAACATCTTGACGAAGGGCCAAGACCTCAGCAAGTCTTGCTTGCTTCTCCTCGTTCAGCACCATGCCTGCATTAAAACAAAAGGGGATGAGAATTTGGCAAGGTTACCAAGAGGTAGGAAGTTAGCACATGCATAAGTATGAGATAACAGACAAGCAAGGTAGTAAAGAGATAAAGAGGGCTCAGAAGCAAGGCTCTATACCAATGTAGCCCACGAGACTAGATGGGTTGTACTCATGCTTGATGAGCTCGACTGTGTTGAAGACCACCCCAAGGCTAGCCAGCACTTGGCACACCTCGCGATCAACAGAGGATAGCTCATCAAGGGTCTTGGCTTTTTTTAAGGGTTAACTTCCCCACCCAATACAGGGGAAACTTGTCCAGCAGGGTGCTGTCGTGCCCAGAGCAGCACACCCTGAAGAATTTCCTTTTGAAACCCTTGTAAGATTGTTGAAATAAGGTGAGGATGACTCTCCCTGTCACCCCGCTGAAGCTCACCCAGAGGTTCTTCCCAGGGTTCTTGGCTTCGAAATAATGAAGGAAGACGTCCACAGAGGGTGGATGGCCGAAATGGTTGCAAAGGATGGAGAAAGCCCTCACAAAAGCCCAACTGTTGGGATGCAGCTGGGCAGGGGCAACGTTCACTTCGGTGAGCAGCTCCCTCTCGGAGCTAGTGAAGGGGAGGTGCTGCCTAATGCGTTTGAAAATGGTTTGGTAGAAGAAGAAGAAAGGCTCTCCATCGTTGGCACGGTTGTCCGTGCACACGGGTTCACCCTCTGCACAGGGACGAACCGAGACGTACGCGTCACTCTCTCTCCCAAACGCCCTACCCAGGAAATCGGGCTCGCTATGCAGGTGTGCCCTCCAGTCTGCTATTGATGTAAGGGTGGAGGTTTCAGCGAGGAGTTCATCGGATGCCCCAGGGTACATTTCTCTGTAGTTGACGTTGGGTGGAGGGTTGGAGGTAGTCTTCGTTCGTGCCATGACGAAGGAAGCTAAAAAAGCAAGGAGAGAAGAAGGTAAGGGTCCAGCAAGGGGGGCTACGGTGTAAAAAGAAAGAAAAACCCTACGCTCGCAGAAAACCCAGAAAAATAGAGGAACGAAGAGTAAATGCAGAGGAAAACCTAAACGCAGAAGTTTAAACAGGCCCAAGCAGTTATCAATGCGCGAAATCAGAAATAAAGAGCAATCAATGGAGAAAAATCATACCTTTGATTGTTGATGAGCGAAAGTTCGGGTTTTTGCGAAGGTAGGAAACCAGAGTGTTCGAAGAAGAAGACGAAAAGTGCAATAGAAGTTACAAATGATGGAACAGTGCATGAAGCGCGCACTTTGAAATACTTAACGTAAACTGGGAAAGTGCAAGCGACGGTAAGTCCCAGCCGTTGGATTAAGACACGTGTGCACATATTAAGGAAGGTACAGGAAAGTGTCATTTCGAGACACTATGCACGTCCTGTCACAGGAAGCCACGTAGGTCGGCAGGGTGAGGACTTAGTCTCTTCGCTGAACAAGTTGACAGCTCGAGACTGGGGGGCTTGTGTTCCGGACGGTCCTCGGACCTCGGCATTGACCGCATTTACGGTGGGGCCCCGAATGCTGGGTCCACTAGGAGGCTGGGAGGATAGGTCAGCATCTCGCAAAACACACGAGTGAGGGTAGCCGAGGAGGGGGCGGCGTTGAGGTGAAAAGGGTGGTTTCCAAGCCACACTCCAGTCATCAGTAAGGGAGAGACCTAAATCACGGGGGGTCCATGCATGGAGTGTGGGCGGGAGGGTAGGGTGCGACACAATCAAAGAGCTGTTGAATCAAGTGTGTTCAAGCTTTGAAGAATCCAAACCCTTTGAAGGTTGATGGAAGGCTGGATGTGCTTGCTGTTGCTGAGATATGTTAGAATAGGATCTGGGGTAGATTATCTGTGTTAAATCCACTCTTGATTGAATCCAAAGCTTAAGCATTCTCAAACCTTTTAATTGAAAGTGTTTTTCAAACTAAGTGAAAAACAACTTGTTGTTTTGTCGAAACAACTGATTGTTTTATACTTAGGTGTTTTTATAAAGGTTGAAAACTCTTTTTGATGGTTGACTTGCTGTCAAACCAAAACAACCGATTGATTCGAGCATTCAACCGATTTTTTGTTTTGGGACCATAACAGAAAACTGTTTTGTGCTTTGACTGAGCTTTAAATGATATTATAACTGAATACGCTCCAGTTTTAAATGCTTTGACCAATCTTTGAATGCAATAAATAGTTTGTTCAAATTTTGTAACAAACAAGAACTTAGTTTTAATCAAAGAAAAACAAATTTGAGTTTTTCACTGATTTTGCTTTTGAAGAGTTGGAGATTGCTTTGAGATTGCTTTGATCAAGAGAGTGTGATATAGGATTTTCATCTTGTATTGATTTCAGATCTTTTTTGTAATAAGTGTAATCCTTTTGTACATTGAAGAAACTCTGTGTGTGAAGCTGAGAAGTGTTTTGTGTTCTTGAGGTTGTCAAGATCAACATTCTTAGTTGTGTTTGTGCTGAGCCAAAGGAAGTGTGTGTCTAGAGGGGATCAATGTCATTTCTTTGGTGGTGTTGTAAGTAATCTAGGGTTGATTGCTTAGTGGATTCCCCAGTGGTTTCTGGGAAGACTGGATGTAGCTCTTGGTTTAAGAGTGAACCAGTATAACTCTGTGTGTACAATCTCTATCTCTCTATCCCTTAAACTCTTTAAATTCAGTTTATATCTGTGAACTAGTATAAACAACCGATTGTTTCTGCGAAACAACCGATTGTTTTTATGGTGTTGTGCTAAATTGATTTGTGTTTTTGGCAAACTGATTTCTTAATCAAGTTTTCTCGAAGTAATTTCATTCTAGACTTAAAAGTTTGCGAAAACCCTCTTTAAACCATACATTCTAACAAGAGCCACTAGGAAAGAGACGACCTGTGAGGGTCACATTCTAGGCTGATCTGCATGCATGGTACGTGAGCAGCTAGGGCACTCCCAGGACGGATGATCCCAGAGATTGGGTGCCCAAGCGGTCATCCTGCGCCAGCTGCACTCTGGAAAGGGAGTCTTATGCACTAAAGGCCCTCAGAGCGGGTGTTAGTGACGCTAAGGCATACCTACAGTAAGGCTAGTTACAATTAGCGAAAGTGGCAAAAACACTAGAGTATATAAAGGGTAACAACCAACGTAATAAGGTACGCATTTCTAATGCAAGTAACACACAGAGAGAATACACACACACAAAGCTCTTAGAGTTAAGAGTTTTTGGTGTTTCTTTGCCCGAGAGTTTGACTTGAGCGTCGAAGTTTAAACGGCCGCGAGGGCGCCCTTTGTCTCTTTGTTTCAGGTGATTCTGTCGGAGGTAAGGCACGTAGAGACGGAGGGATTCTTGATGCAAGGGTGTCGTAAGTGCACAAAGACATTTAGGTCAACTGGTGGGAACAATATGGTTCTTAGTGAACCTCCCTCTTGCGTGGGAACGCCAAGGTCGAGACAGTAAGATTCCCAGATAAAATCCTCCTTTGCCTCTATACGACAAAGGCGAGGTCAGTAAGTGAACCTCTCCCTTGGGTTAGAAACACCAAGACTGGGAATAGTACGGTTCTTAGTGAGCCTCCCTCTTGCGTGGGAACGCCAAGGTCGAGAAGAGTATGGTTCCCAGATTAAAATCCTCCCCTGCCTCTATACGACAAGGACGAGGTCAATAAGCAAACATCTCCTTTGGGTTAGAAACACCAAGATTGGAAATAGTATGGTTCTAAGTGAGCCCCCCCTCTTGCGTGAGAACGCTAAGACTCATAATAGAATAGTTACCAGTTAAAATCATCCCTTACCTCTATACAGCTAGGACGAGGTCAGTAAAGGAGAACCTCTTCCTTGTCTTGTAAGGCAAGGTCAGTATGGTTCCCAGTTATACGTCTCCCTTACCCCTATGTGGAAAGGTCGAGACCAGCTAAGTGAGCCTCTCCCTTGTCTTGTAAGACAAGGCTGAAAATAGTGAGGAGTGTAGAGGTTTCGAGGGGTTTAACGTATACGAAGAAGCGCAAGCGGCAACGAGCCTTAACCGTTGATCCTGCCACATGTATGCTGATTAAAAAAGTATGGTGAAACGTCACTTCAGTGCACTGTTCACGTTCCGTCACCCTAGCATCACGTAGGTCGTCGTGGGCGATCACTTAACATCTTTGCTGAAACAAGTTACAGCTCGAGCCTGGGGGGCTTGTGTACTGGCCAAACCTCGGACATCGACTGAAGAGATTGGCATCAGACGTGACATCGGACCTCGGCAGTCCAGTCATATTAATGGGTCACGTAGGTAGGCCCCAGAAATACTAATGAGTTATTATCCATACAAGAGAGGGACCTAAGTCACGAGAGGATTCATGCATGTGGTGTGAATAGCACGTTCAGGTCTAGCATAAGTAAATAACCCTTGGAGACGCTAAGGCCCATTAGGGTGAGGGTTTTCAAGGGTAGACTGCATGCATGACACGTGAATACTTAGGGCACCTATAGAGCAGATGGCCCCGCAGCGCTGGTACATGAGTTGGTACCCTGACGGTCGTGCTGTTAGAGATTTTGCACTCCAAAAGAGTCAAGTCTTGTGACGCGGCTGTGCTAAGCTTGTGCAACGGGTCACATGATGCCTCACAGTAACCCGAATTCCACTAAAGGAAAGATCCTCGTGGGAGAGGGAGTTGACCTAGATACAACATAAAGGGTGGTAAGAACCTTAGAAAAGGTACGTCGTTTCTAAGACTGAAACTGCTCTACATACTTTACTGTTTCTTAGCATAGTACTGACTTGATCGTTAGAGTGCAATCAACAGGTAGGACCCCATCTATTTCAACGGAGTCACTCTTAGCTACCCAAAAAGAGAGCTGAAACCACTAGAAAATAGGAGGAACCACCATCTGCCTTCGAAATCAACAACGACTAAGTAAACCGACGAGAACAAATCTTATAAACATGTACCACACATGAAAATCTTAACTTTAGTGTTAGACTAGAAAAATATTGTTAAGCCTATTTTGAACTTAATTCGAAATCTTGAAATTTAAATGAACCTATTTGAATATAACGGGCTAACTAATCATTTATCTAGTTAAATCATTATTTTTTTCTAGTTAACCCCAAATTTTTATTATTTAAATATTAAATATATGAGATTGCAGTGCACATATTAAAACATTTGTTGCATTAAAACAAATGAGGAAATTTTTTGTGGAAAAAGAAAATTTATATTTAACATAGAAATTTTACCTTGGAAGTGTTAAACCCTTTGGCATTGTGGAATTTGAAGGATAACACAATTCTTATTTATCTATTATTCTATCTTCTTCTTCTTCTTCTTCTTCTTCACTCTGAGACTCCGAGTGAGTGTGTATGAGTTGGGGTAGCCATGGGGAGTTCACGAGAGCGATTGGTGAAGGCGGTGAAAAAGTTCGTGGATGTTCGGTACAAGGTTTTCAGCAATCGTTACGGCCCAACCATCATCGACATATTGGACTTCCCAATTAAGGTTGTCTTGTCTCCCTTCACTCTCGCCTTCGACATTGCCGGCTCTGCGCCTCGCGGCTTCGGCGTCCCCGAACTCATCTCTAAGCTCTCTGCCACTTCCGTCTTCGTCAGTCTCTTTCCCTTTTCCCTATGCAATTTTCTTCTCTCTCACTTTTTCTCGCTATTTATCTATTGTTTTGTACAATACGATTCCCTAATTTCTGGAGGAAGTGATGATTACTGGTAGCCGGATTGCCTCTGTAGAGATACTTGTAGAAGGCACATGTGGTCTTGAAAACTATTATTTTCACTATCCTGCATTTATGTAGTTACATAGATATAGACAGGAAATTAATTGCTGTTGTTTTTCCAGTTTCTGAAAAAAAAAAGTTAGAATGAAGAAGCTGAAAACAATGTAATATTTTGGTAATGATTAGTGAAATTGAAAATGAATAAAAAAGGAATTATGTTAAACCAAATAAGTATTTTTGGAAACCATTTTACTTTTTAAATTTTTTATCATTTGGATTATTGATGGGAGTTGTATTCTCTGGAAATTTTATCTTGTTAGTTCTAGGTTCAATTTTTGTTTTATTTTTATAATGATAGATGTTGCTTCATGGCTTGGTTGTAGGCTATAGCTGCTCTTGGAACTTATGACATTGCATTTGAGCTGGGGAGGAAGGTGCTATGTCAAAGGTGCTGTTTGTATTCCTTGATTGTGGTTTTGTTGTGTCACTTGAATACATGATACCTTGAATCTCTTATGAGTTTAGTGTTGCTCATTGACTTTTGTAAACTCTAACTAAATGTGTGTCTCAAGAACAGGAATTGTAATACATGTAGTGGATGGCGGGCCTTGCGGTGTACAATGTGCAGAGGAAGTGGGAGGGTGCATTATCAAGTCAAGAATTACACCTTGAAGAGGTATGTGACTCTCCATTTGGATAAATTTAGAGGTGGCGGTGAGTATTACTATGTAAATGTGGTTTGTTTGGTGCTCTTGTTGAAATTTTTAATAGAACCCACAAACAATGAAACTTGCAAAAGTTATTTCAAGATCATAAAAGTTGAGATTCTAGTTGAATTAGAATACGTTGCAATCTTCGTCATTTGGGGTCATGCATGATTACTTATGTAGTTTGTCCAAGCTTCCAAGAAAACTACGTAATAAATACTCACACACATACACAAAGTTCAGATGGGAAAAAAAGCTACTCCATCAAATCCTTATTATAAGACACTGTTAACACAATTATAACTGTTTAATGAGAAAACGAACACAGTCTTTGGGACTTGAAAATGTTGTAATAGCTTTTCATTGGGAAATACCTGAATTATAACTCAGCCTATATCTCTCTTTTTTAAAGAAAAACCCCAAAGTAGATACCAAAAACATTTAGTAAAGGAAAACCAGTAAAAAAGATAAATGTATCATTGGAGTATAAAGTCACGTATAAATTGGACCATATAGAGCATGTACAAGGTGTCTTATAATAAGGACCGGAGGGAGTATTAGTTTAAACTCATACTAGTTTTATGCCAATGAATTTTTCTAAAATGGTGGTTGACCTAAAGTCACACTAAATTAATATATTAATATCTGAACTGCAATGAAAATATCTGCTGTCAAGTAAGGAAATGTGTATCTGATTTATATAAAATGGGCATAAGATAGCTCAGTATATTTTTAGTGGATAACTCTCTTCTATTTTGATTTCTTTTAGTGCACGTCATTTATTATTTTGAGATTCTCCTCCAATTTGTATATACCTTATATGTTCTTCAACTTTTAACTTTTAGTGGAGAGAAGCCAACTGCTGAATCTGTAGCAGACGCCATTGCCAACAATCGGGCTGAGTTGGTGCATCTACCGTCATCCTTGGATTTTCAAAACCCACTCCCTTCAAAAGAGTGTCCAACTTGTGATGGAACGGTGGGAGTTAAATTCCAAGACAATTTGTCTTTTCATCCAACATTTTGTTTTCATGGATAGGTTCATTCCCGCTGAAGTAGTAATTCATGAGTAAACTTTAGTCCTCCCCCTGCATGCGCACACACCTACTCACCATAAAACAATTCTACTTTGAGACCAATAGTTAGTCTCATATGTTCTTCATCTGATAGCTTTAACATTGCAATGTGTTTTGACCTTTTTTTTTGAAGAATTTATTTCACTTTACACAGGGTGCAATGAGCTGTCCTGAATGCAAACACAGATTGGTGCATGTTAGGATCTCAGCAGATGATGTGGGTATTGTTGACTCTTTGGTGCTTGGTTCTTTTCCCATTATTGAATTTAACTCGTTCATATTTGATCTTTAATATTACCTGTGAAGTTTTAATAATCTATTTATAATATGTAGCCAAATGTGGCTTTGGCAATTAAACTAATCTTTTGTTTCCACACCAGTATTTTGATTGATATGTCACTTAGTGATTCAATACTATATTTTCTCGCTTTCTATTAACCAATTTTTACCCACATCAGCAACGGCAATTTTTATTTTAATTTCTTAAATGAATTAGAATCCATCACTTACATTGTATAATAACCATTGATTAGTGGAAACAGTGAGTTCTTTAGATGTAATTATACTTGTAATTGCTTCAAAATAAAAAATTTGCTTCCTCAACAAATATTTTCTCAAACACTTGGTCGATTTCTCTTGTAACAATGACAGTATTTAAATCTTGCAAAAATCTCATAACTTTTTAAAGATTTATTGGATTATTTATTTTACTTCTCAATGATATGTAAATTATTAAAGTTAAAATACACGCTATCGGAATAGATGCTAAAATTATCTTATTGATCAACTGTTTAACAAGTTGGTGTAATGCTGGTTCATATTATTTTAAGCATCCTTTTCTTTGGGCAGATTATGGAGCCCCCTTGGCAAGCTTATAATGTCTTGAAAAAAATGGATTACCCATATGAGGTTAGTGTTATTTCTTCTAAGATCAAATTTGATTCTATTAAATAAGAAATTCTATTGTCATTATTTATTATTGCCAATATAATACAGATTCCTCTCATATGCAACCGAACAAACCTTGATCCTAGGCATTTGTACTCATTTCTTTACTTTTGTGTGCATTGGAATTCATGTTTCTCTTATATTAGCATTTCATGCAAACTTTTGTTGGTTAAATAAGTGTGTCAAGAGGAGACATAAAATATAAAATTTATTATACTTCTGATTTCTCACTCTTTTTTTTTGACATTGAAATCATTAGTATATGTTTTGTTTTTTCCTCTTTTCAGCACATAGTTCACAGCATGAAAGATCCTAGTATTGCTGCATTTTGGCTGATTACATTTCCTCAGATCATGGGTGGATTTACCTATGATGATGATGTGAAGCAGAAAATATGGTGGCAATACAAGGTTTACATTTCTATTCCTTTCCATAGTTCAGTACAGTTCATCTACTAATTATTATCTTATGATAAATGATTGCTTGGTAAAAGAAATGATGAAATTACATACCTGCTTTAAACAAATTTTCATTGCAAATTTGTCATGAAATATGAATATAAGGTGAAAATACAATGTTAAGGCCCATTATTAAACAAAAGAAATGTGTTTTTGCTTGTTTACCCTTATATTTTGGTTAGGAATGTGGTCCACAAGGATAATAATATACAACAAAAGTAATATATTTCTGTTCCTTGCTACTTCCAGATGGATGAGAATAATTTTCAATAACCTGGTTTTCCTTTTGTTCTGCATGCTTGCAAGTGAAAATTTAATTTCCTCTATTTTCTTCTTCTGTCAATTCATTTTTACTCTCCTTGAGCTCAGTGGATCGTGCACCTCAGTTCAGAGATTGGTATTTGTAGAATTCTAATTTTGTGAAAATACAAGAAACAACTGATCTGAATATATGAATCTGTCAGCTTGTAGCTTTTTGAAGGTTTCATCCCTTTTTCCAGCACCAACATAGTTTTCCAAGCACCTATGCTGTTTCATCTGCGTGTGTGTGTTTTAATACAGAAGGATTCATGGGACCAATTGACTGAATAATCCTGTGTATTTCTCTAGCCGGCAAACATAATGTGTTGGAAGATTTTCTTTGTACTTAGTACTTTGACCTGTATGCCAGTAACTATTTGGAATTTCAGATTGCTTAGGAAAATGGTGCGGGAAATTGGATTTAATATTTAAAATGGAATTGAAAAAAAAGGGAATGAAGGTCATAACTCTATGATTATACAACCTTTCATTCGATTAACCTTTTCAAAAGTTAATCAGACATTATGCAGCCTAAATCATCATCTGTCATGTTCATTCTTTATAGAAGTTGGTCAACTCTATGTCTCTAAATATATCTATTTTCCTTTTCCTTTTGTGAGTGAATTTAGGAATCTAGGCGGTATGATCAACTCCGAGATGTGGTGGCCAAGAGGAAACCTGGGTGGGAGTATCTGCAGGAGGTAAGCTTTTCATCCTTTGCACTAACCATGGCTATCTGGTAATGCCTATGCTCATATTTTAGATGTGGAAGTCACAAGCGATATAAATGTTGGGTATGCTGGGGATTAGTTGCTAAAATAAATGGACGAAAAGCTGATTCGTTTACTATTTTTCTGATAATTATGGTAGTTTTTTATTAGTTGGATGCTAGATATGGAGTTATTTATGTGGTTGATTGACGGTGGCATTCATCTTAAATTTATGTAATTTTCTCTGGATTAAATTTTACAATGTTTGTTTATTTTGAATTGATGTTATCATAGGCCTTGATATCTATTGATCCTGACCGTGCAAGGGATGATCCTGTCATAGTGAAAAATGTCCCTTACTATAAGGCTCAGAAGGCACTGGAGACAGAGGTTATGAAGCTTGATCCTCCAGCAAGACCGTCAAATTGGGGTGTACGTATTTACTATCTACACGTAACATTTGCTAGTTATTCCTTCAGTTAATGTGCACAATTTTCTTTCAAATTAATTTATAATGTGTTTTTGATAATTGCACTGCTTGAATTCTTTATCCCCAGTTGGTTAGAATGCGCATATAGACAGTTGCATATACTGGATTGACATGGTCAGTATGACTTAAAAAACAAGCTGGCCTCTAAGCTGGTCCAAACATGCCTCTTTATGTATTTGCAGTGAATAAGTCTAATGTGGGTGATCCACCAGGATGGGCTAACTCGGTTTAAATATTTTTGGCTTCACAAATTTGTTAACACTGTACAAGGATGACCCTTTTGAAGTGCATTCTACTACAGAACACTTCCGATGTTTTCTCCTTTTATTTCTTTAAGCTGTTCAATGGAAAATCAGTGGGGCGTAAACCTTTTGAAATTGCGGCGAGCCTCTGGCTCAAATGCATAAAAGTGAGAATATAAATTTAACAGCATGCAAAAAGGGTCATAAGATATTCATAAAATATGCCATCACAACTTTTCACTACAAAATATATTGTTAGGTTGGTCACTCCCACTTCCATTTGAAAAAGGAAAATTATAAAAGTAGTGTAGGTTGTAGGCATATCCTTCTCAGAAATGAGACATAAACTGCAGAGAATTGGCAGGAGCTGGACCTTCCATTGAATGCATCGTCTTGGAGTGAGGAGGATCTCAAAAATCCAGAAAAGTTCTATGAAATGACTGTTCTTCTTAATGCCCAAAGAGAAATCTCTGATAAGATCTTGGATGCACAGTGGGAAACTAAATGGCGTCAGGACAAGGTTGGTGGTTTTTTTGTCTTTACAATTAGTTACTTTGTTTATGTTGAAAGGATCAACTAATCAAAACCGACATATGCTGTAATCAGGCATTTCATATGATGAAATAATAATGTTAAATTGCGTGTACAATTGTCTTGTCTCAAGATCACACTCTTTTTTTTTAATCAGCGTCAAGATCACACTCTTGGCCTTTTTAGTTTACAATGTTCATGTATGCTTGGTTTTTGCTTCCAATTCAAGATTTCAAGCTGTCTGTGGTTTGAGTTGTGTACTTAACCGCTCTCAGAACTATTACATACCTTTAATATATGTTCAGTTTGTGGAATATTATATTATTCTTGCACACTTTCAAATGTCGCTGTCCATCAATCTTTTGTGCAAGTGACTGACTTAATTTCACCTTCAGTTGAATGAGATGTTGGAGGCCAAGGTGAAGCCATTCATTCAGGATATAGACAACGCAGTTCTTCCTGAGCCTATTTTAATAAAACCACAAAATCAGGAAAAGGTCTCTCTTTTCTCTGTTATCTGCGTTCGAAACATTTATTGATTATGCATGTTGCCCAAGATAGACAACTTTTCTATTTTAATTAATTTGTACAATCTCTTCTATATTTGTTTTTTCAAAAACTGATTTTTAATTTATGTATAAACTAATTTTACTTTAAGAATTTTTTTCTTCATTTTTCCATGTTTTTTATAAGTGCTTTTGGAGAAATTTTATCGAAAACATGTCCTAATTTATTAGCTTTGGAAGTTTTCATTTTTCCATTTTGAAGTCTACTGTATTTTTGGATACGCAATGTGCAGTTTGTTGCATGACAGAATTTTCTGATTGAATTTTGTAATTTCCACTATTCCTTTCATCGTGTAGAAGATACGAAGTTAAACTTCAGAGCTGAATAAACATTTAGAAGTTCATTAGTTGTTCGTCTTTGAAATATAATAGGAGGAAGTTAATGTTTCCTTATTATTATTATCATGTTTTACTTTCTCAGCAATATCCCTTCTCCTAGTTTTAGTTACAGTGATGATGTGATTTTCTTACTTTGCATGTTGCTCCTGCAGAGACAACGGCGAAGGTGGTTTTTCTTTTGACAACAGAGACAAAGCTACTATAAATATGCTCCAGCATGCTTGTTTGTAGTCCTACTATTTTTTTGACATGATCTGTAACTATGCATATTGTTGGAAGCCTGGATGCAGTGTGTATCATGAAGCACACATGTTGTGCCTCTGTTTTGTGCATCATTTTGTGGAGGAACCAATTGTTTTTGACACAAGTAATACAACTTGTGGAAAAGAAAGTCCAGAGAGACATGCAAGAAGAAACAAAAACCTTTGCAGATGTTACATTTTGTTGTTGTGACAGACATGTTCCGAAGATACCATATTTGGGTTAAATTCCTTTCAATCCTGTCTTACTGAAATTTCCTGTAATCCAATCCTTCATGTTGTTTACTCTCAACTGTTCTGTTCACTGCTGATATATTTGATGATTTTTACATTCACCTACGCATTACACACACTAACACGTAGAATCAAATATCAAAATCCACTATTTGATTCTTATAGTGTCGCTAATAAGTAATTTTGATCATTATAAAAAATAAATTACACATTTGGTTAAATTTTTTTATAATTAAGTTATTTTGATCTGATATTGGTATAAAATTTGATTTCTACGTATTTTCAATGCTAATAAATGCTACAATTTATTATTAAACATTATTGTTAATGTTCTATGTAAAAAAGTAATTAGCATTGTTATATATTAATATTTTTATTTGAAATGTAATATCAAATCAATTGAAATTATAATTGTTTAATTTGAAAATCAAATAATCAGAAGTACAGTTAAATTTTTTGTAACTTCAAATTGCTGTTTGCTTTCATACACATGCATATGCAGGCATAAATCTATGTTGGAAATTCAACTGTCTTTATCAAGTTTTAAATTTTATGCCAAGAAAAAGTCAGTGGCGATTTTTTTTCTTCTAAACACTGAGATAGTTTAGGATTTAAAGAAAAGTATGATTGACTCACTTTTCAAAATCTTTTGTTTAGTATTTACTTGTGTGTTTTGTTTTCAACTTAATCTAAGACCAACCTTAAAGTTCATAAAGTAATATTCAGATATTTCGTTTTACGCGTTTAAATATTTTTATAGAAAAATATATTAGTGATATTTTATTTTTTAGAAATTTTTATTCTGTATTTTTTCAAGCATCTTATATTTTCTCACCTTTTATACAACTTTAAACGTCGAATTGTCATGTTTTATTAATTATTATTTAATATTTTGTGTTTTCAAATTTCTATTCATTTAAGAAATTGTGCTAAAATATTTCAATTTAGTGGTAAATATTTCTTTTAAAATTTTGTAACTCATACTTTTACTTCAGTTTTTCAGTTATTCTCTTCATAATTTTCATGTTCCAAGTTCTCAAAACATTTTAAAGTATTTGATAAATATATATATGAGATTTTCCATTATAATATTTTTTTGTGTATACAATTTTTTTCTAATTCTATCCTTATTAATATATCACATTTTATTAATACAATGGAGTATTTTGTCGTTTCATATGAATTACTTAAAAAATAAAATTATTTTTTAATTTTTTAAATTAATATTAATGTACCGTTTTTATATGACTCTCTCACTCTTTTCTTATTTCCTTATTTTAAGGCAACAAAAAGAGTATTCTATCACACATTTTCATACCAAATCTCACATATAAAATAAAAGAACCTTCACTTTCAATCACTCTGTGCACTCTATTTTTTGTTTTGTTTTTTGACTCATCCAAAATTATTTATGTATGTTACATTTCTATCATCTTAAAAAAATTAAGTAAAAAAAAAAAAATATGAATACACAAACGTGATTGCGTCTTTGTTTCCAGTAATATTAATAATGTGCGTTATATTAGATAGTTTTTTGTTACATAATAGTATATAATTTTATTTTATATTATTTTTAATAATAACGTATATTAAATTAAATTTATTTAAAAATATAATAAATAGTTAATATTTGTCCTATATATATTTATATCTGGTAATATGTAAAGTAGTGTGTAGTTGTATGATATATTTTGTAATATTTATATTTATTAATTGATATGTATAATTTTATATTTATATTATAAAAAGAAGATCCTAAGAACTTGAGTAGTGTCTTCACATGCTTCATCTGCATTTCCACTCTTACTTTCCAAATAGCCAACTCGTGACACACCTCACTTTCACACCAAATAGCTTACACCTACTTTAAAAATGTACCTTGTCACTTCACATAACCAAATAGCTTATTAGTTGTTAGACATCTTATGTTAGATTAGACACCCTATTTTATTTATTAAATTTTTTATTCTCTAGATAAATTTAATTTAGAGTATAAAATTTTCATCAATCAAATTTTAACTAAATAATTTATGGAAGAATGAGTTAGACTTATACTGATTTTCTAGTAATTCATAATTTATCATATTTGAGATTTGAGTTTGTTTGAATTTATATGTTATTGGTATGAAAACACAATGTTCGCAGCATAAACGAGTATGTTGGAGATTTTACATCAACTAAAAATAAGATCAACTTGTAGTATAGACAAATTTCACCTCGTGAAGATAAACTAGACTTAATTTTAATAAATTTTATATTAAATAATTATAAACCGTCCAAATTTCATTGTATTATATTAGGGGTAATAAGTTTGTGTTTTATCCATATATTCATGTATACCAGAGGAGTTGGTTTTTATATTCTCTACTTTGTTTTATTTATAATTTTTTTACTTCAAATAATTTATAATCTAATTATTCAAATGTTTGTTTTATTTATAAATTTGTTACTTCAAATAATTTATAATTTAATTATTATTACAGTAAATGCGTAATCGCACGTAATCGTAATGAAGAAAGATAGGTTTTGATAAACCCTAATTGTAGAGAAAAATAAATATAAAATAAACTTTTATTCACTTGTATATTAGAGAGTAAAATACATGATGTATATATAAGAAAAATATTAAGACCTAGCTGAAACAGAAAAGGAAAGTTGGGCCAAACAAACAAAGCCCAATAGTTTAAAATAGAAAATTAAATATATTAACACCCCTCAAGCTGGGGAGTAGATATTTGTTAGGCCCAGCTTGGATTTGAGAGTAGAGAATTGTGCGGAAGCAAGGGGCTTGGTGAATATGTCAGCAACTTGCATTGCAGAATTAGTGGGCAGTAGTTTGAGGAGATCAGAGTTAACTTTTTCACGAACTAGGTGACAATCAATTTCGATGTGCTTGGTTCGTTCATGAAAAACTTGATTGGAAGCTATTTGAAGGGCAGATTTGTTGTCACAGTACAGGGTTGCAGGCT
>Ga0123342_1001900_pt1 | contig 34955 bp, 15 predicted proteins | sample Turbeawhitnodule_FD_89960 | JGI IMG/M metagenome (GOLD analysis project Ga0123342, IMG submission 89960) | Root nodule microbial communities of legume samples collected from Mexico - Turtle bean Mexico white nodule | ecosystem: Host-associated > Plants > Roots > Nodule | place: Mexico: Nepantla... | reverse complement strand
CTTTGGTTGCTGAGTTTTATGGAGTTATACATGCTATGGAGGAAGCTCAAAAAATGGGACTTACTAATGTCTGGCTTGAATGTGATTCTGCCTTGGTTTGTGCTGCGTTTACTGTTAGGACTACTGTTCCGTGGATGCTTCAGAATGGATGGAATACTTGTCTTAATTTTTGTGGGACAATCAGGTTTAGGGTAACTCATATTTTTCATGAAGGGAATGCGTGTGCTGATAAGTTGGCTAATTTAGGATTTATTCATAGAGAATCTTTTCATTGGTATAATAGACTCTCAGCTAGTCTGTTCTTAGAATTATTTATGAATAGGTATAATCTACCTATGTATCGTTTGTGTTAACATATGAGTTTTGGTCTAGTCCCCCCATATTTTTGTATTTTCTTTCTTCTTTTTAATAATATTTTTTCATGTGATGGCAGATGATTGTTGTTACTTGAGGTGTCAGCTTAGCTGAGATGTCAAGTTGCATAGTGATGTCTAACACGAAAACTTTATAAAAAAAAAACAAGAAAAAGAGAGGAAAGTGAAATATATTATAAAAAAATCATTAAATAATTATGAAGTGAATGAATAAATAAATTTAACCTAAAATATATTAACTAAATGTTTACATTTTTAATCACCGAATAAATAGTGTTTTATCAATGGATGCTTTCTAGTGATATTTTTATTTAAAGAGTTCATCCCGATTCTTAAATAAATTTTGTTGATAAAATATATTTTATTATAATATGAAAGTTTTATAAAAATAAATAATAAAATAATAAGACTTGATAATTTTATATATTTTATGTGACAACCTTTATTTCTTGTTTACGAGACAGTTAAGAGTTTTTAAATTGATTTTCAAGAACAATTTGTTAAACATATATAGTAATTCTATTTATTCTTACAATAAATTTTCGTATAACTTATATTTTGTCTAATTATATTTTCTAATTAATTTTAATTTTATAAAAATAATCTCATTAAATATTTTTAACTTTATATTTACACACATATAACATTATTTTAATTTTAAAAATATTATTTTAAAATTTATTACCTTTAAAAATTTATTCTTATTTGTATACAACTTATACTATATTAAATATACACGGAATTTTATAAAAAAATATTAATATTGAACATAATTTAAAGGAATTCTTATTATATCTCTTTTAAAAATAAGTTTAATAAACATGCATGATTAAACGTTTTACATAGTTAACCATCAAATATATTTATATATTGTTAGTAAGATTTGATATTTAATATAGATAATTTTTTTATGTAGATAAAAAATATCAAATTTATAAATGTGTTATTGAGCTCCATTCTTTATTTCATTTAAAATTATCTTTTTTATTTTTTTTTCTTTGTGAACTCTCATTAAGATGGAAAATAATAAGAATATATAAGAAAAAACAAATGCTTATCATACCAATAAGATAATGTATGTCATTAGAAATCAAACTCTTTCAATGTTAGAAACAATTGAAGCAACCTTATCTTATAATAACAATTTATATCTCAATTAGTATTGAGTCACATATCAATCTTGAATCAAACATTTATCATTATGCTAAATGTTATAGTTTATAATCATAATACAATTTTTTATTTATTTAAAAGTGGAACTGTTCAAACGTCACAATTCGATTGCAACATGACTCACTTAATTTGTGTCACATAAAATTGATGTTACCTACAAAAATATTTTTCGAAAGATGTTAGTGTGACAATTTACACTGATTCATTAAGATTAAAATGGTTGATGATTTATACATCCTTATTAAATGTTGTAATTTGTTTTGTGTTATGTTGATAGTATGATGTGATTAATATATGCATGTGTTATGTTAAACCTATAATATTGTAGGTAATATATATATATATATATATATATATATATATATATAAATTGATGTATATGTTCTCTTAAAAGCTTCATGTTTCAATGTTGTGTTGTTGGTATTATATACACGAAGTTGATAAAGATGATAGAAGAAAACCTTATGATAAAAACAATTATCATATTCTAAGACGATTTACTATAGCAACCAAATTAACAATTTAATGTAATTTTTTTAAAAGTAATTTATATTATATTTTTCTCTTTATTATAATAAATAATTATAAGCATAAAGTTTATCACTGCAAGGTTTTTGCTACCAAATTTAGAAACTAAATAATTGGTAATTAAAACCTTGGTTGCTAATTAGATACCAATTTATAAACTATTTAACAATAATAAAAACTAATTTAGAAATTTTTTTTTTAGTTTTTAAAATGGTCTCTAATTTAGTTATTATAGTAATTAATTATTTTTTTATCTAAAATTAGTTTTTATTTCATATTTTTTGTGTTATTTTTTTAATCTTTATTATTATTATAACCTTTAACAACAAAACTCTTATTAAACTTTATAACTATGTTGTGCGTAAAATTAAACAACACATCTCATACGTTAATGGAATTGTGTGGACTAGATACAAAACATTTTGTCAACACTCTTTTATTCTCTCATTCTCATTTATTTGTCAAGATCACTCCAAAAAATAAAATAAAACACAAATTTGACAAGCCTTTTTTCCCCCTACAATCGTAGAAAACGAAGATGGAAAGTAAAATTGATATCATTGCCAACTAGATTGCACGATTCAAATATGGAAGAATAGAAACACATTTTCTTCTAATCCATAAACAAGAATTCAGATTCAGCTATTTTTGTCCATTTTCTTTTTAACAGAAGAAAAAGAAAAAGTGAACTTTAAATCTAACTCAATACATAAAATTATATATTTATAGACAATAACTTGATTAAACTTTTTTGTTAAAATAAATTTAATATATTTTTTATATCATATTGTTGAGTGTGAAGTCCGGACTAATTGGATTAGGCTAACTAGACACCATGTTTTAGTAGGTGAGCTTAACTATTGTGTCGCCTCTATAATATCTATTTAAGATATCTCTGTACTTGTAATAAAATTGTAACAAACAAAATGAAAACCTAATTAGTTGCCCGTGGACGTAAGTTACAGATTGACGACCGAATCACGTTAAATCTTGTGTTGTTTATTTTCTGCAATTGATTTGTGATTGTGTGTTGGTGCGTTTTTCTCATTACATATTAAGAAGCTGACTTTAAAAATATAATTTAATCTTAAAAATTAATTTATAAAGTAAATTTTATCCATTTATATATTATAAAATATTTTTATTTTCAGTATTTTTTTTATTGTATTTTAAAGTGGAAAGCTGAGTGGCCTTTGGTGGACATTTTGTTTTTGTGTCTCAGACAGCCAGCCTTATGTGACTTTGACTCTTGGCAGCACCTAAAGGTCAAAGTTGAATACAAGTTTACTTCAAATTGTGACTCTTTAGCACAAACCACTACATGCTTCAAATGGAATACAAGGATAGTAAGAGAAGGGTTGTGTTGTGCCATCTACTTACACTTCTACACTCAAATGACTTGAGTTGCAATAGGATCAGGTTATGTCAATATTATAGACTTAGATTTCACATGCAATTCGTTTGTTAAGTTTTTTCTTTTAATCAGTAAAGATGTTTAGTTCTAATATGGATTCATATAAAGGTTTTTTTTAGAGTGATGCAATTTGGAATGTAAATTTCCAAAACGAGTAAAAAAACTTTTTTATTTTCATAAATAATAGGTAAGTCGTACATCACATCATGTAGGAGATTCTATAACAAAAGTTGTATACAAAATTAACGAATAATTAGAAAAAATTAATAAAGAAGTTTAGTGTAATTTTTATTGAACTAAGCACTGAGATCATGTTTTATTCCACCTCTTAATACGATATATATTAAAGTCATTTAGAGCATATATTAAAGTCATTTAGAGCATGTTCTAGTGAGAGTTTGTTGGACTTATCACGTCATCAAATAAGTCCAACAATCTCGATGTTAGGGAGTGTGAGTGTGTTAGAGATTTCACATCATGTTGGATATGAAGCTAGGACCAATTAGGTTGAACTGAGTAGACACCATGTTTTAGTGAGTGAGCTTAATCATTGTGTCCCTTTATTATCTTTCTATTTAAAGAGATAATTGTACTTGTAATTGGTGTGCAACAGGATATAATGAAAACCTAATAGTTGTCTGTGTGGATGTAGGTTGTAGTTGGCGACCGAACCACCTTAAATCTTATGTCATTTATTTTTCTGCAGTTGATTCGTGATTGTTTGTGATGCTTCCGTATGTGTTTTTTTCCATCATTTCATATCCAATTTTATGAGGTTAAGTTAAGTTTAAAGTCATTTTCTTAATATAATCCACGTATAATCGATCTATAATTTATAAATTAATTTTATCTCTAATCAATATCATTTCTTTAAATAATTTCTTAATTTGTAAGCTAGAGTGAGATCATGACTAAACTCTCTTTCACTCGTAAAACAAAAACATAATGACGTCTCTACAATCTAGAGACACTATGCAAAATATCAGTGCCAATGTCTTTTTTTATTGAATTCCAATTTTTTTTCCGTCACTTAGTGAGAAGGTTAGAATCGTGTTTGTCTCAATATTAGGATCATGTCCCACTCAAAATTACTTAATTGATATCATTATATTATTTTATTTTCTCACTTGCATCAAAGATTTTCCTTTAAATTATTAAGAATTGAGAGTGCACATATATACCTTATCCTCTAGATACGCCAATACTTCAACCACTACAGAAAAAAATTCTAAGGGTGTTGGATTTTAATACCCCTTTTGACAAAAAAATATCTTAGTTGTTGGATGGGAATGGCACCTTATTCACCACTGATTTTCAACTAAGTTCTTGAATGACCACTAACACAAAAAAAATTACCAAAATGGGGCAAAAAGTGAAGGATTCCCCCACCTTTATAATTTTTTTTTTGGTTTACTTTAGTAGTTTTGGTTATACCTACACTACTACAAGAAAATAAAGAAATAGAAACCAATTTTTATAGACAAAAAGTAATTAGTTGCTATAGTGACTAAATTAGAGATCATTTTATAAACTAAAATTTTTTTGGATTCTAGATTAGTTTCTATTATTATTAAATGGTTTCTAAATTAATATTTAATTAGCAACCAAAGTTTTTGCTACCAATTATTTAGATTCTAAATTTGGTAGCAAAAATATGTATTTTTGCTACCAATTATTTAGATTCTAAAAATCTTGGTTGCTAATTAGACACTAATTTAAAAACCATTTAACAATTTAAAATTGGTTTCTATTTCAGTGATAAAAGAAATACATAAAGTTTGAAACATTTTAGGAAATAATGATATTTTATTATCAATAATGGATTTTTTCCAGCTTATTTTGTTGAGAAGTTAGAGAGCATGGTGACTTAGAAAATATGGAAAGAAGAAAGTGACAGTTTTTGCTAAGGAAAGAAAGGAAGTAATTAAATATTGATTAAGGGTAGAAATTTAAAAGCTAGAATGATTAGGCCTGTATTTCTTTTACATTAAGAGATAAGGACACGTTTTCTTTTATAACAAAAAAAACTAATCATAATTTTAATTCATAAGTTTAAAACAGGCGTATTCTTCTTATTATGAAATATAATAAATAATATACTATCTAAAGTAAAAAAAATACATGAAATGTTAATGCATGTTTTTCTTTTATTTGATAAATTGTTATTTATGGTAAATTTATTGACTTTTTATAATAACTTTTTTAGAATGATACGTAAAAAACTTTGTATTGAGTATATATTCATCCTATATTGTATGTTTTTGTTTTAGATTGGTGGTTCTATTTGTTAGGTGTTAGTTATGTGGACTTTAAGTCTAACTCAATATCATAAAATCGATTTATGGGGTAAAGTTTGCACTCACTTATATATAATGAAATATTCTCATATCAAGTCGATTTGAGATCTTCAACACTATTAAAAAAAAATCATAATTGATGTTCGATAGGATAAAACTTCAAATAATTTTAATAATATTCATAAAAATACACTTTAGATTTAACTTTATCTTATAAAATCGACTTAGTTATATATTATGAAATAATGAGAAAACAATCTTAAAAATAAATTCCATTTCCAAGACCTAGAGAATGCACTAGTTTATTCCTTTCTATGATTACATGAGTAATTTGTAGCAGAAATTAAGCCACCCATGTAAAGTTTTCTTAGTTTCAATGGCCACTTTTGACCCTGTTACAGTTTAATGCAAATAACAATTGGTTTTCACTTTATTCTGTTATCTTCTTATAATCAAAGTTAAAGAGAAAGAAACTATTGATTTTGATCTATCCAACTTACTTTATTGACTAAAAGGAAACACGTTTATTTCAATAACATTATTGAATTGTAAAAAAAAGTGAAATAAAATTTAGCATGCATGCACCCAGTGAACTCATTTGTGGATACAGAAAGATATCAAAATTAAAACAAAATAAAAACAACAAGTGAAAATGAAATACTAATGACATAACTATATCATATTTTTTTTTATCAAAAATAACAGTTAAAATCGACAAAAACAATAACAATAAAACAATAATCAGATACTAGCTCAAAACTCAACCTAACATCCCTTATTGCTAACATATAAGAAATCCTAACATCGTATCAACCACCAACTTCATATATTCTAAAGGTTCTAAACACCAATTGGAAAAAAAAAACGAAAACAGAATGAGATTTTGCATAAATCCAAAATGAAACATTATCTTCCATCGAAGCGAACATTATATCATCACTTAGTATGCAATTATTGAACCCTTCTAATTTTTCAAGGCTTATTGGCTTCAACATGCTTGAAACCACCAATAACACCACCAATTCCACCTATAACACCTCCAATTCCAATTCCTTTGTAAATGCCTCCACCAATGCCACCAACTATACCACCACCACCACCTAAACCATTACCACCAATTCCAACACCTAGACCACTACCACCACCTAAACCACTCCCACCACCACCATCTCCTCCAAATCCACCCCCTAAACCACCACCACCTCCACCTCCTCCGCCATATCCTCCTCCTAAACCACCACTTCCTCCACCCAAACCACCACCGGACCCTCCATCTATGCATGATTCAGGCTTCTTCACCTCTTCCTTAGATTTTTTCTCCAAGTTCCTAGCATCAACATTCTGAAACATTAATCCCAGCACCAAAATAACAACCCAAATGAACTTCCTCTCCATCACCATCTTATAATATTTTACTGCTACACACTTCACTGATCACACCACCTATGTATGCATGGATTTATATAGTTCTTGCTTGCATGTGAACGAATAATAATGTTCATGTAAAAGAAGAGGAATAGAATTTAATGTGCAGTTGGAGATGTTTATTGCAACCTCACAAGTTACCTTGCCTCAAAGTAATAGACCAGCTCTACCACATGACAGTAACGTGAACTTCCATTTTGCATTCATGATTCGCACACTTATATTTTCTCTCCATCCACCATTTATATGTATAAACTATAATCATCATCAATTCTCAATTAATTTCATAACATACCAAAACAATAATATGGTACACTTGAAGTGACCAGCTTAATAAATCAAAGGTGAGTTCATGTGATTTTATGATATCAGTTTCTTTTTCTAGAATGCAAAGCTTAGAGACAGGATTTTTTTGTCATTCTTCGTTCTCTTTTGCAAAAAAAAAAACATCTGTATTATTACTCTTTCTTCTGCATATGCACCAAAATAGTTTTTCATCAGTAAGAAAAAGAAATATGAATCACTTCGTTCATCCCTTTTACATAACAAAACAAAAACAACCAACAACTCCTCTCACATGAGACTGTTAACTCAACCAAACTGAACATCTTAGAACGAAAATAACACCAAAAAATCAATCTATTCAAAACTATCAAATGTTCTTCGTCATAAATAAACAAGTCAACGGATCAAAACACTAATCAAAAAATACAGAAGCATATTTCGTTGTAATCCAGATCAAATCTTTAGTTGAACCAAAAATCACTTCACCTTTAAAGATATGTTTATTTCTATGTCTCCAAAACTCAGGCTATGTAACATTTATAAAGGCTTGGTGTCCGTAGATCATATGCACAAAAATAGTGTTTTCAATTTTTTTTGCTGATTAAAATTATATAAAAAGTAAATGAAAGTTTGATGCTTTTTTCTGTGATAATCAGAGGTACAGTGCTCTATCTCTTCATTAAAACCAAATTGTTTTCTTTTCAAGCAAATATTTGAGTTGGATTGCAAGGGTTTGAGTTGAGATATATAAATTAACTTTGAACAATGAAATATATTTCTCTATTTGTTAAATATATTGCACATTCAGACTTAAACTTTTAGACTATTTTAATAAGTGTCAATTGGCATGTTAATAATTTTTGGTTTAGTGAATGATAATGAGTTCACTTAAAGAAGAAAGTTGAGCAGAGATGAAGAACAGAGTTGTTTGTTGGTGGTTATGCAGTCATAAATTGTACAGTGAGTAGTGCAGAGGCCTATTCTGACAAGCTGATACAGTGAGCTCAATATTGTGTAACACTGTTGCAGTATGTTGGAATTATTTTGTCGGAATGGTGGCACACTACCATCCAATATTTCTTGGTGGTAGATGCTGATGGTGTATTCAATATGGACCATGTACATTCATCTCAGATATTTTCATAATTATGTTATTATGATTAATACTATACTGTGAAACATTACTAATCATTTTAACTGAGTATGTTAGGTAATTCTTTCATTTACCTTGTTCAAACTCAGAATACTTAAAAACTTGAATTCAGTATTACTTGCTTGAAAAACAAAGATTTTCTTAATTATATATATAGAGAGGAAGAAGCATAGGCTTCACAACTAATTTAAATGTAAACAGGACCATAGTCTGCATCATGTGCATGTTATACTGTTGGCTACAGTGCAGTGTATTAAGAAATAAAGTTTAAGTTTAATTCAAATTTATAAAATGGTTTAAGATGAGTTTTATAATCACATATATACACTATAAGAAAATAATAAAATAGAAACTAATTTTTAAAGACCAAAATAATTAGTTACAATAGTAACTAAATTAGAAACCATTTTAGAAACTAAAACAAAATTTGGTTTCTAAATAAGTTTCTAAATTGATATCTAATTAGCAACCAAAGTTTTTGCTACCAAATTTAGAAACTAAATAATTGGTAGTTAAAACATTGATTTCTAATTATATACCAATTTAGAAACTATTTAACAATAATAGAAACTAATTTAGAAACCATATTTTTTGTTAGTTTCTAAAATGGTCTCTAATTTGGTTACTATTGCAACTAATTATTTTGGTCTCTAAAAATTGATTTCTATTTCATGATTTTCTTGTAGTGGTATATATATTATGAAATGTAAGTATTTCTACACATTCTCTTTATGTTGAGATTGTCAATTCATGTATGAAACTATATATTTGTGAGTATTTCGATAAGAGTTGAATAGTAAATGATCTGATAAGTCGAACAAATTTTAAGTTTAACTTAATCTTGTAAAACTGACTTTTATATGGTAAAATTTATATTGTTTTATTGTGTGTATGTAAAAGGAAGAATCTCTCTTTTCTCGATAGCTTTTGGTAAAATATTGAATGACTTGGACCATTGATAAATAATTCTACATGATTGTAGGTAGAAAAAGAAATAATTGTAAGTAGAAAATGATATAATTTTATCGATTTCCTTTTGATTTCTTATTTTTAAATAAGCATTAAAATTATGCAACTCGATCACCCTTTCACTCAATGGTCACAATTTATCATAATTGTGTTTTATGTTTAAGATTTAGTATTTAGATTTATAATTTAATATTTTAAATTATAATGAAAAACTAAATAATAAAGAAAACCCAAAAGTGTCTCCCTCAACTCCATTTCAAACTCAATAATGTAGAAGAGGACCAATTATAATTTGTTAGCTAAAGTGCCATTAGTGCTGCAGTTTTCATTGTTAGTTTGATGAAGGAATTGACAAAATTATAGTTGCAAATCAAATTTGCCGACAATTTCTCATCATATGTCACTAAATTGAAAAAAAAAATTGTGGGTTTGTGAAGAAATTGTATTCTTGATTTTAAAAATATATATTAACATATAACAAAATTATTTTTATACTAAAACTAAACATACAAGTTATTAAAATATATATCTTTAAATAAATAAATAAATGTATATTATGTATAGATAGATGAATTGGTTATGCTGAAAGGTCGGGAGGCTGAGAAGTCGAAAGAAAAAGCAACAAAAGATGCGTCGGTAAAAGTCTTACATGGAAGGGTATATACATGTGTCAGTTTTAATAAGAAACACGTACAAATGATAAAAAGCTAAGTAAATGTTAAGGATAAAATTATAAAATAGAAAATCAATTAATAAAGGATAAGCAAAAGATTTAATATGAGGTGATTTGAGATGGCAAGCCCAATAGATCCATTTAATGAGTAATATAAATAGATAGAGAATTTAGTTTAGTAGTTTAGTTTTTTGTATGAGCGATGAAGACAAATACTAACTTACTTTTCGAAGAATTCTTGTCATCTTATATATTTGAAGAAGATAAAAAAAGATTTTGAAAAGCCTTAAATGTGATGATCAATAAGAGAATTATTTCTATATCAAACATCCAACAACTATATGAAGAATTGAAGAAACTCTGAAGCTATAATGTACATATTCCAGAAGTCTATATAAAGACATCAAGGATGGAGAACACACAACAACAAGAAAGCGATAAACGATATATTCAATTGTATAGACAAAGTTGTAAAGTTGTGTCTTAGATTTGTGCTTATACATTTTCACATCCGCTAGTAAGAGAGAATATGTGAGATTGGATTTTGAGCGTCAGCATTGAAAATTCTTTGTTGTTGAGCATACCCTGTGAATCTTATTTGTTCTCTTTAAAAGAGAGTTTTTCTCATTTTATTGAGAGATCCTTGATCTTAGGAGGAGATTAGGATTGTGTACCTCAAGAGGTTATAATACTTGGTTAACCCATAGAGGTTGAGAATAATGTGTACTTGGAGAGGTTATAATGAACCTCCAAAGGTTGATACTATTGTGTACCTCTTAGATGTGTACAATACTAGTGTACTTAAAGAGGTGGATAATACTTGTTAGTGAAAGCCTTTTGACTGGGTTGTTCAAGGAGACTAAACGTAATTTTTTTTTATGGGTGAACCAGTATAAATCTTTGTGTATATTTATCTCTACACTTCCTATTTGAATCGGTCTTGATTACTAATATTCCACAAATTGAGTTTGGACTCCATTTAAAGCCCCCTTCCAAAGCCAATTGGACCTCCAAGTTGTACAATGAACTTGATGTTAAAGAAACAAACCCTATAATGCCTAAGTGAAGAGAACTATAACTAAATATGTTATACACTTGGTGATTATGTGAGTTTCTATGATAATGCAACAAATGAGGAAGGAGATTTGGTTGAATCAATAATAACCACCTAATTTTATTCTAAAAGGAAAATAGGAGAAGGTATAGAAGTTAAAGAAGAAAAAAAAAATATGTTAAAAGAAAGTCTTCTAAAGTAGCATAAGTATTAGGCCAATTAAAATTGTGATCCATACCAAAAGGCCACTATTTTGAGCCCAAACACTGTTCCTTCACAAACACAAAATGAGGAAAGAGAAAAAGTGTGTGAAGATCGAAACATTACCCAAATTTGACACCACATAAAAACCCTAACCCAATTTCACCCTTCACCGCTTAAATTCCCCTTTCATTCCTCAAATCCCTTTCTCACAATCGCGATTTTGCTTCGTGCAATCTCTGCGATTCCGTTATTCACACACTCCCATGGACGACATGGAAGACGACGCAAGGTACCCTCCCAAGTCCTTCTCTCTTAACCGTCAGAACCCCTCTCACCGACACAAACACCCCGTACGCGCCGCCCCTTACCACCGCCCAATGCCCACGCGCTACGACCAGTCCGTCGTCGACGACGACGACGACGATGAAGAAAACGAACACGAAGATTTCAACGACGACAACGACGAAGGCGAAAACGGCTACGACGAAAACGACGTCGTCGGGTATCCCCGGATCCCGAAGAAGCGCAAGGTGCTAGTTGCGCCGGGATCCTACGAATTCGCGCCGCGTTTCAAATTGTCGTACGGTTCGCGCGGTTCGGGTTCTTCCGGGGAGGAGTGGAGCGATCACGAGACTTTCGTGCTGCTGGAGGTGTGGGGGGACAAGTTCCTCCAGCTCGGGAGGAACAGTTTGAGGTCGGAGGAATGGCGCGAGGTTGCCGAAAAGGTTTCGGAGGAATTGAAAACGGATAGAAGCGTGACGCAGTGTAGGAGCGTGCTGGACAAGCTGAAGAGAAAGTACAAGAAGGAGAAAACAAAAATGGATGAAATGGGAATGGGCTCTTGCAAATGGGCCTTCTTCAAGAAGATGGACATGTTGATGGCATCTTCTGCAAGGCAAGAGTATGGCCTTGCGTGTGGGGTGGATTCTGGGGAGTATGTGTTTATGAACACTAGGATTTACTTGAACAGGTCCAATGGATTTGATGAGATGAGGGACAGTCCAGGGGAGTCTGAGAGTGATGATGATGATGAAGAGGAAGAGGAATGTGGTGGTGGCGGTGGTGCTGCTGCTGAGGATGAGGAGGACGAGACATCGTTCCGTGTGTTGGCGGATTCGATTCAGAAGTTTGGGAAGATTTATGAGAAGATTGAGAACAGCAAGAGGCAGCAGATGATGGAGTTGGAGAAGATGAGGCTGGATTTTAACAGGGAGTTGGAGCTGCAGAAGAAGCAGATTCTCGAGAGGGCGCAGGCTGAGATTGCCAAAATTCAGGAAGGGGATGAGGAGGATACCGACACTTCCACGGAGAATCTCAGTGAATGATGTAGGTAGGTAGGTTGGTTGGTTGGTTGGTTAACGATTTAAGGTGTGTTTGGAATATTTGAAGAACTTATTTATAGTTTACCAGGAATTATGATATAATATTTATGTGAGTGTTTGAGTAAGCTAATGAAGATAACACATCATTTCCTCTGTAAATTGTTTTAACATTTCAGGTTATTTCAGTAAGCTCACAGGATAGGCTATGGCTTATATGAAAATAGTTTGACCTTGTTAATACTTCAATTATAGAAACAACTAATACATAAACATTAGCATGATAAGTACATAATTAAGCTGCATACCGGGATGCATCCCATGTATATATTTTTGTATACCTTATGCTTTTAGTACACAATATATAATTTTGTAATCTGATTGATATGTATGTTTGGGGACCTAAGGTGCGGTGTTATAGTATAAAAGTAGTAATAGTCTTTTTAGTTGGGTTTGGTGGTTATTAATTATTTATACTCTTAATAGTATAAATATAAAATAACTATCTATTACATAAATCTGTACAGAATTTTGTGTATATATATATATACACATACATATATATTATTGGCGATAAAAAAAATATTTTTTGTTCTGGCATATTGTACACCGCCTCACTGTGATTTGGATGCAGATATTTTGATTTCCTTTTTGTTCTTGAATGTGCTGACCAAATTTGTTTGCTATGAAATAAAAATATTAAAGAACATTTTGAATGTTTCCTATAAGTTCAAGAATTTACTTCTGGATTAAGATGTTATACTTATAGGAACATAACATAACTATTGTCAAATTATCCTAAGGTGTTCAATAAATGCTTATTTCTAACAAAAACACTGCTTGTAAATAATATATAGAGTTTAGTTCCAGATAGGAATATTCCATGATGAAGGGTTTAATATAGGCTTCACTTTATATTAATTGATTTGGATTTTGGGAGGCAACCCACCCTGAACATGATTTTATTATTTTCTTAAGGCTGTTTGTATCACAAGCATTCATAGACTGTAGTCCGGTCAATTTTGTCAATGATTTCCTTTTCAATGGAGCAAATGGTATCTGGTGATTGGTAATCAACGAAATTAGCATTGTCAATGAACCTGGGAAAGAAAGCTCACTCTTTGATCTTTTTGAATAGTTCATGTACCAATGCACATCGTATAAGAATCATTGGCTTGATTTGGTTCGACTGTTCATATTGAGTCTCAGATCATGCAGTCAAATGAAATTGGAATCCCACTTATATTCTATATGATAACAAAAACTTAGTAATTTACTTGCTTGCTGTGAAGTAGTGATAGGGATTTCGTATAAATCAGATTAGAGTCGGTTTCACCATGCCATAAAATTAAGAAAAACGTGTGTTTCTGTTTGTTAGAGAGAGAAACAGGGACTATAATTTAGCAGCAGACACATATGCCTCAAGAACGTAAAATGCTGACATTAGTCCCTAGAAATCTCAAATGTTGCCCACATTAATCCTTTTCAATGTATAGTGTGTCCCCTGCATAAGGACAATTCAGACCAAAATTTGTAATTTTTGGAGAATAATGTAACATTTTCAGGCTAAAGGATGACAGAGTCAGGTATTGTCAATTTAACATTACATTTGTTTTGATGAGTAGCAGAAGGAGGTGTGACTGATACTGTTGTTTAATCAGATTATATGTTGGAATGCTGTGATGGTTCAATATCCATGCTTAAGGATGCCAACAAACTTCATTATAAAGTTGGACAGTGTAATAGAGTTAGTTACATTGAAATCTAGTTTTGGGGTAGTTTGCGTTGCATTGATTCTTTATCCGTAAGAGGTGTGCTTTCATACCCTATCAGTTTGGATTTGTTACTATATATTTACACGTTTGATTGCTTATTTTAAATAGCGCAGGGTATCTGATTATTCCACAATATTTGAAAATGATATTGCAATGTTTTATTATTTTTTTCTGTTTTAGTAGATAATCCTGGAAAGGGTGGTGATATCTTGATAGAGTTTACCAGTTTTGGAGGGAACATCATCTACACGCTGAAAAAGAGATGCACCCAGTAAGGTTTTTGACCTTTTTGTTCCCTGATAATGGGGAAGTTGATTAGAAAGGGTAATATTTTTGTATGGGTGACTAACAATAATCTTGGTGCACCATTAAATAATTTGCAGCACATTTCTGTAACTTATCTGTCTTTGAATGGAAATGAAATGTTAATAGTATACTAAACTTAAATACACCTCCACTGAACTGAGAATCTTGATGTCACTATTTGGAATGTTTTGTTATGGCAGTTGAGCTGGAGAACAACTCTTGCATAAATTAGCTTTAAAATGATGTTAGTGTCCATTTGTTATTTCAATGTAAGAGTTCTGTTTGCTGTCTTTTTTGTTATTTCATTGTATACAAGAGACTTTGATCAGTAATACCCTGCTAAGGCTCTGCTGATTCCCATTTTCTTTATAACATTTTTATAGATTTTATTTTTATTACATCCTAAATAGCAAATTCACCCATGACAATTCAATATTTGATAAAAAAAATTGGTTTGAATCTCCTGTGATTTAGATAAGTTATTGTCTTTATATTTTTAAGAGTAGTGGATTTTGCTCTTGGTCAAGTCAAAATGTTTATACTATCAATGGTATAAAAACTTACAGCATTTTAGAAATTGGATCCTTACAACCATTGTTTTTATAATATAGAATCAAAATAACTTTGACCAAATCTAGAAAGATTATTTTTTAACCACGTTTTTACTCAAATAAAAAATTAGATTATGGAACTGAAATATGAAAGGGTGAAAGGGAGATGCCATTACCACCATTGAACAGATTGGTCCTATTTTTATTTTTCGAATAGTTGCTAAAACATGAATTACAGAATTAGTAAAATCAGGCAAAATTTGATCAATTTTGTTAGAGAAACTAGTTTTTAAAAAATGGCTTTTATTTTAAATTATATTTTTCGACTAAAATATTTTAAAATTTTATGTATAGGTTGTCATTTTTAATTTAAATTAAATGCATTAACAATGTAAAAAAAAATTACTTGAGTCATTTTATTTTATAAAATATATTATATTATTTTGTATGTCGTTTCATTTAAAAAAGTATTATTTTATTCATAATGTTAAGATATAATTTATTATTTCTGAATTTGAGTTAATCACAATTGAATTATGAGTTAAGTATTTTCTTTATTCTTGTAAAATAAACAAGTATAGACCTACTCATTTTATAGTTAAAATTATATTTGAACTTTAAATTATGGAATATTCGGTAAAATGATTAGTTTGATTTTAAACATATAATTTGATGTCTCATTATTGTAGTTCATCACCATAGGTATGCCGAACGCGAGATTTATAATTGTGTGAATTCTATGATTGACGAATTAAATTGATGTTAATCTTGTAGGATTGAATGAATAAATTAATGATACTATTAATGGTCCAGGGATTAAAATTTTGAAGGAATAAACGATATTAGTTTTTATACTTAAAAGAAATTAAGGGTTGAATCACCCCTCCTTATTACTGATAAAAAAAAATACTTAAAAGAAATTTGTGTCAAAATTCTTCAGATAACTAAAGGCATTGCAGAAAATTTAAGAAAAATTTAATTGTGAAAAATTAGTTCTAACCTTTTAAAAAATTTTAAATAATCTAAATGAAGCATAATTTTTTTAAATAATATTATTTGCACTCCAACACCCTCTTACCTTCTTTCCTGTCTCCAGTCATTTAAGAAAAAAATTCTATCATTCGTAAAATGTTAATAAGAAAATTTGTTGTATTCGACTTTCGGTTTATTTTCTTTTTGTTTTGTATCCATTGAAAAAACATCATAAAATATATCTCAATCACCAAGTTCACTACTAGTCAACCACAATCAATCACCCCCACTTGAAAATGAAGAAGAATACAAAACACTTTACACCATATTCAGAAGGGTATTGTTGAAATTAAAAATAAATACAGGAAAAGAAGTTATGGAGTTGGAGGGAGAATTTGCTTAAATTTAAAAGATTGTTGAGTGAAAGAAAGATGCATGGCCCATGTTGTCATAGATTTATTGACTTTGGAATGCAAACCAACGAGAGAGAAATAATGCATTTTCCAAGATATTAAGTAGAGGTGATCTTCAAGGATGCAAGAAATGCTAAATACATTAGATTTGCTACCCTTTTATTATGTATGAGACAAGAACATGTTAAAGAACTATGCACTGAGGTGTTGAGGGTATAAAATACTACTGTTTTTACATCCTTTGAATCAGAAGTTGAAAAATGGAGAAAGTGTGCTACAAAAACCAATGAATGGTGTAAAAAATGACACAAAAAAAGTAAAAAAAGTTAGTCTACAATGGAAACAATTCATCCTTGAGACGAGGGCATATCCACTGTATCTGAATATATGTAATCTCCCACATATCATCTTCTTCTCTTGGCTCCAAAATTCCTTCTTCCTTCATTTGTGTTATGATCTTTCTCAACAAATCAGGAATTATTTCCTTCAAAGTTGATAAACCATACTCTCCCAAGTCAGCCCTCATGCATGTGTCCATCCTTCTCAGTATGCCTAACCAGAATGTCCTGAATCCTGGAGACTCAGTTATTTGTTTCAATGATTGCAAGTACATATCTGAAAACAGCTCCATTGCAAGCTTAAGGGTCCCTTCCATACTCCTTGTTTCCTTCTCTGCATTTTCCCTCTTTGAGTACTCCAACATCTTCTCATGAAGCTCATCAACCATTGCAAAAATCACAAGGTTGAAGTAGTTGATGCAGTTTGATGAGATGAAAAGAAGATCCTCAGCTAGATTGAAACTCTTTTGAAGAGAACAAACTGCATGGTTTCTTATCTCCTCTTGTCTTGATAAGCTTGTCTTTCTAAATGCTTCTCCAAGTTTCACAAATAGGTTCATGATGTAGTTTCCCGAAGAAGGACCTCTTGAATTTTCCTCAATGGAGGAACTGCTTGTGTAGCTTGCTGCACTAACATTGCTTCCCGGATCAGAGTATTGGCTTCTCTGCCATTGAACCAACAAGTTTACTGAATCAGCCAATAGGTCAAGTATCTTTTTCTTTTTGTCTATTGGACTGTTCTTGGCTAAGAAACAACCAAAGGCACAATCAATGCAATATGCATAGTTTGAGCGTGATATGTTGGTGCCATCAGAGAATAATGCTATCAAAGCTTCAATTCCTGCATCATATGTCTCAGGATGCCTCCATGCAACTGATAACAGATTTAGCATTGACTTCCATCCGATTTGTGTCTGCACATTTGCAGGGTATTCAATGAGTATTCTGCTGATTGATTGTGATATGACATCATGACATGTGTCTAGAATTTCTTTATCAAGCTTCCACATTAAGGTTATGGACTTGAATATAAACTCCTCAACTTGTTTATCCTCTCTTGGAGCAGAAAAGAGCTTGACACAGACCTTGAGAAGGATTACAATGGCTTTTTCTGCAAATGGGATTGGGGAGAACATGGGAAATTGAGCAACTGATAGAAGATTATCATGGAAGGATGGCCAGAATATTTGGAATCTGTGTACATTGGCTAATGATATTGCACCGATCAAATCCCAACAGAACTCAACTGTTTCCTCTTCCTCCACTGGTGTGCTAAACTTTTGGCCTTTTCCAGCAGCTGCATATATCAAAGATCTCCCAAGGCTTTGTAAGCATTCTCTGGGGATGTTTGAACAGTTGCTGAAGATGCTACCAATTTTGCACAATTTGATCATTTTGGTATTCTGTTCAAATTCACTACCAAGGGTCAAACCATCATCCATGCCCTCTGATGAAAGATGGGAAAAACGAGTCATCATGCTAGAAACTCTCTGGCAGCCAACTTTATGATCATCTGTTGGAGACATCACACCTCCTGATTCAGGTGTTGTTGGGACATCCACTGATGCCTCAAGATCAATGACATGTTGGGGTAATAGTTTAAGCCTTTTGAGTTTTAACAAGCAATCTACTATGTTCTTCCAACCCCCTTGAATTGAGTCCCTAAAGTAGTTTGCTACTGTGAAAACAGCAACTGTTGCCATTCTTGGCTTCATATCATGACTAAAGGAGAACATGGTCTCTTCTATGGAAGCATAAGGATTTAGTAGTGTTGTGAATTTGCAGAAGGATGTTATGAGTTCATCAAGGGTATCCTCTAGTCCATACTGACAGATCCTTGCAACTGAGAACAACCCTTCAATGCACTCATGCAGCAACTCCTCTTCATCAGCATGCTCAAAGAATGATGAAAGAGCAGCCACTGATGCACCAGCAATGGAGGCAAACATGTCTCTACATATTCTGCGGTCATAATCACATGGTGTGAAAGGTTGCACCACTTTGGATCGGTTTATGAGCTGAATCCACCTACTTGGACTCATGTCTAGTGACACTGTGGTTTGAGAAAGGGAAAATGCACAAGTGGAAATGGATTGAAAAAGCTCAGAAAGGTACTCCCTAGGCAAATCATGCCCTGCATTGATTGCTCTATTGTTCCTGATGAATTCCTCTTCTGTCATCTTCTTCTTGACTTGGGGGTTGTGCTGATCTGTGTTGAGCATGATGAGAGAGTAGCACAAGATGAGAACAGTGTCCTTGCTTGCAAACATGTCTGAGGATTGATGATCATAGAATCTCTCAGCAAATGCTTCTAGTACACGTTGAATCTTTTGTGACTCTCCTGGCAGCAAGAAACTTTCTAGATAAAATCTAAGGGCAGTGTCAAGAGACATGCCTTGGAAATGGAAGGTGTCAGTGAATTCTTTGAGAACTTTGAGGTAGAAAGGGTCAGGGTCTCCAAGAAATTCCCCTATTGTTTTCTTGTCTATGCCTGGAGTGTAGCGAAAGAAGTGAGCATGAGCTGCTGGATCAGGAGGATCAGAGATTAACTTGGCATGTTTCAAGTACTCAAGACCCTTTTTGTTATCTCTGTTGAAATGGTTTGCAGCAATGAGAAGTTTCTTTTTCTGAAGTCTTCTAAGCCTTACATGTTCCACCCAACCTTCCAAGTCATCTTCTTTATCCATCTCCTCCCAAAAGGGTTTGTACTCAGTCAATTGAATTGAGTATGCACCCAAAGAACCTGTTGAACCATCTTTGTCAATGTTATCTGCAATGTTGTGAATCATGATCAGTAGTCCTTCAAAGGCTTGAATGTGCAAACTGGTGACATGGCCATTCAGTGCAAATGAGTGTTTGCAAAGCAACCTCCCAATCTCCTCAAACACATTCCGACAACATGGATCACAATCAAAGTTTGCATATGCTTCAACGATGAATGTTGGCTGTCTGCAGAAATTTATTATTCCTTCAATTGCTACTTCTTGAAGAGCAATTGTGCTCCCAAAACTTGCAACTCTAAACAGCACATATGAAAAGAATGCTTCCAGTTGGAACCGGATAGACCTACAAAAACAAAATACAAAGGTAAACCATAAAAAGTTGTTGAAACTCTTTTCTATCTCTCTCCCCCCTCCAGTAATATGAATTTATACTGTATATTATGGATGGTCCGATAAACTTGAGATGACTCTGATATTATATTAAGAAGTGAACTTTAAGTCTAACTCAATTTCATAAAACTGGCTTATAAGATGAGGTTTGCACCCACTTATATACTATATGAAATGTCATAATCTTTAGTCGAATATAATCTTTAATCGATGTAGGATCTCGAACACTTTATATAAATAAAATCAAACTCTCTCTTGAAGCTTGTTAGTTCTTTCCTTGAAAGGATCTCTAACCTGCGGAGAAAGTGAAAGGCATTCAACACAGTGCTGCAAATCATGGAGAGCACAAAGGAGCTAGACCATGTCCCATAGTAGATCAAATGGTGAAACAAATCATCTTGGATCATCCTCAATAGCTTAGGGTGCTTTCCTATCTCATCCCCACTCAGTTCTATCGCTGAGTTTATCAAAACCAAAGCAAAAATCTGAACATCTTCATCAGCAGTGTGAGAAGTAGACCCATCTGCCTCAACTATGGACACAACATTCAACAAAGAGCACAGGAAGTGAAATATGTCAATGGCACAACGAACACCGTAGCCAGTTTCCAAACCACCACCCTCATCACCATCCTCCATGTCAGAATCTGAGTCCCCTTCTCTATCCTTAGCCTCAATTTCTGGTAACCTTTTAAACACAACCTGGATAAGCTCATGCATGGTGTACCTCGCACTCCTCTGCAGTAAATCTCCTCTACTCGCCGATTGTTGAACAACCTGAAACCAGGATTTAAATCCTCTTGAGTTAGTAAGTACCACCAAAATGTCATTTATGAAAGAAAAAAAAAAACATACAGGAACAGAATTAACAAAGCCTACATAAATAAATAATGGGGTCTTACTGTAAATGTTTTATCTGAGGTGTTATTTTTAGATTTTAACTACCTATAATTACTATATACCTAAATTACTTAAGCTTTTTGCATTCTATATTAATTCTACGTTAAGAAGTGAACTTTAAGTCTAACTCAATCTTGTAAAACTGACTTATGAGGTAAGGCTTTCACCTACTTATATACTATGAAATGTTCTAATTTTTAGTCGATGTGCAATCTCCAACACACTCCCTCACGCGAGAGCTAAGCGAGAGTGATAGTTCGTGCGTAGGATAATATATAATAGGTGATCTAATAACGGCTCGATAACAGGTGGCCTGATAAGACCAACAAAACTTAGGATAGACTCGAAATGACTCTAACACCCATAATATTAAGAAGTGGACTTTAAGCCTAAATCAACCTCGTAAATGTGATATCTTTGAATTGGTTGGGAAGTAATTTCTCTTTTAAGATGTAGAGATCACCAAAGTAAATTTTGCATGTTGAACATGGTTAAGAAATCCAATCAATCATCCATGAATGAATTGTGTTGGAACACGTTGGCAATGAGGTAGTTAGTTAGGTTTCTTCAACCATTTACCCTCTGTAATAAACTCTAAAACCGAGACAAGAGTATCTTTTTATCTTGATCCACCTGAAAGCAAGTGTTGATGAGGGTGCAAACAGATTGATCGGAGAGCAGAGTTGAAGCCCTGTGGTTCATTATCCCCGTTAAAACCTGCAATATCTTCATCATCACCGCGTCCTCCGAAGCAGGGTCGGTCTTCTCGAGCCTGCAGCTGGTGATCCCGGACACAACAGACTCCATACCCTCTCTTGCACCCGGCGACTTCTCGTCGAAAACTTCGAACTTGAGAATCCTGAGAACCGCGGAGAGCGCAACGCCGGTGGCCGCGGCAGGAACGTCGTCGCTTTGAACGACATCAAGGAAGGGGATGAGGTAGATGGAAGGGTCGATGGTGCGCCAGTTTTGCTGAGGGTTGAAGATGAGAGAACGAAGGGATCTTAAGGAAGTGATGAGGGAGGAGTCGTAGGCATCTTCTGTGACAGAGATGTTGTACAGAGGAATGCATTCTGGACGACGAACCACTGCTATAACTGCGCTAACTTCGGTGTTTAGCATGCATGAGAGTCCTAATTGTCTTCTTTTGGATTTCGATGTGCCCTTCTTGTTGTTTTCATCGTCGTGCATGAAATCTTCTACGTTATCCATAGCATGCATGTGAAGGGTCGTTCAAAGAAGGTTCATTAATTGACGTTGCATGTTAAGGACATACTCTACTTTTCCTCTGTTTCTACATCGTGATCATGAAACTTTCGTTGTTTTGTTTTGTTTTGGGTTAGAGTTTGTGCCTGGGTTGTAGTGAGAGTGGAGAAGACCGAGTACGAAGGAAAGGAGAGGGTGTTAGGGAGAGAGAGTTTCGTGTTTGTGTGAGGACACAGGGAATCATGGGATAAAATATTGCCGAATTGTTTGTTAAAGAAGTGGTTACAAATTAATATTTTATGAGGAGATGCAGCATTTTGTTTTGGAGTAATGTTTATGGATCAACTTTTTAAACTTCGTTTGAGCTTTTAAACTTACTTTTAGAGTTAAAAACTTCAACACTGTCTTCTAAATATAAATAACACCGATTCAATAACACGCGTAATTAATGCAATAATGGACATGAAAATGACTAAAATTATAAATTTGGTTTTTTAATTGGCATCCCTTTCGTTTTAATTTACTTACATTCACTATATATTTCATTGCTTTTCATATTTTTTTAACTTGAGAGAATGCAAAAAAGATCATTATCAAAAAATAATAAATCCAATCTAACACTCTTTACGTGACATATTTTCTTTTATGCAAATTACTCCCAAACAATAAACGTTAATAAGGAAGGCTTCCATTTTCGAAAATAAGAATAATTTTACATGACAGTCATCTATCTCCGGTTGGCTGATACTGATGAAGTTTTGAGTTCATACCACACACAGATTAATGTATCCAAAACATCATCCAGCGAGTTACAATCCTGTATGCGTGAGATAGAGACCAAGGTTTTCAACCATTCTTCATGAAGGGTGGAGAACTCTGATCTCTGTTCGCTTGACCTAAAACTTTGTCCAATTGATTTTTTCATCTGTTGGCTGGCCTTAGAAGCAATGTTTACCGTGTTTTCTGGGATTCCAGCCATGAGGGCAACCTGCAACCCATAGCTCTCTGGACATGCTCCGGGGGCAAGGCGATAAAGGAAAACTAGTTCTTGATCACGCATGGAACAGGTGTCAGATTTTGACTTGAAAGCACAAGCCATGTGTTGCATTGTAACGCGCGGATGAGAGGCAAACTCTTTCGTGAGCGGATGGTAATGTGTGGCAAATAGCATGCGACAGTTAACCTTCTCAATCAGATGCCGGAATACCTGTGCACGTCCACAATTATTGAAAGAGACAGAATACCCAAACATTATCAAACTCATAAATTACTACTCAATGTGGTGGGCATAGCAACATAAAGGTTTTATCAATGCTCGGACCAAATTTTAACAGTCATACTTTGTAGACCATTTTCTTTTATGGATAACCCCTTTACTACGAAGCACGGCAACATTGTTACAGTTTTTCTTTCTTTGCCTTTTAGTGTAAATTTTTTAGTAGGTAAAGTATACAAATGCGGTACTTAAAAACAGATCCAAAAAAATTCATTGAAAAAGACAAAAAATAGTGGAGAGTAGAGTCTCACAGCATATGCAATGGCATAGCCATCAAAAGTGCTTGTTCCCCGACCCAATTCATCAAGGATAACGAGAGAATCTTGAGTAGCTTTCTGAAGCACCGAAGCAGTTTCTGTACACTCAATAAAGAAGGTACCTAAAAAATACGAGTTTGTTGGTATTGGCAATCAATAAAGTCAGCTAAACTGTCTGTGAACAGATGGACATTTTGAGACCACAATGCTACATTTTCCAAGTTCTGAAAAAAACCCTATAAATGTCAACGGAAGCACATCTGCTTTTGTTAGAGTACTTACTCTCGCCTGTCATGATTCTATCTTTGGCTCCTAGTCGTGTGAAGATGATATCCACAACTGAGAGAACACAACTTTCACAGGGCACATAACAACCTAACTGCAAAGACATCATATATTTAAATTTATAAAAGACGCATCAGAACAATCTGACAGAGTAAACCATGTAAAACACATGTACTTTCTTTGAGGTTTTCCAGTAACCAGTATCATCTTCAAATATTAGTTTAAATAAAATGACCATTCTGTTTGCAAAATTGGTCAATATTTTTCCCAATCGGGAAAAGAATGTGCCGCAGTTTTTCTTCCGTTTAAATGCTTAGCCAGCTAGTGATATCAAAGTAGTTTAATTTAGAAGTAATTGCACAACAATCATTTCTAGCTTAATAAAACAGGTAAAAAGGGGTGAAGATGGAAAACCTGCGCCATAATAACAGCTAGACAGGTGGAACGCAGAAGTGTTGACTTTCCTCCCATGTTTGGTCCAGTAAGCAGCAAAGTTCGAGGATGAGACCCATCTTCACTCTCACCAAGGGCCATATCATTTGGGACAGGCACACATCCACTGTCTCCAAGGGCAAATGGATGCCATAGTCCCTTCATGTTGAGCACAGTTCTTCCACTGTCAACACTTGTTCCGCTTGATGCCGCCAATATAATCGGCCTAGACATAGTTCCACAAGAAAAGCTAGAAGTAACAGCAAAAGATCGTAATACATCAATGCAATTGATGGCATGAACCACTTCAAACCACTGAGCAGCTTTCTCCAAAAATAATTCAGCAAGTATTGTGAGTGTTTCAGCATCCGAATCTGTAACGTCATGATTCTAGAACAAACTATACCATTAGATATACATAAACTCCATGATAATATGCCACTGCATACGTTCACAAACATTATCATATGATTGAGGAAACAGAAAATCAACATTTGCCATACATCAAACTGCTAAAATGCCAAATATCTACCGTAAAAGAAAATGCAGTAGCATTAAAAGTGCTGCTAACTTTTTATCTTCTAAAGAAGTGGATTTGATAATTATGACTATACAAATTTTATCCAGAAAGGTCTTGTTGGGTATAATATATAAAACCTGCTAAAAGATTATCACAAAAGGTGTCCAAATATATCAAACAATTCAAACGTAATAAAGTAGTCCTAGGAACCTGAAAACATATGGGTTAATTGACTTGGCAAAATAAAGATTTAGTAGTTTTCGTGGCCTGACCAGGCCTGGCGTGAAATTAAAGTATGACCCGAATAAAACCAGGCAAACCCAAATGCCTGAGCCACAAATTCAGGTATCATGTCTCCACTCAAATTCACTGCCCTTTATCATTTTTAGCCTCCTCAACATTTACGCCTATAGCCTCAGTTTCCTGAAGCAAAATCACAATTTCCTACTTGGTTGCTTAGTGTTATGCACAGTAAGGTACCTCCATTTCAATCATATATACAATATTTCCAAACTATGAAATATTTCCATTGCCATTAGTAGAAGTCACAGGTGAATAAGAAAAACTTCTCAAACTGAAGGAAAGTTAAGATTATTTGAAAACCTAATAAGGCAGAAAGTATACCTGGTAATTTGGGAAGTCACTATGCACAGCTGCTTCAAACTGAATAAGAAATTGATCAAGGCCCTCACTGCCAGTCAGAATTGGTAGTTTAAAAACTTTGGTCAAAGATGATACTAGAGGCTGCTCTTTCATTAAAAGGAGCAACAAACTCAAAGCAGTCCGAAGGCCATTCACTAGTGATCCAAACACTTTTACCTGTATTAATTAAAAATTATGTGCACATAACAGTAGAAAATCAGTGAATCAAATGTCATAATATAACCTTAAGTTTAGTTCTCATACATATTATCAAAAATTAATATTAGTATAAATATCCCAAACATGTATATATCGGCTATCCAGCTTGGACAACAAACAATATGGTCAGATTTCTCCCTGTATAGCTTTAGATAAATTCTTCCAATACCAATTTCAATGTTTATCTATTAGCCACATCTTTTTCCTTCTAAGCAATGCAGTCTCCCCATTCCATGGCATGAAATATGTGACTAAGTTATTTAGACATGAGAGAAACTAGTATAGTGATACTGAGTATTTAACTCCTAAATGAGCGAAGAAAATTGATCAGATACCATACTAACAAATAGTAAGTATATCCTTAACAAAATTGGCATAAAAACAGTAGCAGAAACTCACCCTCTGCTTCAATATTTTCTTTCCTAACAAGGGCAGTAAGAGAGGGCCTGATAATTGAAGGCTGGACTTAATTCGGCCAATCAAATGTTCCAAGTCTGGAAGCTTGCGAAGATGTTGAGCAATGTGTGATACAATATCCGGGTTGGCCATTAGATCATCCACTACATCAAGCCTGTTGTTGATCATTTCAGCATCTATCAATGGACAGCAGATCCAGTTCCTAAGAAGCCGCTTTCCAGATGAAGTTACACACTTATCAAGACAATTGTACAATGAACCTGAAATTCAAGCAGAATATGCCATGATTTCACAGAAATTTCCAATGAAAATTATATTGGAAAGTTGAGGGTGCTGAAATAGGAAATACTAGCCTGATTTGCTACCATCCTCATTATTGACAAAGAGTTCTAGATTTATCATTGTTGGACCATCCATTTTCAGGCAACCCCTGTAAACTTGGTATGGATACAGATCCCCGCTCTGTAGGACATCATCTAACTACATGAAAAGCATAAAAAATTAATTATCTTAAACAACAAGCACACAGATACATTGAGAGCTAACCCCTTCAAGAGAGGCATCATTGTATTATATAAAAGCGTACCATCAATCTATCCAGATGACCAATCAATCCACCCAGAGCAGACAAGGTGATTTCACGATGAATCACATTGTTTAGCACATGATCCAGTGAATCAGATGAGCCTTTGAAGTATCCCTTTGAGTTAATTAAATCCCTAATTTCAGAGTTCACCAAGTCAGTGATTGACTGAACTGGAGTGAACTGCTGTATTGACGAACCTGCAAGAGGAACAAAAATCAATACTGAGATTCCAGGATGCTTTTCAAAATTCAACATTTCTCTTCACATACAGCATCCAAGGGAAAGCATAATAAATAAAGTGGAAGAAACCACCATTTAAAATTCTGGAATGTTTTCAGTAGTGTACTCCTAAACCATGAAAAATTATTAGGTAGGCTTGGACTACCACCCGTTCTATGGTTCCAATTAATCTTTAAGTGACACAATTAAGTTTTTATATTAAAAAATAAATAATTATACTACTTACGAATCACAAAGATTTGTTAGAACCATGAACAAGTGGTGATCAGGACTACCTAATAATTTCTCATAAACCACAAGGAAGGATCACATCTCACCACTTAATGAGAATTTTCTAAGTGCTTTCTGAGCTTCTTTGGACAACCCTGTAAAACAACATATTTTAACATTAACATCTAACAATTAGAATTGTAGTGCATTCAAGTCAAGGAATCCTGAAAGCACTCCTCTTTAGTACAAACGAATTCATATAAACTTCACCCATTAATTTAGTGTACGAAAAAAAAAGTGTCAGCATTTTGGTTCAATTTAAAGGCAAAGTGATACTTCATGGCGTTCACCTCTGCTGTCGTATATAACTTCCTTGGGTGATACCTACAATCCAATTCCCAATATCAAATTAGCTAACAATTTGGCAAAACAGAATGATCATTCACATAAACTAAATACAAAATCAGGAATAGGAAAAAAGAAAGGGTAATGTAAGCATACTTGCATCAATAAGGCCCCTAAAGCCGAACAGGATGTATCATCATCTATGGAGCCAACCCAGAATCTGAGCCGAGCACAATCAACAAAAGCAAATCCATACACAACTGAACCATTATCCAAACCATTGCTTTCCTGTAGAAAACATTTAATTCACCATCATACATAACAATAATAGCACACTAAAAATGAATAACTGACAGGAGAAATAAGAACCTCTTTTATTGCGAGGAGGTGAACAGCATCAGGACCAATGTTACCATCAACATTGGTTGATGGAGTAACTACCTGAACTAATTTTCTCCGAACAACCTGAAATCCATGCAGCAGTGAAGGTCATGCCATGCAAAAAAGCTGCCAATTCAAAAGCATAAAAGATACTGGATAGGATATTATACAAAGGCTTATGAAGTCTTATAATAATTTAATCTACAAAATAAGGAACATTTTCAAGTGACAGATGTGTGTCCTGTCCACTTTACAGTGCCCAACATCAATTAGAAACTTCACACAGTTCCTTGCATCGTCATATTGGATAAAATAAGACAAAAAAACGAGAGATTCCAAACATTAACTGAAGAAATAGAGACTCAAACTAATCCCTAGCGTAGTTACAGTAAACTACAGAATGTGAGTGTGAGTATATAAAAAATAAGGCTTGTTGAAGCATAACTCTTCAAGCAAAGCCAGATATAGAAAACACTAACATAAAACTTCAGAAGCTATACAACTACAAGGATGGGAAAACTTACCGAGTTAGCCCCCCTAGCTTTTGCTGCTTCAGATGTCTCTAACTGCTCCACTCGTCCAACCTTATACCTTCACAATAAAAGCAGCATACTAAGCCTACAACAAGTTAACTAGGAATTACTGAGATTTAATAAAGTCCATTCTAATCAGAATTAGCAATAATGATCTTATGGTGCACAAAATTCAAAATCCAAATTGAGCATATAATAAATATGGTATCACTATGAACTATCACATCAAATCCATGCATTCCTTACCCACGTGCAACCAGCTTTTGAATGGCATCATCAATCCCACTTTCAGATATACCAACCTGAGCCAACAAGTAAAATCCAGTCACTGAAGAAATCAACTAACAGAAAAAAACAGGTCAAATACCAAAAAAAAGATAACTTCGAAATTACCTGTCGACATTTTCCAACACCACTTAAAGTTATTTTCCAATCAAGCTCCTTATGGCCAATGTCAGCATCCATTTCATAAAGCTCGTAAAATTTTCCCTACATTGACCATTAATTGAGGCATACTATTATTAACCAAAGGTTATGCATAAAATACCAGAAACTACAAGATCCAGAGGAATTAAGAAACCAATATTCAAAGAGCTTGATAAACTGACCACTTTAAAAAATAGCACAACATCCATATATTTACATTTGACACTCCAATACTGTTTTTGTGATGCTGACAGTTTTGACAAAACTTCTGGAGGAATATAAAGTGTCGTCCTGTCATACAAAGGATTATTCGGCCTTCTTCCATTAGCATCCCTGATTCGAGAAGGATCAAGCCATTCAAACTTGCTGGCCATTTCTACTTCCTTCTTAGTCATGTCTAATGCCATTGAATCATCAAGAAATCTGACTCGTTTGCCAGAATTCATCAAGGAACCAAACTTGGATCCAGCCTCACGACTGCGTTTCACCTGAGAAGCAAGAGGCTGCACCCCTGGGGTTTCAGGTCCGGCAACATCATCATCGGTTACAACCAGTGCAGTGTTTTCCTGATTAGCCTTTTCCTTGAAATTCCCAGCATTATTTTTTGCTTTCACCAAAGGTTGAAAAACTGCTTCTTCCTTGTGCACCCCTTCACGATCAGTATCAGCTCGTATTCCCACTGGTTGAGAAGATTTAGACAAACTACCATTCAATGGGCGGCTCCTGCAAAACAAAATGCACGTAAGTTTATAGTATGAACCCGTGATTTTTGTCGCAACATCAAAAAACTTTGAGCCACCACAAGTGCCAACACGTTTGTCTGACTTAGCAATAACATCAAGGACCACGACGAAACTGCAAGAGATTGTGATTTTAAACATTCGTAGCATCCAATAAATAGCACTTTCCTTTACGAAGCAGAAACTGCTTCAATTCCAACTGCGTCTTCCGTTCAGTAATCTCTAAATTACTAAGAAACTGAAATTATGTTTGAGCATTTCAAATTGAAAAAAATGCCTAATAGTGCTACGATTCGACCTACAATGTCCTTTCAACTTCACTATAATAGTTCAACGACATTCCACCAACATTATTACGAAATAAACTATTGAAACAAAATGCACCAGTGCTTCAACTTTGACGCAAACGAATACAAAAACAGTTGAAAGGAAACATCAAAATCTGGCGAAGAACTAACTAAACGCATTCTGCTTTCACGCACTTCCATAAAACCCTAAGCTAACGACTCGGAAAAGGAAAAGAGCGAAGCGTACCTCTTAGTAATTTTTTCGTTATCGTCGACCTTGACGAATTTGTGCATGATGCTCTCAAACAAGGAGGGACCGGATTTGTTCTCTTTTGGCGCGAAATTCGCCGGCAAAAAGCGACGCGGCACCTTCTCCGGCGGTGTATCAGTTCCTTTGACATCGTCAGCCGGCGGAGGTTGACTAGTGGCAGCAGTACCGTGGCGGTTGAGTTTCTCAACCACCGGAGCGGTGGGAGGTCGCTCACCGGTAATACGCTGATAATATCTATGCATAGTGTGGAAATTTTTGGCGCCAAAATATTCTTGAGCGCTTAACCCTTTGAGTAGTACAGAGTATAATTGGTTGAAGAGGCTTTTATACATGAGCGCTTTTTTTTAGCCTTTTTGGGGGGAAACATTTAGTTGCATTTTATAAGGAAATGATAAAAATTTAAATAAAACAAAAGCTATTTAATAAAATACATTCGATAAACTGTGCTAATTTTTTGTAATAATTTTTTTTAAGTGAGTTTTTTAGAAATTTTAAATGTGAAATATTTTGGAAGTTTTTCCTTCTATTTTCTATTATCTTTTTTTATTTAAATTAAATTTAACATATATAAAAAAAAAGTTATCCATAATTAAAAACAATCTTATATTGTAGTCGTAATTGTCTATCATCTAATTAAAATATAATTATATGTTAAAATATTTAACAGTAGTTTTAATTATAAGATATTTACATGTTTAAAAATATTTACTGTTGTAATTATAAAAAGATTTTTCATTTCAGCTTAATGGTTAACTGGTTGTTAAATCAGACTATGCCATTTGTCTAAGAATACAAACTATATTAAAAACATCAGGTTTAGTCTGTTTGACTTTTTCCAAGTCATATAATGAGTTTTTTTTCTCATTGCTACTGTCATCAGTAATATCAGCAGGTTTCTCGATTCGAATGGCCAAATCAAGATCCAATATATCTAAATGAAATTGGACTTTATCACTCTAGTCAGAAAAATTTAGACCATTAAAGACTGAAACAGACGTAGTTTGCGAATGTAAGGCTACCGGAACAGATACTGCAATCACACATGCTTAACATTAATAACTCGAGTCATAAACTAGACATACAATATAGATTCAGAAAACATTATATGTATACTAATGTTTGTCTTTGGGAGATTCATTAATACACAAAACATAATGATGTTAATAATATTAACTTTAGCAAGATATATGCATTAACTAGAAACACTTGTTATCTTTGGATATATAAGCAAAACTAATAATACATACTCACTACCAACAATCATATAAATTAATTATAAGGACAACTAATCAACCTTTGGGTGATCCAAAAAATGTTTTATAATAATGAATTTCCATTTACCCATATTTAAATGATTTAGCATCCATTCTATAGATAATTGAAATAAAACAAGGAATGAAAATATTAGATCGTATGTGACTTTCAAATGTGACGACCCTATGCTTGTTTCATTAACTTTCCAGAGACCCTTCTCGAGAAATACTACAGTGGCCTCTCCCCCGAGGATGAGATGTTCTTTGGAAGCACGATTTTCAACGTCAAACGCCTGATAGGCAGAATTGATATCGATCCAGTTGTCCAAGCCTGTAAGAATCTCCCTTTTCAAGTGCAGACTACGGACATTAGTGTTTGTACCGACCCGTCATCGGGCGTTAACCAAAGTCAAACATACGATGGGACCCACCAGGGGCTCCAAGGAGGAAAAGTCAATATGTTGATCGCTTTGGGCGTCGCCAGGCTTGGGCGTCACCCACCTTGAAGGCGTAACCCGCTATCCTAAGAACGTGCTTTGGCTCAGATGGCACCACCCCCATACCCACGGGTAGGGAAAATCGTGGAGGGGACGGCACAGCGAGAGGCCACGGTACGGGCAGGGAGGCCTCGGGCCTCGGGCCTCGGTACCTCAGAACAGTAATAAAGATAAGAGAAAGGTGGCTTCAAGGCCATAATCCCAGTACCAGTAGGGAGTGACCTGACTCATGAAGTACCCATGCATGAGGTGTAGGATGTGGCGATTCATGCCACCTTTGGAGAATCACTGGGACAGATACGACCTGGGAGAGGGCCACGTCCCAAGGGTAATCCACGTGCATGGTGCGAGAGGAAGGCTGAGATACTCTCAGGGCGAGTGACTAGAGGCTAGGGCGCATGAGTTGGCGCCCAGGCAGTCATCCCCTGCGTCGGATGCACTTCGAGGAGGGAAGACTTACACACTGGGATTTCCCTAAGTTGGGTTACAGCGTAAGGCCTTCCACGTGGGGTTGCGCTTAAGTCATAGGTGACACGTGGCAGTAGCACTGAAACTTAAGCTATATAAGCTTTTCTGAAAGCTTAGTGAGGTACGTTTTACACGCACTTAAATCATTTGCTAGCTTACGCATTGTACGCACGAGTGATTTGAGCACCAAAGAGAAGTTAGTTAGAATACAGTTACGCGCCTTCAGAACACCTGAGTCATGGTGTTCGGATATGGAGGTGTTTGGTGTTTTCTGCCTACTGACTTGAGCGTCAGAGTGCAAACGGCCGCGAGGGCGCCTTTTGTTCTCTCCGTTTCAGGTACTCACAGAGGCGAAGGGTGGTGATCTGGAACGAAAAAGAAGGAGTCCTTGATATGCGAAGTCTTAGCTACGCACGAAGCACGATCTGGTCAACCGGCAGGAACACTGTTCGCCCATTAATTGACGTATTAGTGAATGGAAAATGACCACACCAAAAGAAGTCTTGGGGAAATTTATGGTGGAATTAAGAGCCATGATTAAAGATCAGCTTAAACGACAAATAAGATATGTGTTCTAACAGTTCTATTAAAGAAATAATAATTATCAAATTATATGCAATTATTGTATGCAATATTGTACGATATTGTACCCAACTATATGCAATTAATTTAATAATGATAGAATCTCATGATTAGTATCCTACCTAATTATATTGTAATTTGGGGAGAGAAACTCTTATATATTTCCTATACATGGAGTGGTGTAAAATACACATAAGAGAATAATAAACATATCTTCTTCTTACCATTTTTTTATCATTTTCTTATAAGTTTCAGTTTCATTCAGTCGATTTCAGACAACCCGGATATAGCGTGCCTGTGCCAATGTTGACCTTCATATTTGCAGGTTGATGCCGGAATCGACAGTTGTGGCTTTGTTGTTGGGAAGGGAGATTCTTACCAACATCTTACTTTTGATACTGAAGTAAGGATGTGAATGGGGAATGATGGACATAATTGGTGATTAAAGAGAAGATATGGTGCCACACTTGATTTGGTTACTAATACATAGCATCTCATCTTTTAGCTTTCTTATTGTATTTGTTTCAGTAATACAACTTTACATACATTACTCTGGGTTGGACAATTTCTTTCATTCCTAATTAGAAATTTAAAATGAAACCGATTATATCAGAAATCAAATAAAAAACATATATAAAAATATGAAAAAACTGTTTTTATTTGTATTCTAATAAAAAATTACCTATGATTATTTAATTAATATTTTTTTTCATACAATAACGCCCAATAAAAAAATTAGGAGGTAAAGTTTGATTGTTTAGGCAAATTCTCCATGTGTATTTGTAAAGTTTGATTGTTTAGGCAAATTCTCCATGTGTATTTGTACCTTCCTTCTCATCTCAGTTTCTATATTTTTTTTAATTTTAATAATACTCAATCTTAATAATGCTCTTTTAAGTACGATAGAAAGTATAGTGACGGGTAATAAATGTCAGTGATTAGAGTAAATTTTATGGAGATGATAATAACTATACTTTTATTTGTTTATTTTTTTCATTTTTTAAAAATAACACAAAATTTAGAAAAAGCAAGATATAATAACAAAATACAAAATTAAAAAATATATCTATATTAAAGATATCAAATATAAATAAGGGTCCCGATTTTTGGACAACTCTAAATGAGTTGCTCCACCATACAACTGCCAACGTGGCAGAACAAATATTATTTTATTTGAATTGTGGGGTCCAGGAAAAATCTGAAATTAAGTGTTTAGGGTGCTGTAGAATGTGAAATTAGGTTTTAAGAAAGGAACTAAAATTAGGTTTCTTCTTCTCCACCACATCGTCTTCTCCACCACATCATCTTCTCCACCACATCGTCTTCTCCACAACATCGTCTTCTCCGCAAGCTATTTGTTCCAAGTTCTCCGCAACCTTTATGTGCAACGACATTCGTGGTCGTCGTAGGTGCATCTATTTTCAGGGTGGTTTGGCGGTGGTGTCGTCTTCGATATCCTCCTTTCTCGGTGGTTGGGCGACGGTGTCATCTTGGACATCCTGTTTTCATGGTGGTTGGGTGGCATTCTCCTCTTGCACATCCTGTTTTGAAAGGTAATACATTTATTTTTTTCATTTGTTTATTAAGTGAAACCTTGTTGTTGTGTGATTTTTGTTGTTGGGTCATTCCTGTTATTTGTCCTGTGGT
>Ga0123342_1001899_pt1 | contig 34974 bp, 11 predicted proteins | sample Turbeawhitnodule_FD_89960 | JGI IMG/M metagenome (GOLD analysis project Ga0123342, IMG submission 89960) | Root nodule microbial communities of legume samples collected from Mexico - Turtle bean Mexico white nodule | ecosystem: Host-associated > Plants > Roots > Nodule | place: Mexico: Nepantla... | reverse complement strand
AAAATGAAACCTGAATAACTGAATTTTCTATTTATATGTCATTTTCATTTTAATAATAAAATATTCAGGTATCATTTAAAATATATCACTTCTACTCTAAGGTTATTTTCTAGATCCTTACATGATCTCCCTTATAGTTTTCTCCATTTGCACTCAAAATTAAAATTAAAAGGTTATATTGTGTTAAACAATGTGACTAGGTATTTTTCCACTGCTCGAAACTAAAAGAAAAGATCTTTCACAGAAAAAATATATATTAACTATTATACTCTAATATAGATGAGAAATTTTGAGTAAAACTCTAAATTGAAGAGAAAATAAGAATATTTTTTTTTAGTCTGAAAATAAAAAAAAACATTAAATGAAAACTGATTTTAAAAACTAAAATAATCAACTACTATTTAATTAAATTAGATATTATTTTATAAATTAAAAAATTATTAATATATAAAGTAGTTTGTATTAGTAATAAAAGATTATAAAATAGTTTCTAAATTGATATCTAATATTAACTACTAACTACTTATCTTCTAAATTAATCTCTATTAGTCTTTTAGAGATTAATTTAAAATCTAAAATAGTATTAACTAAAATTTTAGTAGTTTAATTTAGATATCACTTTAAAAATTATTTTATAATATTTTATTAATAATAGAAATCACGTTAAATATCATTAATTTTTTTTCTATAAATTAGTATATAATTTAATCAAAGTGAATCTCTAAATTTAGTTACATTACTATTTAATGATTTTTTTTAGTAAATATAATCATTTAGATATTATTAGCTTTAAAACTCAAAATTTCATTACAGTTTTATTTTAAAAATATCTCGATAAATTAAAAGAATATATATATTTAAATTATTCGTAATTTCTACTCTTAAACTATCTAACTTTTAATATATCATAATATTTATTATTATAAAAAATAAACTTTAAAATATATAACTTTATAAAATGGGCTACTCAATAAAATGTCATTATTTATGATGATAATAATAACAAAAAGAAATTTTAGTTTTTCTTTTTTAGTAATTTTGAGTAGAAGATATTGAGAAGACTAGGTGGGAATGATGAATGAGTATTGGCATGCATATGAGCATGGTTACTTCAGAGGACAGTTAGGAAAAACGTGCAAGGCAGACATTAGCGTGTGCGTTCGAATGTGTGACACGCTGGACACTCACCCCACGCATGCTCTCATTATTACAACAACACTTCAAAGAGAGAAATGTGGGGGCGTTTCTCTGTTTATATTTTCTCTCACATTATTTTACTTTAATCAATCAAAAATTAATATTTCCACAATTTTGTATATTTTTAAATAATTTATTCTTATTATAAATAGAAAATTTATTTATGTGTTGTTATTAGTTTAAGATGATGACAGTTGAGTGTTGTGTTCCACCACTCTTCCTGCCAAGAAAACATAAGTCCAGTAAAAGACAAAGTAATCAACAACTGTGCTTCAAACTTTGACAATTCATGTTCCTGTTTGGTTACAATTACAACTACCTATTTAGTATCAACGTTCCACAGCTTCGTTTTGTCATTTGAAAGAACTTTCTAAGAACTTGCATTAAACGTTGTCTACAAAACTGGTCCCCAAGTTTATGTAAGTACTATTTTTAGATTCGTCAATCATAATTTAAATATATATTTTTTCTTTAATATATTGAGATGTTTTTTAAAAATAAAATTGTGACAAAATAATAATATTTAAAGTAAATAATATTTTGAATGCGATGATTATTATTTTTTGGAATTGATACTATTTATGTTAAATTTTTGGTCATTATGGGAAATATTCAATTTTAGTTGTTTAAAATCATATATATATATGGTTTAAAGTAAATAGTTTTACTTTTAGTTTAAGCGATTAAAATTATCCTTATGTTGACTTATGCTATCTTGATGAAGTAATTATTTACAGAAATTTCTAAACAATAGTTAAATATTTTTGAAGTAAGTTATACTATTATATGTTTGAAGTATTAAAATAGATTGTCGTTTTGTTATTCATGTCAAATTTTGAGGTATTAAAAATGGAATTGTACTTTTATTATTCATGTCAAATTTAGAAGTATTAAAAATGGAATTGTACTTTTGTTATTCATGTCAATTTTTAAGTATTAAAAATGGAATTTTACTTTTGGTTATGTTATCTGTTGAGAAATTCAAATTTTAAAATTCATTGCACAAATAAGGTTTTCTTTTCAAAGGCAAAAGCCCGAAGACTATTTTTAAAAGGAAATAAACCAAGAAAATAAAACCGCAGTACTAAGTTTACAGTTTTTTAGTTTCAATTTTTTTTAGAAAAAAAGATTCCTAATTATTTTGAGATTTTTTTTAAGTAATGTATCCAATGAAGAAGTTAATATTATATTATAAAAAAATCATAATTTTTAAATATTTTAAAACTAAACGTTTTTATAATTGAGACCGAACAAAAATTAAAACAATTATATTTTTATATATAGTTTTGTAAAAAGCTTGAATAAATGGTCGTTAACAAGTTATCAAGGCCTGTGCTAAATATCTTGTTTTTGCTTTCAAGGTTCTTCTTCCTGCACCTCTACATGTTTCTTTATGCACCCCCACAATTTTCTAAATTCCGAAACTGGCCTTGACCTTTTATTTGAAAAAGGAACCGTGGTTACTGGAAATCGGGATCTGGGAGTGTGCTACGCATTCATCAATCCGGAACTGAATCCTTTTTTTTTATGAAGGAGTGTTCTGGAAGTAAATTTTGCATAAATTATTGATTTATGGATTGTTGAATCCGGAAGCCTAATTCAGTTACGGATTGGTGTATCCAGAATGTTTTTTTTTTTAATTATGAAATTCTGAATCCAATGAATATTTCTGTTACGGATTTGTGGATCCATAATGTTTTTTTTAATGACGAATTTTTGAATGTGAAATGCATATTTTGAATTACGGATTGGTGGATCAAAAAAATTTCAGAAGTGCCAATCCAAAATTTTTCTGAATTCCATAATCATGAATGTAAAAAAATAAATAGAGTTCAATTATTTTAAAGTTTTTTAAAAAAATAGGGAAAATTTAGTCTTTGCATAGAATTGTAGGGGTGAAGGAAGAAAAATGTATGGGTGCAGGAAGAAACTGCCTTGCTTTCATGTCATAAGGAACTGGGCCACAAAGTCCCAACAAAACTAGAATTTTGGCAATTGCTTTTCACACCTTTATAATTGATTTATGCATCTCCCTGTTAAAATTGAATAAAGAAAATATCTTCAAAAAAGTTCTTACCCTTTCTGAAAAATATTGTTTGAACTGCATTAAAAGTTTTAGGACTACGCATTTGGGACACACTATAGAAAATATTATTCAAAACTGTGTAATGTATAACTAATTTCTTATTATTTTGGATTCTTCACTTTACAAGACTTCATAATAAGATCTATTATTATGAACTAAGATTTTTAAAATGTCTTCTTTAGTTTTTAAAGAAGTGAAGTAAGTTTTTAAATAGAAGTGGAGTAGAGATCAAAATGTATTCTGAATTTGTTATTCCAAAATATGTTTTTGGATTTGAATTTCTGAAACATTTTTTTAGATTATGCTTTTGGATTAATCTTTCCAAAATATGTTTCTAAATTTTTGTTTTTTTAAAGGAATATGTTTTTGGATTTTATTTACTGGAATATCTTTTCTATTTGATATTTGTATTCCAGATTTTCCTTTTTAGAACGTAATTTTGATTTTTCAACTTTATTCCAGAATTTTATTTTCGAAGCACAAAAACTATATTCTGAATTTTCTTTTTCATAATGTATGTTTCAATTCTAAATTTTTAATTCTGGAAAAAAGGACAATTCTAGAATATTAAATTTATTGGGTGCAGAAAGCATCAGGCAATACTTTTTTCTTAAATCCAATAAAACCTAGTCCAAAGACTTGGGCCGAAGGCCCAACATTTTTTTCTGGCGTACTACTAAATCGAATAAACCCTTAAAAGTGATTTTTGGTAAACGCGAAACATTTCGACTTCATATGAATAAACTTTACAATAAAATTCCTTTATAGAGAAATAAAATAAAAGAAAAAAATAATTCAAGTTTTTCTTTATAAATTCAAATTAATTTTCTCTGAAGTTAAATGAAATTTTATTAACATATGCATAAGTTTTTTTAATAGGCAAACCTAAATTATTCTACTTTTACTTTTTGAATTCTTAATAAAAAAAATCTATTCAAACAGCACTTACCTTACTAAGTTGACACGGGAAATGTACCATACTCATGTGTATTATTTAATATATTCTAAATAAAAAAAATTAGGTTACACATTATAAATAAATTTACTATACATCTAAAATAATATATTTTATCACAACAAATGTTAGAGAGAATAGACATTATATTTACAAGTTCATGAACCACATTTCATTAGTCTTTTTTTCTCATTGTGCCAAAGTGTTATATTATGCTTTATAACTTTTTTTTTCCCTTTTTTATGTTAGATTTAAATCTAGTTAAGTTATAGTTATTTTCTTGGTTTATATTTAAGATATGAAAGAATTTCAAATATTTTAAAAAAAATAACATGATATACTTTTAATTAATGTAAATTATTATTACTACTACTGAAATTAAGATCATATTTTTGTATTATTTGTTAGTAAAAGATAAACACATTAAAAATGTATTTTATTTAATTGAAATATGAGTAATAAGTTTACAAAAAAATCGATTTCCGACATGCTTTAGTTTACCTTTCTCCCAAACAAAGAAAAAAAGAGACAAAGTTACGAGAATTCAAAATAAGTGTATAAAAGCGCGTTTTAGTGCGTTGGTTAAATAATGGACCCAATTTCTAGTCACAGCCCATGCAAAACATGGTTTAAATAAAATTTGTACTTTCACGCAATTTTTTACTGTTCAAAACATTAGTGGAATACCTTTTTTTTGCAAACAAAATCCTAATCCAGCCTGTAATTGTTTTTTTTTCATAATTAAAAAAATAATTTTATTTTTAAAAGATTAAAAAATCAGTATAATCAATGAATTATACAAATTTCACCTTTTAATTTCTTTATCTGTTTAAAAACAATCCCTTTTAGTTTTTGCTTATGTTATTTTTATTTTCTTTCTATCTTTGTAAATTTAAACGGAAGAAACTAAAAGAAATGAAAAAATTGTATGCATAAGGATTTAAAAAATTCAAATAATATATGCAGAAAGTTATATAAATGTGTTTTAAGTATATAACTAAAAGTAAAATTTGTGAATTATAAAAGCTAAACGAATAATAAAATACAAATAATTTTAAAAGTCACGTCATAAATACAATGTACATGTTTTTTAAACATGTTTTATATTATTACCTAATCGAGATAAAGTTATTAATTTTTACAATGATATTTCAAAAAAATTATATTAATAAAGATACTTTTATTTATTAACCATATGAAAACATTTACTCAATGTATAACCATTAAATATATGGGACAAAACCTGATAATATATGAGGCAAAATTTAGTAAATACTATTTATTAACATAATATATAAATTTTAATATCATACACATAATTAAATCACAAAATAAAAAATTATTGATCTTAAAATAAGATAGACTTTATAATATATGTATATAATAATAATAATGATGGTATATATATCTTGCTTTTTAAAATATTAACTATCCATTTTCTTTTCATTAATACAAATTTGCTAAAAAAATACACTTTTAAATTTGGACCATTGAAATATATAACCATATGTTTTTCATTAATTATAACTATACACTTTTTTTTTTTTTAAAAAATCATTATTAATTTCTGACGTGCGCTTTTTTCTAAGATATTTTTATTCTTATTTATTTTGTAATTATAAAATTCATTTACGTAAATTATTGTAATACTCTTTAATTTTAAAATTTAATGATTAACTTTTTAATCAAAGAGTTTTTGTTTATACTTTAAAGAAATTGCAAAAACCACTTTCTCTCATATATCTATCTTTTACACTTTTCAACATTATTTTTCCTCTTATATCTCACATCTCTTCTCCTCTCAAGCACATTCTCTTCTTATTAATGTCTCTCGCCGATTTTCATTTGTTATAAGTACGTTTTGCTTTTTGACACCAGTTTGCAACAAAATCATTAATAAAAACTAATTTTATAGGTTAAAGTAATTAGTTATTATTTGATTAAATTAAAAATTATTTTATAAATTAAAAAAATTATTAATATATAAAGTAGTTTCTATTATTAATAAAAAATTATAAAATGTTGTCTAAATTAATATCTAACCATTAATTATCAATCTTTTAGAAATTAATTTAAAATTTAAAATATTAGTTGCTAAAATTTAGGTGATATAAATTTAAAAATTATTTTATAAATTTTTATTAATAATAAAAATTATTTTAAATATAAATAATTTTTTAATTTCTAAATTAATATCTAATTTAGTTAATATAATTATTAATTATTTTTGCCTCCAGATCTATTATTATTTAATATTTTTCTTATAATGTACATTTTCAATAATAATAATAATAATAATAATAATTTAAATCTCTCTCCAACACTAACTTTTAAAAGTAAAATAAAATCAGTAAAAACTAGTTTTATGTTTAGACCATATTAGTGGAATGAAACAAGTTTGAACACACTAGTAGAAAAAAAAATGTAGGAATAAAATTCAAACTCAGATTTTGGTGTCACACACTTGAAGAAATCAAAAAATTCAAATAAAAATGATTGTGCATCTTTATTTGAAAAAAAAAAAGAGTATACTATCATAAAATAACCCAGAATAAATACATACACTTCATCATTACGAGTTAGAATTTAAACTAACCTAACAAAGTTGCCTAAAAGTGCTCAAGTTTTTTCAACAAAACACCCTTATGGTATTATTGTATTGTCTTTTAAATATACAATACTACGAACATCATAAATTACGTAGAGGAGTTGTCACAATACTTATAATTTTAGATGTTTTAACTATTTTATTTTATCTTAAATATAATGTAGTAAGAGATTTGAAACTAAGATTACAAATTTTAACTCAATTCACCCCGAACACTGTTAATTCAGTTTGACCAGTACAAAATATTTTCTGCATTCTTATTTATAAGACCCTTAGATCAAAATATCCTTAATTAAAAGGATGGGGATTTTCTTACAAATAAATATGGTACATTTAAACTATACATGACAAAAATAAGTTAATAAATATAAATTTAAAACAAATTTAATAGTATAAATTAAACTAGCTATTTTCTTTAATTCAAACGAATCAGACAATTAGATCTTATACACAGTAACAAAACAAATACTAAATTTGTAAATTGTGGGTTAGGTTAACGGTTAAAAAGTTCCTAATTCGTATATGAACCCAATTAAGGGCGAGAAGAAAATCACTTTTAAAGCATTTATTATATTTCTTATAGGTTTTCTAAATTAAAATAAAAACAGAAATAAAAAAAAGTTGATGTAAAAGTTGTTTTATAATATACGGAGAGACGTATTTAATGATTTTTTTTTATAATCATAACCAAACACAACCTAATATTTTGCATGGTTCCAAGTGGCATAACTTGTTATTTAACTTTTTAAAATGAATGTTAATTTACTTAAAATTTGCAATGATTACTTGAACATTTCTACTCCACCCAATCCACTCATGATCTGTTTTGTTTGATATTTGTTGTATTTTTGTTGTTTGTTTTAACCATTAATATTCCACAAGTTGGGTGCAAGAGTAGGACGATAAACTCATCAACATAACCCAAAGTGGCCGCCGCCGCCGCCGCCATCTTGAACAATTAATTTTGATCCAGTTTACAATCCATAATACACTTTAATAATAGTGTTTCACATAATATATTTCCACTTTCGATCATGTTTTAAACTTCATTAACATTTCCTAACTATTTTTATATTTGTTTTGTTGAATCTAACTTGTTTTTGTTGAATCTAATCTAACGTATCATTGACTAAAACGCATAATACTTTGTATATTAATCAACATTTTTTTTTTCATTCATAAAGTTGTCTTTTAGTTTTATAGCTTACTTTTAGAAAAGAAAGCACATTAAACGAGGGTATATATATATTTTTTTCACAAAAAGGTAACATTTATTTTTTTTAACAAAATTAAATAAATAACATATTTCATCTGGTAGAAATCTTGCGCTAAACTTATCAATAATTATACTAATATATTTTATTATCATAAACAAATTATAGTATCGGGGTGAGGTGAATAATAGTTTGTTTTGTAAGTCAAATTATGATTATGATTATTGAGTTTTATAAAGACTATGTGTAAATTTTCACTTACAAAAAATTGTTTGACGTTTATGATTATTGAGTTTTATAAAGATTATGTGTAAACATTCACTTGCAAAAAATTGTTTGATGTTTAAGTCAGTAAGAGTATTAGAAAATATAAGTATATAAGTGAGTGCAAAAATTAAGTAAGTATTCTTTGTTGAATTGATATGTATTTATAGGTCATTTTATGTTTGGGTTGTGATGTTGAAAATATATGTAAAATAAATAAGAGATACATTTGATTATGAAATATGTCATTAAATAATTATTACTCTATAAATATTCAAGTTATATATTTGTTTGGATTATGTTCGATTTTAGTAAATTGCAATTGATTTGATTGAATTTTTATATTATTATGTGTATCTCCATATATCTGGAATACTAGTAGGTATATAAGCTTCCCAAGTTCAAAATCCATAAAGAGGTGCAAATGGACCGTTTTGAAGGATGAACGAGTTTGTAGTTTTAACTCGTTTGGATTTTTCAAAGATAATTGTTAAGGTTAATGTTTGCAAGACTCTTATAAAGTCGAGTTTGCTTTGGCTTTTTTAGTCAGTATGACATGACTCATAATATTGTGTTTTTCAATATGCATTAATGAGGGATTTTTAATAGTAATGATGATTTTTTGTCTTTTTCTAGGTGTTTCATCATTTTGATGGTCGACGTTCTGCCTTCTCATGATATGTTACCTTAAGTAGCAACAATTCAAGTGTCACTGTTTCCTACGAAACATTTGAAGAATTTCATTTTGCTTTTATATTTGGCCAACATTTTGTCTCGTCATTTCTTCCTTTCCATCCTTTTAAGTATTCAAGCTTCTACTAATGTTTCATCGTCTTCCATTGTCGTTTCCTGCCATCTCTATCTAGGTATATTCTCATTGTCCTTCTCTCTTCACTTTCTCATTCTTTCACTATGAATAGCACTTTAGTGAGTAAGAAAGATATTAGTATTAGGGAGGACTCGTCACAAGTCGCACCGACTCATTTCTAGAGGAAAATGTCACCGAGGAAGTTTCTTTTTTGTTGTCTCCTATCGTTCCTCCGACAAGGATGATGGTGGTTGCCCAGTCTAAGGCTATTAAACGGAAGGTTTCCTCTTGTGAGGAACCAGACATTGATGGGCCTTCCCTGTCAAAAGGAAAAGAAAAAAAAACAAATTTTCATTAATCTTAGACCTCAAGTACTTTTGGGTTTTGGAGAGGTAGTTGCTTACCCTTCCGATTTTACTTTTAGGGAATCCATAGAAAAGTTTATTTCTTCTTTCAACATTTTGGCTCAGTGTTGTTCCTTTAAAAGTTCTAGGTCTTCATCAAACTTGCTCTGCATTCTAGTTATAGTGTTTTGGAGATTTTCCTCGTTTTTTCAAAGAAAAATCTCGTGCATTTGTTAGTGAATTCATCTTGAGGATTGTTGATGAGGAGGAAACCATTTTGCTTATAGTTAATATCATAAGACTTGTGGTTCGAGAAAAACTTTATCTAACGTTATGGAAGACGTCAAATATTCTTACAAAAAAAAAAGAGTAAAAGTCTCCTGAGGTGGACGTAGGTGATTTACCTTGCAAGTTAAGTTATGACTCGAAGAGAGAATTATCGAGTTTATCAAAGAAGTCGTCCAGCGATCTACCTATAAAAGATTTTTTGATACTCAAATTAATAAGAATATAGAAAACTATAAATATATAAGTAAGTATGAAAATTAAATGACTACCTTACAAAATTGATATTATACTTAAATTATAATATAAAAAAGATATATAAAATAAATAAAATATACATTGATCATCACAATATATATAAATATGAGATATGATTACATATGATTTATTAGATTATATCCAATCTTATTGAATTGCATTTAATTAAATTAAATTTTTATATTATTATATGTATGTTCGTATATATATCAAATACAGATAGGTGTAATATATATTAACATGAATCATATTAAATATTTTTTTAATAAGATTGTGGTTTATATTCAGGACAAAGAAAACCCACGTATTATCACCCATGAAAAGTCTGGGATCCTTCATAAGTTCATAATCTTGACTAATACAGTAATTAATTAGGAATAATTTAGGGTTGTCCAAAACGACGACGCCATACGAAGGTTGAAATTGTTTAATTTGCCTCCATTTAAGAACCTTGGAAAACCTACTCCATCTCAAAAAATCCACAGTTCAGCTTAAGTTTGGTACTTTAGAAGACTTAGAAAATAATAACAAATAGAAGATATACTCAAATTATGATACTACATTCATTAATTTATAATTACATGACCAAATGTCATAGCATAGTTGTAGGACTAGTGACGTAAGTAACCTAATATCAAATATATTATACAAATTTAACCTAGATATTTTATAACAACAATTTGACTTTGAAAATATAGAATCAAATTATTGACTCAGTACAAAGGGTGGGTGGGGTGAAAAGATAAAGTTTAAAAAAAGAGTTAAAAGGAGAAAACAATAATGGAAAAATATTGAAGTAATTACACTGACTAAGCAAAAGTGTATTGAGAATCGTTTAATTCATTTTCATTAAGGTCAAGTTCTTGTTTAAGGTCAGGTTATGCCCCCTTTAACAACCAGTCTTCAAAAGGTGATATAAAATAAGATCAAATGTGTTTTTATTTTTACTTATTTTTCTGTTAATTTTTCCAAGTTTTTATGTTTTAAAAATAATAAATTTAATTATAATACTTTTATAATAAATTCATATAAGATGGAATTGAAACTGAAGTTCATATATAATTAAAACCACATGTAATATATAAGATGGAATGGAAGCCAAATTTATATAGAATTACCACTAAAATAAGAAAATTAAAATTATGAAATAGAAACTAATTTTTAAAAATTAAAATAATTAGTTGCAATAGTAACTAAATTAGAGATTATTATAGAAACTAAAAAAAAATTTGGTTTTTAAATTAGTTTCTATTATTGTTAAATAATTTTTAAATTGGATAAAAAAAACATTTTTTATTAATTAGATGCCAATTTAGAAACTATTTAACAATAATAAAAATTAATTTAAAAACCAAAATTTTTTTAATCTCTAAAATGGTTTCTAATTTAGTTACTGTTGCAACTAATTATTTTGGTCTCTAAAAATTGATTTCTATTTCATATTTTCTTGTAGTGTAAATTATTAATTTATCGAGTTGAGAAAAAAAACTATATATTTGGTCAAGTATTTTCTTCTAATAGCCAAATTATATATATATTTGTTTTCTAGTGTATCTCTAAATGATTATTAATATTTTTTTTTCATCCACAATTGTCGTTTTAATAACAGTATAACTCTCATTTTATGTTCGTCTTACTTTAAAAAATATCACTATATTTTGACGGAAAGCGTTTGACTAAATTTAGTATTGTAAATGGACCCTTTTGAATTAAGTACTTAATTATTTATTTATTAATTTTAAATTTAAATTTTTATTATATTTAAAAAAAAATATGACAAAATTTTAAATTTCGAATCTAATAATATTTCATATATAATGATTAATATAATCCCAATAAACTTAAAATCGAAAGAGAACACAAACTATTTATAACCTTATGACCTAGTTTGATAGCTAGGGATTTGTTTTTGTTTGTTTTGAATTCCACCCACAAAAACATGGTACTGTGAAAAACATAGTAATGAAATTCGCGAGAAATAGAGCAGACTTGGTCGTTTCGTTCGAATAATGCTTTCCAGTTCACAACTCAAAACAATTGAAACAACAATAATTGACCAAAACTCAAAAAGTTAATTAAAAGAAGTATTAAAGACCAACTCAAAAACGGGTTGACCCTTCTCAGCCGAAACTTTATGGACCCTAACTCTCTGTGTGCCTCACATGTCCCATATTAATCAATATTCATTAACAAAATTACAAAACTAATTTATATGTCATAAACGATGTAGATACAAATAAATGTTTCACAAGTGATAAATGTTTCACAAGTGATAAATGTTCTATTGATTTTTCATTGCTCTTTTTACTTGTGTTTTTTTGTTGATGTTCTTATTTATTAGTTTATCACATATATTTCATCATTTGATGGGGATAACTCCAATTCTATTTTCTTATGTATTGTTTGGTTATTTGGTATAAATAATCTATTATTTCTGAGTATTTATGAGAATTTATTTGAAATGATTTGTAAAAATGGTAGGTATGCATTTAATTTATACTACTTGTAATAATTTGTAAGATTTTTTTTTGAAAAAAAGATAGTGTCAAGAAGAAAGTAGTGGATTTGTGAAATTGTTTAATAAATTATTAATTTATTTTTATATTTAAAAATATGTTTTTTTAAAAGTTTTCTTTATTAAACTTTTCTTTTTCTTTTTTTATAATTATTGTTGACAATTAATAAATAATATTTTTAGAACATTAAACATCAGTTTAATTTTCACTCCGAGACTAGGCTTACTTGTAATACTAAAATTCAATGAAAATCTTTTACTTGAATAAAATTATAGCAAAAATATAAGATCTCTTTTTTAACAACTCAATAGAATCCTAAAACACAATAGAATCCTAAAACAACTTTTAAAGTCTTTACTCAATATCAATCAATATCAATATAATTTTTTTTGCAACTTTTAGATAATCAAAAAACTTCTTTTAAAGAACTCAAATATAATTTGTATTCTCATTGAAATCACAATTCAAAAGATAAATTCAAGATTTTAAAAATTTTAAATGCAACTCACATTCAATCTCAAACAATCAACTATTTTTCCAATTTGTTAAACTTCAAACAATTTTTATCAATCAACATCTATTTCACTAAACAAGCAAATTCTGAAAGAGAAATTTGGAACTTGTGACCTCGTTACCTTCACATCTAAATCCTTTAAATTAGAGTTCTATTAAAAAATAAAACTAGATTTCCTCACCTGAATGAAACACTAAATTTCCGAAAAGGAACTCTAACTCCCAAAAGACACAAATATAACATAACATGCATCACAAAGTCCTAATCAATGATTTGAATACATCATTAGGACTTGAACTAAAATAGTCTATTCCTAAAGCTATGAACACCACATGCAAAACACGTTTGTAAACAGAAAACTCAAAACTGGCTTAAAGAAAAAAAGAGTACAAAAAAAACTTAATTTAAACAAAATTCCAATCGATACTCGGTGTGAAGTCCAAAAGTAGGCAGATGAATGTGATAAAAGAATTGAATCAAATTTAGAAAGAAGGTAGAAGAGAAAAGAAAAGAATTTTCTAGAAAAATGATTATTATTTTTAATGAAACATAAATAACTAACTTTTCATTTATATAAACCTTTTACTTTAACAATAAAATATTAAAGTTTTATTTTAATTATACTACTACTTTGAATCTATCATCGAGATCCATACAAACACTACAAGAAAATATAATGAAATAAAAACCCATTTTTAGAGAAAAATAATAATTAGTTGTTATAGTGACTAAATTAGAGACCATTTTAGAGACTAAAAAATTTTTGGTTTCTAAATTAGTTTTTATTATTGTTAAATGGTTTCTAAATTGATATATAATTAACAACCACAGTTTTTCTACCAAATTTAGAAACTAAATAATTAGTAGTTAAAACTTTGATAGGTAATACATACCAATTTAGAAACCATTTAACGATAATAAAAACTAATTTAAAAATATATTTTTTTAGTTTATAAAATGATTTTTAATTTAGTTACTATAGCAACTAATTATTATTTTTTATGGTTTTTATTTCATGTTTTTCTTATAGTGAAATATTATATACCAATAATTTTTTCATTTAATTATTTGATTTTTATTAAATCAAATCAATTTATATTTTATTTACTTTCTCTTATAATGAAAATTTTAAAGTGGAAAATTAAGAACTATGGAATTTTGACTGTCTCAAACTGTTATACAAACTTTTGTTATTAAAAGTTATTTCCGCGTGTATATATAAGTTGATTTCCTTTTTCTTTTTTCACATGGATACAAAGTTTTCTTTTTCTTTATTTATAGTAAATTCAACAATGCTTTATAGGTATAGCCCAGTGGACCCGTTCTTGTTTACCTTCATGGTTTAAGTGTTCACTTTAAAGAGACTTTAAAGAAACTTATAAAACCAATTTCTTAGAATTTAAGTGTTTTTAAGTCTTACTTTATGTGAAACTGGAAAATAAAAACAATATATAAGAAGTAAAAGAACTCATAAATTCATATAAAATTAAATTAGAAATCATATTTTAGTTTCTTATACGTGTTTACTGATTCTTTATTAGCATCAAATCTTTTTAACTGTTTTTCTTTAAAGAATTCAACCCATTCAAAAGTCCTATTTTATTTAAAAATTATTTTTACTGTTAAGAGTAATTTTTTATACATTTAATTTCTCATTTAAATTCCTCCTTGTGATTTTTCCATTGCTTGATTCCTCTAAATTAGGAGATGAAATAAAATGTCATGATATTTATAGATAAAGTGAAGAAACAAATTGAAAATAAGTTTGTGAATTTTTTTAAAGCAGATTCATTTAGAAGATATTAAAATGGAACTAAATAAAAAGAGTGACATTCCACTATTTTTATTTTTTTTTATATTTATGCCTTTTATTTATATCTAATTTTTTTTGGGTCAAAATTACTTGACATTTGCTTTCCATTTTTAGATATTGATGTTGGTAATGAACAACATCAACCCATAACATAATTTTTTTGATAATTACGTTTTTAATTTTTGGATAAATGGAAGATTAAAACTATAGTTTACTAAAAAGGTGTCACACACAGATGTTTCGTCGAATATCTTAATGCTGTAATAAATAATCGACTTGTAGTGTTATTGTTATGAAATAATTTTTTATATAGTTTAATTTAAGAAGAAATTAATTTTAATTTTTCTCTCTATTTTTTTTCTGTTATAAATCTTTATGAACTAAAAATCCATCTAAACACACTTAAAATGTTTAATATTGAAAAAAAGATTTAATTTGTATTCTTTATTTATCTAATTAGAATAAGCTAACTAAAGGGGTTAGGTTTAATAAAAGAAGTCAATTTTACCCAAAGTGAATTAATTGCTATGGTTCGACCCGATTCTCATTGAGAACGAGATACTCAAATTCAATACATGTTAACAAATTCTTATGATATTTATATGTTTTAAAAAAATAAAAAATACGAAATTCAAGGAAATGATGCATGTTTATTTTCTTCCTAAATTTCTTGTTTTTTAAATAGTAAAAATATGTTTTGTTATCTTCATTATTTCTTGTGTAACTTTGAAAACAGAAAGTAAAAAATAAAGTATAATGATATATATATTTTGAATTAATCACAAAATAACATATATTTTAAAATAAAAAATTTGACAAAACCATGTTAGATTGAAGGAAAAATATTTCACTTAATTTTTTCATTCCTATTCGACAACATATTCAACAAGCATTCATCAACTAAAGTTAAAAGTTGAATCGTGTAATTAATAAGTATTTACATGATTAAGATCTGAATCTACTTAAAACTATTTTAATTATTCTTACTGAACTCAGAATATTTCCTATAAATAGATAAACATTAAATATCAATATCAATAAATATTTAATATTTACTATATATCTTTATATAAAATTAACTTTAAGTGTCGGAATATAATAATCTAAAGACAAAAACTCTGGACTGAATATCCAAAACCAAAAATAATAAATATAATCTGCAAATAAGAACCCATCTCTTTAATAAGTATGATAGAGTCGTGAATTAAAGTAATTGATTTTTTACTTTGCCGACCTGATATATATATGTATATTAATTCAAACGAATAATATATAATACAGTGTGCAGAAACATAATTTGAGTGTAAAGTGACGTAGTTTTTGTGCATCATGATTCGAGAATTTTCTTTTTCTTATTCTTATTTGACCTAATCAAATATGAAGCAATGAGACAAAAATTAGGTGTTCATATATATAAGTGCATGGAGCCTTCTAAAACTGTAGAACCCCTAGAACCTGCATTGGAATTTAACCCCATCGTTATCATATGAGAGTCATTCCTCTTTAGACACGACCTGAACACGCTAAATTACAAAAAAATAATTGAAAATTTTCTGCATATTCTTTTTTTCATTTACAAAAAAAATAAATTAAGCAGATTATATTTGTCAATATTTATGCTTTTTAATGAAATAACAGCTTATAATATAAATAAATAATTATAATTTCTTACCACTATACTTCTTTTACACTATCATTATTGCAAAGTGATTTAAGGGATGAAGATTTTTTTACTTTAGTTTATCTGGTATTTCTTCTTAAATAAAAAGAACATCTTAGTATTATTAATCTGATCAATATTCGACGAGTTTATTATCCCAACTGATATTGAGATGCATTACAATAAACCAAAATAATTAATTACAATATTAATTAAATTAGAAACCATTTTAGAAACTAAATAAAAATTTGGTTTTTAAATTAATTTATTTGTTAAATAATTTTTAAATTGGTATTTAATTAGTACCTAAGGTTTTTTCTACCAAATTTAGAAACTAAATAATTGGTAGTTAAAACCTTGATTGTTAATTAGATACCAATTTTAAAACTATTTAACAATAATAGAAACTAATTTAGAATTTTTTTTTTAGTTTCTAAAAATGGTCTCTAATTTAGTTATTATTGCAACTAATTATTTTAGTATCTAAAAATTGATTTTTATTTTATGATTTTCTTGTAGTGATGTAATTAAAATCTAAGTAACATTTATATAGGCTTAAAAGTTAAATTAAAGATGAAGATTTTTAAGCTGAAGATAATTTATTAAAAAAATACTCTAATGTCATTAAAAATTGATCTTTCAAACTTTTAATATATAAATTAACTTGTCATGTTAATGAATTTTTTAATATTAAGCTGTACATTTGTATTTAATAGAAGAAAAGGCAAAACAACAATTATAACTAAAGATATAATGAGAAGAAGGAATAAGTAATCATATCACAATAAATAAATGAATATTTTTATCATGAAAATATTAAAAACTCATAATGCGTAGGATTAATAGTGTTTTGTTAAATGTTTATTTATTCTTTTAATATTACATTTTTAGTCATCTTTTTCAATTTTTAAAAATTCACATAATACCAAACCTAACGCATAAAACCCATGATACTGATTTTTTTTATCCATAAGCTCGTTATAAAATAGATGTAGTAAGGAAAAGAAATTTTAATTAAGATAACAAGACATTGAAAGGAATTTTAAGCAACAATAAAATACACCACCACTTATCTTCAAATTCCAATTTAGGAAATGTTTTTACTCCATAATATATACTAGCATGTTATGGAATTATGGATATTTTTTAACTTTTGGGTGATCAAGATAAACTTATTCCCAACATTTTTATTTTATTTTGAAATAATAAATGAATAAAAAAAATATTTTAGAGATATTTCAATTCAGATAAAAAAATTGTTTAAGACAACTTATCTCACTTATTTCTAAAATCTTTTTTGTAGGCAAAAAAGTTAAATAAATGGGAACATTAAAGAATGTTTCAATCCGTATATAAAGCATTTTAAAATTAAAATTTCTAGATATAAATATATACACAAATAGCTAAAACATTAGATCATACCTCCTAAAAAAACATCTTGCCAACTTTGATCTTATCCTCTTGTCTAATCTTTCATAACTACATAACCTACTACTTAACATTGAACACTCATTCCCAACAATAGTCACACTTTCTAATCACTTAGGAAATATATACAAGAGATAAGTGTGAGTGTTTGTTTACTTTTGTAAGGTTTGCAATATATTTTATATTTATAGACATTCTTTAACCACAACCGAAATTGTTCTATCCAACTTAAGGTCGGTCGGAATCTGGATGAGTTCCTTGTGGTCTCCCTTCAAAGGCCTTCTGGAAACGAGAGGGACTCCTCTTGCGATGACACTCTAATGCCCAAGTCAGTAAGAGCATAAATATAATGAGTATAATATGAAATAAGAGTTGAGAGTACTCCCTGTGTTGTTTATTAGATGTTTAGATTATGTGTGTCCCGTTCTGAGCATAATCAGGTATATATAGACGAAATTGTAACTTCTCCATCTTTAGTCATGATTCTGTCTCAATAGAGTCATAAAGGATGATTAAGTCTAATTGATTGAGATCCCTTGACTTGTGTTCCCTCATAATGTTGATACACAGGGCGAGAAACGACCCATAATGACCAAACATCGGGCCAGACCCATGACCCAACAGAAACCTTCAACAACACTAGGCTGAAAGTTTACTTAACACCCTTCATCACCCCATCTTATGGAATGTAAGCATCATGTAATGGCAACTAGGCATCAGATATGAATCCACGTTGGAGAAGTCCGAGAGAGCGTGGGAATAATAACAAGGTGTCTCTTTGGTGGAAAGACTTGAATGAGGTTTGGGAATTGGAGGATTGGGGAAGGAGTTTTGAAGATTGTTTCAAGTGGAAGGTTACCAATGTGAAGGAAATTATTTTTTGGAAAGATAATTGGGTGAGTTGTGGTGCTTTGAAGGGTGTTTTTTTGAGGTTGTGGTGCTTTGAAGAGCGTTTTTCCGAGGTTGATTATAAGTTGGTTAAGTTTGGGGATTGGATTAACAGTGCTTGTGAGTGGAATTTAGCTTGGAGAATGAGACTTTTTGAATGGGGAAAGATTCTGGAGAGTCAACTTCTTCAGGAGCTTCAAGGGTTGAAGATCGTTTTGGAAATGGAAGATAGTTAGGTTTGGAAATTTGCTTATGTTTCCTTAAGGAGAGTTTTAGAAGGGGAAAGCACATCCGTGTACGAAAAGTTTTGGAGGATTAAAGTTTTGCCTTCAGCCCATGTCACAGCTTGGAGGGTGTTGAAAAATAAGATCGTCATTAAGGCCAATTTGGAAAGGAAATGGCTAGTGGTCGAAAGTATTCTGTGTAGTATGTGTGGGGTGGAAGAGGAGTCTTGTCGCCAATTTTTTTTAGTGCAAAATAACTTGGCTTGTTTGGAGTCAGTGCTATGCTAGATTAGGTTTGACGTCCGTGGATCACTCTTTACAGTTTAAGATGTGTAGTGCATCTGATTCTGTTAATGTTGTTTGGAGGATTATGTGGATTGTTGTAGTAAGTGAGATTTGGAGGCAGAAGAACAATCTAATTTTTAAAGGTAATGTGACTGATGTTTTAGAAATGTTCTTTATAGTTCAATTAAAGGTTTGGTTTTGTGTAACTTCCAAGGTACCCTCAACTCGCTTTTCTTATTTTGACTAGTGTTTTGATCCTCTAGTTTGTCTGAGCTTGATTTAGTGATGTTTTTGAATTGTTGGTTATTTCGTGTTGTTGGTTGGGTGTTTGTTGGTGTTTTGTCGGTTGTTGTTTGTAGGACTTTATTGTTTTTTTCTTATGAGGAGATTTTGAAAGTTCTTTTCCATTTATATAAGGGTTGGACTACCTCTCAAGTGATTTACATTTATTTATTCTCTTTTACTGATAGATAAAATCCACATACAATTTATATACCTCACCCACCAACAATTCATCTTTTTCATATATTATATATTCATCTAATAAGTATAAAAAAACATTTGTAATATTTAAGTTTTAGTGCCATTTCTAAAATTATAAGTGATATGTTGAGAGTTATGATAATCCGATTAAAGTGTTATTTATCTCATTTGAAAGTTATAAGAATTTACAAAACTTCCATGATTTATGCTTGATTTAGAAGTATACTTTGTCTAAAATTGATAACAACGGGGAACTTTTTCCAAATTTTGACAGATTGACTTTTTGTTAATGCTATATCTTGTTTTATAAACCTTATTTTTTTAAGTGAATCTAACTATGATAGTTAGCTAATATTTAGGATTACAATATTCATATATAACATTTTCTAATTTAATAATCTAAATGATTTATGAGATCATTCTTTTTGTTTAGTGAAATTTAATTTGTCCACCAAATTTAAATTTTGTTCAACTAGTTATAGTTTAAGTATTGTATAACAAGTTTGCGATTTATGTTGTTTTTGAAACAAGTTGTGTTAGATAATTAGAGATTTTTGTAATAAAATTAAAGTATCACTTAAATACTTCTATTTATTCATTATTATTTTTCATAAAAAAATATATGATTCTACTACTTAAGAATTTAGGATTATTTAAGAAAGATCAACGAATAAGTAAAATTTAAAACAAGTATTTTATTTTTAAAGTTAGAATGAATTAAATCCTTATCTAAAACGAGACTTCTTATTTTGAGAAAAATTAAAGGGTGAAACTTAATGAATAAAGAGAATGCTTTTGTCCAATTTGGTTGCATATCCAACTAAAAAAAAGTTGTACGCAAATATCAAAACAATTACAAATAAGTTTTGATCTAGTTTTTTTAACAGAAAAATAAATAAATTAATGGAAAACAAGCCAAGTAGCTCTAGAGAAGAAAGTCAAAAGATATCCCTTCCTTGTAGGTGTAAAATCTTAGTTTGAGAAAGAGAAGGTAGTTTGAAAAAAAAATGAAAAATGGAAAAAGATATTGTACTATATAATTTTTTTTAGCGGAGTCTCGTAGTAAAATTTATAATTTTTTATCATTTTCAAGATTTCTTTTAATCACACTCTTGTGTACACAACTAAGAATCTGACAAATTATTCAATCCCCAATTTCCCAAAACTACTATATTACATAGATTTCCTCTAATATATACTCTAGTTCAATAGATTTCCTCTAATATATACTCTAATCATGAAAAATTATGACAAAATACTAATAATATAATAGTTACTTTAGATAGTTAGTTAGATTCAAATTACTTCTAGATCCAAGTAAAACGAAATCTTCTAAAAGTTAACCTCTTACAACAAAAACAACTTCAATATTTGATAAAAGACTTCTTACCTAATATCCGTTAACAACCTTATTGAATGTTTTCACTAGGACAAAAATCTATAAATATAGTTTTGTTTTTAGAGAATAGTCACTAAATTCTACTTACTCACTTAATCCTTCACGGAAAAATCAACAACTTGTCCAACAATTTAGATTCCGACTCATCTCCAATAATAATATATACTTTTTTGTGAATTGTTATTTAAGAAGCTTTGATTAAAGTTAAAAACTATAAGAAATTAAGGAATATAAATGTAAACCACCCTAAAAAAATTTACACTAATCATGTTGTGGGACTTTAGGGAACACATAAAGAGTACTCCCAAACATAAAAAAAAATGTATTACTTTTTTAATGAAGATCATATGAACTCCCATTCACTTATTTTTTTTTCTTCATCTGAGCTGACCAGAAAAGGAAGGGTTCTAAGACCGAATCCATTTTGTTCATATTTCCTTTAATTACATGTGCCCCCCAAAAATAAACACACATGATAAAAATAACGTAGGAAATTGCAAAGAACCGCGACACCAGTGACCACCGAGTAAAGCCAAGACACTATGAAAGCGCAGAGAAATAGGTGTTTGAATGAGGCACTTTCTCTAACAACTTCGTTTTATGGTTTGAACGTCCACAAGAACCTGTGGTGTCAATATTCAAAGTCAATTACGATATGGGACCACCACCATCATCCAACTGATATTTAGAAGCCAATAAGGTACTTCAATTCATACCTCCAATTCAACAAGTGCTACGTCATTTCCATATCTTCTTTTACACTTTCAATCATGCTGCTACCTTCCTCTTGCTCTCTAACAAAGTTTAGCTGTTATTTTTTTTAATAAAAATAAAATTAATTTACCATATATAAGTAAAATAAATCTTTTATTTATTAAACTAAACTTAAAATATATTTTTAAATAAAAATAATAAATCATTATTTTAGTCAATGGGATAAGAAGTATATCATTTCTTTGTCTGGTATTGATTTATATAAATCTAATTAACTTGAGAATTTAAATCAACATTTGACATTTTAAGTTAATTTGTTGGAAGATTATGAAATTTTTCATAGTATATAAATTAATATAAATTTTATTTTATAAGATTGAGTTAGGTTTAAAGTTATTTTCTTAAAATATTATTAGAGTCTTTTAGAGTCTATTTTATAGAGAGTTTGTTGGACTTATCAGGTTATCCAGACCGTTATCAGAACATCCATTAATATATAGTTTCACGTATAAGTTGATAGTCTCGACGTGAGAGGTGTATCGGAGATTCCACATTGACTAAGATTATGACATTTCATAATATATAAATAGGTAAAAACTCATCTTATAAATCAGTCTTACAAAATTGAGTTAGATTTAATGTCCATTTTCTTAATATAATTGAATATAATTTTTGAACATATTAATTTTATAATTTTTAAAATTGATTAACCCGACTAACACCAGTTATGTAAAAAAAATATCATGATACACAAAATTTAATGGTTATATTATATATATATATATATATATTTTGTAATTTTTACCATTATTTTATTGATGCAAAATAAATTATAGAAAATTGCATTCTCTACGCATTTAATTACAAATTATGTACGTATGGAGTTTTTAATAAGATTGCATGTTTTCAAAACTTCTTTTTAACATTTACATAATACAAGACCCACTTGGTTCAATATTATTGATTTGGAATGGATTGTTAAAAAAATATAAATCAATAAAAATGATTAATTCGTATTTTATTTCTTCTAGATTTGATTATAACAAACTCATAAATACCTTTGCTTAAAGTATTACAAATCATAGTGTACAGTCTCTTAAATACTGAAACTAGTTTAAAATGAGTCTCGCAATGATGGAAACAATATGTTTCATAAATTAATTTTTTTAATAGATGATTAATACTCTAAAGATAATTTGTATAATTGTATCAGTTTAATAAACTATTTAAAAAATACAATTTGTAGTTTAATCTGTAGAAGTTATCTATGAGTATGTTAGGGTGTAATTGTGAACGGTGTTTTGAATTTGGAAGTAGGTAGTTTGAAATTGGAGGCTCCTGCACGCTACCAACTTCGGCCTCTACACTTTTTCAGCGCAACCGTTTATTCTTAATATCCAGTCATACACACTACAACTAAATTAAATGCACTTCATCAATTTTAAAAGGTACCAAGGAACTTTCCAAAATAAAAAATAAAAAAAGGAAAGAATAGTAAAAACATAATTATATCTTTTAATTGTTTGGATAAAAGTATAAATATTTTTTTCATTAAAAAAGAAAAAAATAGATTTACAGATTATAAATATAATATGTTTTGACTGCAAGTTAACTAAAATAATATTATTACCATCGTCACACGTTTAAGATATTATTCAATATATATTTGAAAACAGAAAAGTAGTCTTTGCGATTTTAATTATCACCTTTATAAGTAAACCTTTCATGTCTTATAGACTTTTAAAGCAAGGAAGGCTTATTTTCTTCCTCCCCGTTCACAATTCTTTCTCCAAATTTTCTAATTCTAACAAACAAAAACTTAAAGAAATATACATTTGGTTACCAAACATTAGTGTAAAATGATAAAACAACGACTTACAAGATGATTTTTTAATAAAATTATCATCAATTATTAAGTTGACATTTTTTACCATTTGTTTAAACTCTATGATGATAGTTTCTTTAGAACCATTGTTATTCATCTTTTATTTTTTTTTTCATTTTTCTTCTTCCATTATAAGCTTGTATTTGAGTTATATTTTGACTTTGTAAATTATATTTTGACTATAATGTGTTTGTTATATTCATAAATTCTTAATTGGTATTCAACTTGAGTATGTTTCATCTCTAACAAATTAAATTGTTTTATTATATAGAACTTGAACTTGAGGATGTTTCATCTCTAACAAATTAAATTGTTTTATTAAATAGAACTTCATATATTTTATGTTGCTGCTAAAATATGTAAATTTGAATTTATGAATGTCAATTTTATTTAGACTAGAATTATCTTACAATAGAACACACAAACAACTTATTTTATCAACTTCTACAAGAATTTAGGCTAGATTGTTGGAGATCTCACATCGACTAGAGATTATAATCTTTCATAGTATATAAGTGGGTGCAAACCTCACCTCATTGAACCGATTTTATGAGGTTGAGTTAGATTTAAAACACACTTCTTAACATAGATAATTTTTAAACTTTATTTTTTAATTTTACTTTTACTCATGAATTTTATGTTTTAAAACTATTGATTTTTGACATTTACAATACTTTTTATATAAAACAAACAATTTAATAAAATTAGGATTATGATACGTGTAACATCGTATTTATTCTTTGCTAACATATTAATACAAGAGTTTTATTTTTCTACAAATCTTTCTTTTCTCAACGCTACTACATTATTTTGCATGGTTCAAGGAAACATATTAATTATTAAGTTAATATGAAGGATAGAGACAAATAAAAAGTGATCACAATGAGTATCTCCAGAATTATTAGGATATACATGTTTGAAACAAATGTCAGGATGAGAGTCTCATTTCCTGATAAGTAATTGAATTATCAACATATTTATGTATTCAAACTAGTTCTTAGAAGAACTATGGTAATAACTAAAAATAATGGATTGAAATAATTTGAGATCTCCATATATTTACGTGATATTTTTAAATATATTTTTTCACACACAAATAATAAAATATGAAAGTGAGAACAAATATCATGTAAAATACAATATCATACCAAAACAATATATACATCATATTTTTCAATTTCATTCATATAATTCATTTTATTATATATTAAAAAGATTTGAATTACTTTTGGAGTATTCAGTTGGGATAAAATAACATTCACTCATTTAAATTTTCAAAGTCAAACCTTTATTTACAATGTCTTCAAATATTATTATTAATGACCTTATTAAACCTACACAATTATAAAAAAAAAAAATATTTCTACCTTATTCATTTACCGAATAAAACAAATCATAAATATTATAACCAAGAAACACAAATATATTTAAATAATATAAATATAATTAAATAACGTCCATCAGTACCGAAAATAAATTAAATAGTATAAATAAAATAAAACGGATTAATATATAACTAAAAATAAATTAAATAATTGAACTAAATAAAATAAATTAATGTGTAACTGAAAATAAATTAAATAATATAAATAAATAAAATGAATTATAGTTGGAGATAAATTAATAATAGAAATGAATAAGATAGATAAGTCACAAGTATAAGTGAAGATACATTAAGTAATCTAAAAAAATAAAATGGATGAGTTTACCAATACCTCACTGAAAAAAGAAACATACAAAATAAATAAATAAATAAAATAATAGATGTGTGTTTTTCCCTATCTTAGTAATTATAGTGCACTTGACACTTGAGATGTAAGGTCAGAAACTCCTCTTAAATAACATAATGTGTCACTGTCCCATTCAAAAAGTATTTGTTAGATTTGTGACAATTCTAGTACGGTTTTAACGCAATTAAAAAAAATATATATTAATTTTCTAAAAATTCAAACTTTATTGTATAAATTGTTATTATGATTATAAAAATAAGAAACAAATCATTGTGAATCAGTCATGAAAAATAATTTATAACATACTTGTGCACATAAATCTTATATTTTAGAAATTCTACATATCTTCATGTCCGTGTTGTAGTAATGTAAGTGCTACATAGGATATAACTAAGAATATTTTAGATGTTACAATTTAGTCGTCTAAAATTTACTCCCAGAATTCGCCGGAAACATTTATTAGAAATGTCTTTTGATATTCATAATATTTATGAATACATAAGAATTTTTAATATCTAAATAAGAAATTAACAAAATATATTATACTTTTTACCCGTGTAGAATATATGCTATATTTTAATATTGTACTAATTTAACTATTTTATAAAATTTAAAAAGTGTTACAACTATTATATTATTACGTGTATACATTGATACACACTAATGATTCCATTATAAAACATTAAAAAAATTAAATTTCATCCCCTCTTCAAATCATAGAAAAGTAATGAGATAGAGAATATGTTTAATCAAAAAATTATTTTATGAATAAACAATTGCCCACGGAATAAGTGTTATATTTAATTTTAATGCATTATCAATGTATAAATTTTACATTATAAATCATATTAAATATAACAATGAAGCAGTTATTATCAAAGCTAATAATTTTACTAATAATCTATAATCAGTTCATGTTCAGGATAAAGATATCCATACTAGCAGTTAATTAAAAAGAATAATGTATTATAGTATTAGGGAAATGAATCTCCAATAAAACGTGGTCCATTTTTTATTTTGTGATTTGTATTTATAAAATATAGAGATAGTTGTATATAGTGTTAATTTTTTTTGTATGTTTTGGTTTGTTTGTTAACTTGTGATTTGATGGAGAAAGAAGCCATCGGGTTTATTGTGGAAGAAGCTTCTTAGGAGATGTTATTTTCATGAATGGAATTGAATGAATTAAGTATTTGTAATTTTCTATCACATGGAGTCACTTGATATATACTTTTTAACACAGGGGAGAAAAACCAACCCAAGCAAAAGCAAGTCCCATGAAACCGTTTACATTACTCTAGAAAGGTAGCTAGATACTGTAGTTGTTATTTTTTCAGTAATATAAGCCAAAGTCCTGCATCAAATGGCATGAGATAGATCATATCGATTACCATGGCCTACACGGGAGAAAAATAAAAGCAAGATAATGAAATGAAATGTGTTGATTACTTGGCAAAGTCTAAAAAAATGACCTCAAAAACCTTTATGCCTTGGTCCTGTGAGACCTATAAAAGCAGAAGCATCAGAACCATCTAACATAATTTAGCAGTAGTTGAAACTTAGCCGGCAAACATAGCTTGATACAAAATGCCTTCAAAGAGGCTTCCATGGAGATCCTTAGTACTTGGTTGTTTCAAGGCTAAAAACCAACAAACCTTGGAAGCTCCAAACATAGTTTCAAAGAAGTCGTCATCAAGTAGAATCTTTCTCTCTGATTTAAGCCTGAGCGATTATTCATCGCTCTCTATCATGAGTGATTTATCCAACTCTCTAGTGGGATCAAATCTTCGTATTTTCACCTACCAGGAGCTCAAAGAGATCACACACAGCTTTAGCAAATCCAACATTCTTGGGGAAGGTGGGTTTGGGAAGGTGTATAAAGGGTTTATTGATGACAGTTTTAAGCGTGGGTTGAAAGCTCAGGTTGTGGCAGTTAAGGCCCTAAACTTGGATGGAAAACAAGGCCACAGAGAGTGGTTGGTAAGAATTTGCTAAACCCTTCAAGTTTCAATTCCTCTGTCTTTCAAGCGATGAATTTGACTAATTCTTTTTGCTGTTTGTACTGCATAGGCTGAAGTAATCTTTCTGGGGCAGTTGAAGCATCGCCATCTGGTTAACTTGATTGGCTATTGCTGCGAAGATGAGTACAGGCTTCTTGTGTATGAATACATGGAGAGGGGCAATCTGGAGGAAAAGCTTTTCAAAGGTACAAAACTAAAGTTAAAGCATTTTCTCTATACAATTGCTGTTTCTATGATTTCCTATAAAATTTCTTACCCCTTATGAAATGCAGGTTATGTAGCAGCCTTGCCTTGGCTAACAAGAATCAAAATAGCAATTGGGGCAGCTAAGGGACTTATGTTTCTCCATGAAGAAGAAAAACCAGTCATATATAGGGATTTTAAGGCCTCAAACATCCTACTGGACGCTGTAAGTTCTCACTGGCCCTTTTGTTCACTCATTCTAAGAACATCACAATCTATCAACCCTTTAAAATTTACTCAAAATTGACATGTATAAACCCATTTCCTTCAGGATTACAATGCGAAGCTCTCAGATTTTGGTTTAGCAATAGATGGACCAGAAAAAGATCAAACACACATTACAACTCGTGTTATGGGCACGAAAGGTTATGCTGCCCCTGAGTACATCATGACAGGTATTGTATTCCATTTCAAGTCAAATTCCATCCATCAAAACCAAGGTTTAAATTACGGTCATGATCACGATTTTGATTTCATTAGTCCTTGATGGCAGATGCAGCCTGATTGCGGTCGCATTGACTTCAAAAACTGAGATGTTGCGACCGAAATCACAATCACAATCAAAGACTGTTTTTTAAAACCTTTATCAAAACCTTCATTTGTTGATTATACTTACACCATTTTTTTTTCTTGATTAGGCCATTTGACAACCATGAGTGATGTATATAGCTTTGGAGTTGTACTCTTAGAACTCCTCACAGGAAAGAAATCCGTGGACAAAAAACGACCCAGCAGAGAGCAGGATTTGGTGGAATGGGCAAGGCCTTTGTTGAGGGACTCCTACAAACTAGAGAGAATAATGGACCCAAGACTTGAGGATCAGTACTCACCTGAAGGGGCTAAAAGGTTTGCAGCCTTGGCTTACCAATGTTTGAGCCACCATGCGAAGGGTAGGCCCACCATGAGAACAGTGGTTCGGACCTTAGAGTCTCTCTTGAAACTGAAAGACATCCCAGTTGGCCCTTTTGTGTATGTGGTACCCAGCGAGGAAGACAAAGACATACCCAAAGTGAATGAAAAAGTAACAGAAAATGACCATGTTGTTCAGATCAACCAAATTGATGAGTTAAAACCCAAAGAAGAAGAAAAGGGAGAGAAAAAAGAAAAGGGTCACCACCGGCAACGAAAAAGTCGTCGCCACAAACGTCGTGTTAAGCCCGTGAGGTCTCAACCTGTTTACTCTGACACTGCTCTGTACAAAACTCTTGGCACAAATCTGTACTCTCCCAAACAAGCAACGTGAAGAGATGGTCATGGACCAGTTTTGCATGTTTCATCTTCAATTCTTCGTCACACAATCATAGCTATAGATAGGGAGATTGAAAATTCAGGTTAAATTCCTTGTATCATTTACCATATAGTTCTCATTTTGAACAACACGTGTAGATAAATTTTCAAACATTAAATGGCTCCGGTAACAATATGTTGCCGAACAAATTAAAGTGACAGTATTTAATCCGAGAGCCTGATGTAAAAATCTAAGGACTTCGATGTTTTGTTATACAAACAAAAACATCATAGGAGGAGAAAGAGAAATATTGTACGTTCTACATCTCTTTTTTTTTTTCTGTAGTTTGATTTTGATATTTTCTTTTCAGAAATTCCAACATGTTTTTATTAAGCACTGGTCACTGATGTTACATGCGCCTAAATTCGTTCACGTACTTCTTTAAATTATTCTATTAACATGTTCATACACCTTTGCAGCCTATAAAAATTTAACACATATTTCACATAAACTAATTGCGCATGGTTTAGCCTTGTGGTGGGTGCAGTTTTGAGATTTTTCCAAGTTTTCTACCTTACCGTGACAAATTTGGCCTTTCTCGTTGAGCCTTGGGTGTGAAGGTAGCTAAATTGAAGTGTTGTTTTGACATTTTCCACGTTGTAATTGAAAAGTGTGGCCTTTCTAATGGTGCCTTACTCTTGAAGCAAAATGATGATTAAAGAACATAATTGAACTCTATTATCTGCTTCTGGGTTTCTATCTTCTTACCCTACAAAGTCACAAACGTTATTAATTTGAAAAACTTGTGATTTTGAAAGTGAAATGGGCCAAATTAATTTTAGACTTGACACGTTGACTTCTATCGCTTGTTGACAACTGGTTGTTTTTTAATAGAACTTGTGTGTTGTGGATTGAATTTCCCAAAACTGTGTTGTAGATTCATTCTGCTAAGCAGATGGTTTTGTATTTCCTTGTAATTTTTTAAGCCACTTTCACTTTGCGTGTGGAGAATAAAGTAAAGAAAAAAAATGACTAAAAGCTTGTCCTGAAGTAGGTTGGAGATAGCCAGGAAGTTAACTAACCAGTTAAGGACAAGGTTGGTGTCTGCTGACTGATATGGTCCATTTTAGTGACTTTATCTTCCAATTTAGTAGAATGCCAATAGAGAGTTATTCAGGGACATGAGTAAGAGTAATTGTTTTTCATTTTTGCTACGTGAGCATATATTTCAAGTTTATGAACTTCAAACTTCTAGGTCATTCATGGCCAACACCTAGCAAGAAAACAAGACAATATACTTCTTGGGACAAGGTTGGTGTCTTGTCAGTAGCACACTTAATCTGTTCAGTCTATTTTTCTTACCCCTATTTCATTAAAGATTTTTTAGTCAATCTTTAACTTTGATAATACGGTAATTGGGTTATCCATATTCAATGTTCTAGAATTGCAAGAAAACCAGACAACAATTTCATATCAAATCAATCAGAGGTAACATTCATTCGTACATATCACCTTCCTTTACCAACCCCAAACACCAAATAGTGGGGTTAATGAAAATCACTTGAGGTAAGGCTAAAATCACAAAATAAGAATCTCCAACTGTCTTCCGGTGACATGTCAACGATCAAAACAAAGACTAATACTAATCAAAAGCATATAGCACTAGAGAAATATTGGCTTACAAATTCAATAGGTTTATGGCATTTTCTGGAATGTTGTCATTTCATTTGCAAATCTTCCTAATAGCACCATTAAAAAAATCAGAATTCTGCACTTGCTTTAAATAAGTTCGTGATGAGAAAGCAAACACATTCTAGACCGAAACTGTATAATACTAGGATGTACAAGCAGACACAAACTTGGTGGTCCAGCAGCCATAAAATCTTGCTAGCTAAAGATAAAACAGGTTTGAAAATTAAACAAGTACTTTGGATGGTTTATAAATATCAATCCCCACCAACATTTTTGAGATAATAAGTCATTTTCAAATTCTTGACTTTCCTAAAGCCTAATATTGATCACAGAATATACAAAAATCTGAAGTCATGAAATGGCATAGTTGTTTTACTTTATTAACTAAATTTGTGTGAAAAATTAGTACAGAGAAATAGGGTGTGGTTTTACATATCAGTATGTATTGTTCAACGCTGCAGAACAAGGTTAGGCATCATGGCACTCACAAGATTCAAAATTCTTTAGATAGAATTATCTAGCCAAGACTGCGTTTATTATTCTATTCAAAAGTTTCAAAGAAAGAAGGCCACATATCTGATTCAACATGGTAGAGAAAGAAAGATTTTGTTTAACCTGTAGCAATAGCAGATGGAAAATGAAAATGAAACTGTGACTTGAATATTTGTTGCCAACAAGTTGGACTAGAACGTGTTCAACTCCACCATCCACCAATCTAATGTGTTGATTGTTGATTCTTTTAAGAGAGTTTTGCAGTAAGATTTAATAACAGTAAAACCTGAGTTCAAATTTCAATGTTGTAAGTATATATTATTCAACTTTCTTAAGGGAGATTTAGACTCATACTTGAAATTTTGAATTTGTAAGATAATAGTAACCAAAGTTTTATTTCATTCTTCTGATTTTTCGTCTTTCTCCCTGGTGGTGGTAGGTGAACAGCACATCCACAATGGGAACAAATCTTGCAGTTTATGGCATGTTATCATTGCAATGCAAAACATTTCTCCCATTTAAGGTACAATTCACATTAATTTGGTATTTTGTCAGAGCAAGTATAGTGTATTAGTTAGGTTCAGCCCACAATTTTGTATCCACAATCCATTCATATGACAAACCCTAGGAAACATTTGGCTAAGACTGTCTTCTCAATTTATTACTATTATTATAATTTAACAGGAGTATCAGCTTCAATCTTTTTCTGTTTTTCCTCTTTATAGTTTAAGTTTTTCTTTCCTATTCATTCCTTTTAGCATCATTTTCTTGGCTTTTTTTCTTCACCCCACTATCATTCTGATCCAAGACTCTGTCGGCACGTAATACTTGTTTATCACATGTGAATCTGATTAACCTAAACAAAGTTTACACTGTTTAAGATTAGGAGCAGTAACCTTAATTGGCACAACATAATTTCTAATCAGGTGTTGGAAGAGCATTTCTCAGTGGCTAATCTTTCAAGTGTAACTTTCAAAATAAAGAAACATGAACACAATTTCATTCTTACTCATGTTTGTTGAAAGCAATTTTAATTATATTGTATGTGTAACTAAAAATACTTTATGTCAAAAGACTGAAACTGGGCTAAGATTAAACACTTTGTCAAGGGCTAAAACAATATTTTACTTTAGCGTGACATAATGTATAACTTAATTAATAATGGTTATCACTGCATCATCGTTTTCTTGAGTTGAATATTAAGTTTTGCATTTTTCATATGAAGAAAACTATACCCTATAGTTTAATGGCAAGGATAAATTTTAGACTACATTTGCTTCACAGGGTTTTGAAATTTTTACACAATTAAGTTGTTAGCACGTCCATCTCATATTAAAATTATGCATAATTAATCTTCTTGGTGTTAGATTTTAGCATTAGAAACTAATGCTGATTTTTATAATTAAAATAAGATTGAAAACGATAGAGTAAACAATTTTACCAGGACGTCATCAAATTTTCCATTCAAAGCACCAATACATTGGGGACCAACATTTTGTTCCCCAATTACCTCCACCAGATCAAAACTACTCATTACATCAACTAATAAACATGAAATAAATGAAGAAAATAAAACTAATAATATTCTAGTTGTTTATATTTTTCATAGTGGAAACCTTTTTTTTTTATTGGAGAAAAAATATTGTTCAATTTAATACAAAATTATCATTGTTTTCATATTAGATGGTAGAGTTTATCTGTGAACATATAAAACATTTATGTATTTAAAACATAATTTTGGAAATCTTTGGCTAAATTGAACAATTTTTTATTATTTCATTCATTGGTAAAGTGAAGTGATAAACACGTGAATTATCACTTGGATAAATATTAAATTAAACAATAAGCAATAAGTTTGAAGAAATTCAGAAGCTGACACTTGTGTCCAGAGTTGGTGTGACAAGAATTCGAACATTTTAGCATTTCCCAAAAAAAAAAAAAACACTTTCATCTTAACTAGTTTAGTGCAATAATATTCTCAAATATTTAGATTATTTTTTGAAAAATTACTTATGTAATTGTTAAACCTAATAGTTACTTTGTGTAATACACGAGTATTTTTTTAATCGAAATAAAATTTAAAAATATGAAAAGTAAAGATAAAGGTATAACATAAGTGTATAACTAATTCAAATAAATAATTAAAAATGGAAGTAGTTTAAATTTAAAGAAAAATTAGTAAATTTTGAAAGATTGAAAAAAAATTGATTTGAACAAATATAATATATAAAAAAAGTAAAATTGAATTAATCATTTTAAAATTTAAAATTAATCGATATTTATTTATAAACCTGCTTAATCAACATTAACTCCAAAGAACTGGTTAGTAGGTGAAAGACTCATTAAATTTAAAATGACCAATAAAAATTGTAATACCCTAATTATATGATATAATATTTTTTTAAAAATATAATATTTTATTATTTTTATTTGTTATATTATATATAATTAAAAAATTAAAAAGGAGAAAAATTAAAAGAAATAGACAAACGGTGCAAATAACAAAAAAACGTGTGCGAATAGCATGATCTTGCTAATTTGAATCTTATATAGATGCAAACTCATCACTAGAGTTTAACATCTATAATTAGGGGTGTTAAGAAATACTATACTAAACTAAAAAGTAGTTAATTCAACTACATTAAACATAGAAACACTAAACTGTTAAAAATTAAACTAAAGAATTTATTAATTTAGTTCTTAAAAACTAATTAACTACTATAAAATTTAGTGCAATGCTTAATTAATTATTAGAATTGAAAAAAAAAAACCATAATTATTTACTACCCTTTTAAAGTCACCCATCTTGACTTTTGGAAATATTATTAAAGTTATGTTTAGATATAAAGAGAAATTTAGAGGAAATAATTAGAGAAAGAAAAATTGAAACGATATTAATTGAAGTGATTTTTGAGAAATTATATATTGTTTGGATTGATAGAATTATGGGAGAATATGCAAGATGATCTGATTTCATTTTTTGACTTATATGAAAAAATATAAGAAAAAAGAAATGAGAAGTCTCTAGAAAGATAATTTTATTTAAATGATTAATTTTAATTCAATAATCTCACAGAATGTGAGTTATTATTGCATGTTTACTTATTTATATTTAATTATGTTTTTACTTAAGTTATATTAAAATAACTTCTTAAAACTAATTTTTTTATAACATATTTTCATGCACTAATTATTATTTTCTTTAAATTAAACTGAATTATAATATTTTTTAATACAAAAGTATGGCTCAGTATTACTTGTCTTCTTTAGTTCATGCCTTTTAAAATTATTCTTTAAGATACATAATAATATATTTTGCAAAATTAAAAATGTGTAACAAAAGCATTTGGAAATGTAAGATATAAAATGAGTAGAAATGGTCCAAGTCATGACAAATGTAGCAGGGAGGTAAAATGTGTGGAATACGTGTATTTCTTTTTATACTTTTCCTTTCTCGTTTTCTACCAAACAAACAATTCAAATATTTAATAATCATCTTAAAATTCTCATTTCTTAAGATCACCTTCTTAAATCACCAAAAAAAAAAAAAAAAATTTTTTATTTTTTTTATTTTATTTTTTAAAAAAAAAATTATAATTAATTTTTTTTTTTAAAAAAAAAAAAAAAAATTTATTTTTTTTTTTATTTTTTAAAAAAAAAAAATTTTTAAATTTTTTTAAAAAAATTTAAAAATAAAAAATATAAAAAAAAAAAATTTTTTATTTTTTTTAATATATTTT
>Ga0123342_1001898_pt1 | contig 34988 bp, 15 predicted proteins | sample Turbeawhitnodule_FD_89960 | JGI IMG/M metagenome (GOLD analysis project Ga0123342, IMG submission 89960) | Root nodule microbial communities of legume samples collected from Mexico - Turtle bean Mexico white nodule | ecosystem: Host-associated > Plants > Roots > Nodule | place: Mexico: Nepantla... | reverse complement strand
CATAAAAACAGTTTTCAACCTTTTCTAAAAACACCTAAGTATAAAACAATCGGTTGTTTCGACAAAACAACAGGTTGTTTTTCACTTAGCTTGAAAAACACTTTTCTTTTAAAAAGATTGAGAATACCTATGCTTTGGATTCAATCAAGAGTGGATTACATATACAATCTACCCCAGATCCTATCTAAGACAGCTCAACAACAACAAGCACAGCCTAGCCTTCAACATCCTTCAAAGGGGTTTGGATTCTTCAAAGCTTGAACACCACTTGGTTCAACAATCTCAAGGCATAATATTCACTAAATATTAAAAAATGTGCAAAAGTTTGATTGAAAGGTTGTTGGTAACAGAAATTTATGTAAGAAATTGAAAAGAAAAACAAAGTAAACGATTTAGATATTTCAATTGAGAAAATTAGGATTTGGGTAATCCTTCTCACTCGTCTGTATTTTCAATGAATAAAAACATATAACATTCCAACTTAATTGACATTGATGCACATATAAAAATCATTCATATTGATTTTTGGTATCTAAAATTTTTAAGATTGTCTCATAAATATTGATTCCTCACATATTTATAAAAACGTTCTTATCATTACGAACAAATGTTATAAAACAATTAACATTTCAAATCTATTTCTAGCATTCAAATATGTTAAGCATTATCATTTAGGTCAGATACTTAGAAGTACTTTCCAGTCAAATCTAAAGATCAAAATCATGAATAAAGATTCAAACTTTAAGAATAAAATTATAATACCAATATCAATCAAGAACATAATATTATAAATAAATATCACTTCAATACACAAGAGTTTGAACAAATTACCCCCAATCCCAAAGGGAAGACTTAGCCACTCATATTGGCCATTACAAGCATTGAAAGTAAGAAAAGAAGATCCACATTGTTTCTCCTTGACGACTGCCTCCTTTTGGGTTTCCTATCTTTGACTATCCTCCCTTCTTCTTTTACGGATCTACCTCACGCCCTTATTTAACCTACTTTAATGTAGGTTAAATGACATCTTGCTCAAGTGAGATATTGCTTGTTCAAGCGAGTTTCACGAGAATAAAAGACAACTTCACTATAAATTCACTTAAGCGAGCCTGAGCAAGTTCTTGGGCAAGTTTGCTCCAAAGAGCAAGTTTTCCTCTAGAGTGATCTTGCTTGGACAAGTTTGGGCGAGTTTTTGGTCAAGTTTGCTCTAGAGAGCAAGTTTTTCTCTAGAGTGATGTTCTTTCGACGAGTTCTTGGGAGAGTTTTGAATGTTCTAACTTTGTCTTTTCTGCTTGTCTTTAACTTTTGCATTCCTTCTTGAGCCTCTTATCTCCATCTCCGCCTAGATTCCTGAAATTAGCACAAACTTGGGAATAAATAGTCCTTATTCATCTCATAATCCAAAAATATGTAAAAAGGTTCAAATTCCTAAATTAAAGGTTGAATTATAACTTATCAACAATTAAAATCCATAAATGCCTATCTTTTTGCGTAAAATATCACTACATTATGGAACTTATCAAAAACACATTTTATTTCATCCAAGTCTAAAGATTACATTAGAAGAGCCTCTTATTTATAGGCTAGACAAGCTCTAAATTGTGCCTCTTGGATGCCTTCACCTTAGTTAAGTCCAACTTAACTATGGTGAAGGTTAAAGGCAAGCCATGACCGTCCAAGCTCTTTAGGTGCTTTAGAAACCTTTGCTTAAATGTTAAGTGAAGGTTTCTGAAGTGCCTTTGATTTATTTTCAACCTATTCCAAAAATTGGCTCAAAAATACAAAGCCCAAAGAAAGACTATTCTACTATTTCTATGGTTGATCTTCTCTTAGTGTATGGTGGCTTGAAAGGGAAATGGGTCTTGCATCAGGGCCCCCCTTTAAAAGGATTTGTCCTTAGATCTACTGTAGTTTAGCCACCTTAAGCAAAATTGTCAGCATAATCCACTAGGTTCGCGTATCCATCTGAAGAAAATAGCAAACATTAGAAGAATGCGAAAGAAGAAAAGAAAAATGGTATAAAAAGATGGTGGAAAAGAATTTTTTTTTCTTGTTTTTGTTTCTAGTTTGAAATTCTTTTTTGAAAGTAAAAGAAGAATCAAGAGTCGAAGAAGAATTACCTCTCTCAAATGAAGATTTCAGCAAGCAAAGTGGCTTTGAAGATGACAGAACAATTTGTTTTTTTTTTCAAGATTTTTTTTTCACTATTTATTTTTTATTTTAGTTTTATTTCATCCTCCCTCACTTGGTGAGGTGTAAGAGGACACAAAATAAATTTATGGTCTTGAAAAGAAAATTTGATTTTATTTGTATAACCCTCATGATAGGTATTATGATCAAATTGTCAAGGTCTCCCAAAAATGATGTGTCCTATCTCCTTTGGAACAATATCAAACAAAATATTCTCTTCATATTTTTCTATGGCTATAGGTACACTCATGTGGTTCTCAACTACCACACCACCCTATTGACTAATTCAAGATAGTTTATAGGGTTAGGGATGTGGGATGATTTGCAAAGCCAATTTATTTACTAACATGTAGCTACAACAATTACAACAAGAGCCACTATCCACAATTAAAGAAAAAATGTTATCCAAAACTTTAAATCTTGTGTGGAATAAGTTCTCTCTTTGTAACAGTTTTATCAACAAGACGACTTTATAAAATTCGTTGTACTACTAATAACTCACATATACATCTTTGAATCTCCTCTTTAGAAGTCACAACTTCTTCTTCATTATCTTGCTCCTTTAAAACCATGTTCTCTTTTGAGGACACTCTGAAGAATAATGACCTTTTGCAATACACTTAAAACATTGGACTTGTTTAGTTTTTGGAAGAAGAAACAAAATTATTTTTATCTTTTTCTTCTAAAGGTGTACTATCCATCTCTTCTCTTGTGGTCTTTGTTTTCTGTTTTTTTTTTTCTTTTTAGAATCTTCTTAAATTCAAAATCTACAACACAAACAACTAGAGATTCGTCTTCATCAAATAGGAGGAGATTGTTGAACAAGATGCTTTCATGATTTCAAAATTCATCTTGAAGACTTGAACAATTTGTTGTTGTGTGTAGTTAGGTAGATTTAGAGTTGTTAATTTGCACTTAGTTATGATCCAAGTTCATATGATTTGAAGTCTATTTTGAAAGTTTTGTCTTTCAAGTTTGTGTTATTTTTAGTTAGTTGTTTCGTGTTTTAAATCAGTTGAAAAAGCTTTTGTTCAAGTTTGGTGACTACAACAGGTTGATTTATCACGACAACCAATTGAATTACACTTACAGTTTTTAAAAGGATTTAAAGATTATTTGTTTTATGTTGTCTTTTCTGTAAAGCAAAAACAGTCGGTTATTTCGATAAATGAACTAAATTTTTATGTTTAGTTTTTAACAAAAAATGAAACACAATCAATTTGTTTTAAAAATCAATCAAGTGTTTTTAACATAATTCTGTTATGATTTTCAAAATGTTTTAAAATGTTTTTAACATATTTCATTTAATGATCAAACTATTTTAACCATCTTTTAAAGTCTATGTAAAGACTGGTTTATGATCATTTCAAAAAGAAGAAGAAGAAAGTTTTGTTAAAAACATTTTCAAGATAAGGTCAACGAGCTTGTAATTATTCTTGAAGTCTTAGATCATTGCTTTTGTATGAAGTAGGAATATGAGTTTTCTGTTGTTCTTCAACTTTGTAAAGCCTAGGTGTATTCTAATTCCTTTTTTCAATTTTGTGTTGTGAGTAAAATAGTTTCAAATAGTGTTTCTAGAAACTGTGATTTTTTTGAAAGTGTTGCGTGTTCTTGAAGGGTTCAAGATCAACACTCTTGGTTGTGTTGTAGTTTGTTTTTTATTACTTAGTGAATTCTCAGTGGTGTGTTGAAGACTAAATGTAGCTCTTGGTTAAGAGTGAACCAATACAAATCTCTCTGTGTGAATCTCTCTTCCCTTACTCTGTTAAACTGTTTTAAATACTGTTTTGTGTGTTCTGCATTAAACAATCATTTGATTCGAAAAAACAACCGGTTTATATTTTTCACATAACTATTAATCTGTTAAATAACAATTGAACAAATAAATCAATTGAATGATTTAACTGATGTTTTCAATCCAATCTTTGCAAAAACAATTCACCCCTCTTGTTTCAGCCATACAATCTAACATATTTGTGGTCAAATGACCCCAAATCGTCTCCCAACGAATCCAATAGTGAAATTAGTAAAACAGTGTTCAAAATCTATTTATAACCAATAAAAGTTAACAATAACAAAATAAGATAAAAGAGTTTTTTTAATTTGTTTGAAAGTAAACATAAAATAAATGATTAAAACAAAAAATAAAAAATGGTTTATCCCCAATTTCTTTCGTCATTGAATTTTCCACAGGTTCTCTAAAGATTGGTCATTTCCCAATCCTCAAAAAGAGATAAATCAAATTGAACATTCGCCAATCTAATTCAACTTGAAACTTACTAGTAAATCATGTGTTTACTGGTTTAATCAGTACCCACTTTGTTCCATGCATATACTCTGTGGGAATGCATATTTCCTCTCTCTTGAATCATGCGCCCAAGAAATTAATTAGAATATTGTGAACTAGCTAAGAAATCAAAGTTTAAGATAAGGAAGACTCTCAATCATGCATTCAAGTACAACCTCTCACAAAAACTAACTTTTTAGGACATTAGAAGATTAAAACAACTGCTACATAGAATTAAAAAATGAAAGTTTTATTGATCAAAACTCAATGGGAAATTACAAAAGATTCTACCAAAAAGGTTTAGCCTTCTATGCGGAGGCAAAACAAGAATACTACAAAAAAATAAAAGATAATTAGGTTTAGAATGTGTTTGCTTCTATGAAACGCGATCCAAAAGGTCTCATCTTCCTTCTTCTGAAGTCTCTTTTATAATCTTTATTTCCTTGCACAAAATCGGATTAAAAATCTGCCTCATGACATTGTTTTACAATTATCAGAAGTTTCCTTTCCTATTTTAAATTATTAAACATATATCTTCATTCCCAAATAGTCTCATATTATTCTTGATTCTCTTCCAGATATATTGTTTCTAATTTTGCTTAAGATTTGCGAATTGATTGTAATTGATTCCAACACTTTCGTGAGAGATATTGAAGCATATTTAATTCTCTAATTCTTTATCTCAAATCTTGTTTCCTGTTTTGATTCAAAAGAAGCAACTTGGGTTAAAACACATAATTAACATAAATATTAATTAAGGTCAAATAAACCCAATTAGAAGAATATTAATTAAAATAGTGAATTTATTCATGATTACCGTCTAAGAATCTATGATTAAAGTTATTAAGTGTGAATAAAATTATGCTCATCAATTACTATGCTTGAAAAATATCTTGGTCCTTATTGAATATCATAGTCTCTCAATGTTCTTCTTGGAGGAGTAAAAATTCTTCCTCCCTCATTATTTTTGTTATTAACCATTTTTCAGCTTGGGTTGTGTGAGATTGCGAGTTGGGTGACGATGAATTTGATCCCTTTTCTAAATCTACTTGGTTTTGCTTCAACTTTTTTCTTTTAGATCTCAACAATTTTTTATTATTTTGCTCAAACAAACATCTTCTAAAGAGGACTTCCCTCTTGTTACCATACAAGTGTATACACAAGGATATTTATTTTTAGAAATGAAAAAATAAAACAAATTAAAATAGGTTAGTTAGTTAGAAAAGTTAGTCTAATTTAATAAAAATAAATCTCAAGTCTAAATTTATAGTTAGTAGTTATTCACAAAAATTATAGTATATACTTCTTCAAATTGAAAAATAAAACTACCTGATAAACAATTAATTCCCCATCAAAGATGCATGGAAACTTGGTGGCGGGATTATTTAAGTCCCGCTTCTTTTACTCGGCAAGCGGATCGAGTCAACTGTAGTACAATTAAGGGTTATTGAATCTACAGAAAATTAATGTTACCACAATAGACTTATCTTTCTAGATGAAGTGACACAAAGATGTGCGATGGTTTACATATAGTTTTTGTAAATAACTAAATAATAATAATAATAATAATAATACTAAGTATTTAGATTGATAGGCGAAGTTTGGACAAATAACTAAAACAAGGAAGTAACAACATAGCACACTATTGAAATAGCTTTGTGAATTTCCTTTGTTATTGTTATTTATAAATACAATGTTCATTCAAACTCTTTGTTCGTTATGGTCAAACCAAACCGATTTCTAACGCAAGGCTATCTAGAATAGTAAGTCACTATTATGGCTTACTTCTGCATTAAGATGGAACAGTTAACCATAGTCCTAGTTTTGTGCTCTACAACCATTGAATCCTATGACTAGATGAATAAGGCTTAGATACATGAACTCGCCTTTCGGGCTATTCATGCTCTATGGACAATCAAAGGGGGAGATTGTTGAACATGGGAGCTTTGATGTTTCAAATCCATGATGAAGCTTGAAGTTGTGTTGCTCTTTGTTTTGGGTTTAGTCTAGGGTGTTTAGAATCTTTGTAAGATCTTTCCTAGTTCCTTGCACTAGCTTGCTCAAATATGTTTTGTATAAGAAAAGTGTTTTTCTAAGCAAAGAGAAAAACAACCGGTTGAATTATCGAAATAATTGGTTGTTTGTCACTTGGCTTGTTTAAAGGTTTTAAAACTGTTTTTAACTTGGTTAAGTAATTGCCTAACCAATTCAATTGGTTAAAACGACTTTTCAACCGATTGATTGTGACATTTCATAACAGCTTTTTGAAAACCTATTAATCCGTTTTAGATGTGAATCAAAATTGTTTTGGCTAATAAATGCTGCCTAGAACGGCTAGTTTTGTGTGCTATAAATATAACATTTCTTTCAAAACAAAATATAGAAGTTTTTTCAAAAGTTTTGCAAGATTGTTGTGCACTGGTTCAAGGTCTGATCATAGGAGCTTTCTAATTCCTCTAAACTCAAGTGTAATTTGTTCCTTTCATGATTCTTGTATTTGATCTTTCATAAACTTGTAAGTGTGTGTGAAATCCTGTAAAGTCAAAGGTTGTTCTGGCTAGAGGTTTGTGTTTGCAAAGAGGGTGAGTGGTTCTTGTGGTTTTAAGATCACCTCTTTGTGGTTGTGTATGTTGTAATATGTGAGTGATTACTAGTGGAATCCAATGGTTGTTCTGGGAACTGGATCTAGCTCAAGGTTGAGTGAACCAGTATAAAATTGGCTGAGTAAATCTCTCTCTCTCTCTCTCACTCCTTATACTTGTTTGTTTTAATTCTGCTTATGTTGCTGCTATAAACAACTGGTTAAAACAAAGTTTCAATCGATTGAAATTTCGCAAACACTTTCTTTATCATTGTTTGATTGTTTTCCTTGATTGCTTTATCTGTGAATTGTGTTAAAGCTTAATTCTTATTCAATCTTTGCGAAAATATTTGATAAAAATTCACCCCTCTCTTGTTTAAGCCATTAATTTTTACAGCTGTTTCTCACCATGGAGAATTAAGTATACTACTAGACCCAAGGAATTTGAATTTCAAATAAAAACATGCATCTATAAACAACAATACCTCTGAAAATATCACATTGTCATTCAATCGCAACAAAATAGTTTTAGCAACTCATAATAAGATCTTACAATGAGAGTTCAAGTATGAGAAGCTAAACTACAACAAACACGGATCCATGAGTATTGTAGGCCAGATTATGTTTAACGATTTCCTTCTCCAGATATTAGTCTTCATTTCTTTTGAGGTTTGGCCTGATAGCCTAATTGATTCTGAAGTTCAAACTTTTTGAGCCTAAGCAAATATAACCTTTATATCTAAACTTCTTTCTAGATCTCACTTTATCCTCTTAATCTTTATGTTTCTCAATATCCTTCAATATCTCTTAATGCCTCTCGATGCTTTGTATATTACCCCAAGGTTCCTATTTATAGAATTTTTGAATGGGATTCATGATATTTGTCATTTGCTCAGCGTTGGCCAATCCGCTCAGTGGATTGATTTTATTCATCCTTAAGCAACATTGGGTTTCTTGGGATTCACAATGTCAGAGATTTTCCAAGAATTCTCAATGTTAGCCCTTTGATCTCTGGATTCCTTTGATTGTTTTGGCCTTAATCCACTCAGCATATGCGCTCAACATTTTGAGTGTTTTTTTGTGGAGCTTGCTCTCTAGACTCAATTCGCTGAGCTATCTTCATGTGTTGACAGCTTTTGCACTATCCTTATTTGTTTGGTTTTCTACAAGAATTTTGCAAATTCTTTCTTTTCCTCTTTGTGTTTATGTGCAACTAGAATTGGAGGGTTATTTGCATGATTTTCCCTAGTTTGTTATAATACCTTGCTTTTGCATTAAGATTGAACAGTTCAAGACAAATACTCAATTTCATTCCCAAACATGAACATATTTGGTTTATTTGAAAGAGTTTAGAAAATGAATGTGTCTCTCGACATCATTGAAGTTCTAAAAGCATGAATTACGTTACACATCAAGCATTAAACATTAAATCAAATAAAATGAACTGAATTTTAAGAACAATTATTCATAAATAACAACAACTTACAAAATATTAATTTTCTCTCCAATCCCAACAAGATAAATTTAGCTATTCATGATAAATCTTACAAAGAATCTCAAAGATGAGTGGCTAACAACAAGAAATATGGATCCTTGAATGTTGTATGCCAATTGAGGTTGTGTTCTTTTGCCTTTAGTGTACCTCCATTTCAACCTGCTTTTGAAGTACAAAGACCTATCTATTTATAGAGTTTAGTGAGGAGCTTCTTCAAATTTGGCATACCAAACCAATCTTCTTAGAGGATTAATTTCCTTCACCATGAAGGAACCTTTTGGCTCAAAGTCCATTTCGAGCCCAGCAAAATCATAGGTTTCTTAAACTTGAAGTTTTCTTTTTGGCTTCACTCTAAGCCTAACCCAGCAAATTTAACTTTCTTAAGCATGAAGAATTCCTTCGGCTCTGAATCCGCTCCAAGCCAAGCCCCAGACAATTTTGGTTCTCTTAACCTTAAAGCAACCTCTTTTATCTTCAAGCCAACCCCAAGCCAATTTGGGCTTTCTTAACCTTGTAGAAACATTTTTGGCTCTGTATCAGCTCCAAGCTTAATCCAAGTGAATTTGAGTTTTCTTCACCATGAAGGACTATTTTTCTCTCAGAGCCTCCTAAATTTGCTCAACTTCCTAAACTTTGTAAATCTGATCCATCTCTAACTTTGATTCGCTCAACGCATTTCTTGGCACTCAACGCTTTTAAGGTTTTCTGTTCATTGCTATTTGATGCCAATTTGCTTAGCATTGGGTACATGCACTAAGCGAATTGATTATTTTGTTGATCCTTTGTTTTGTTGTTGTTTCCATCCTTCTTCTTTTAGTTTCCACAAATTTCTGTATTTCTTCATTTTCTTTTGGGTCAAGAACAAATTAAGGGGTAAAGACATTCTTTTCATGGTGTTTTTCATGCAATTCATCCATTATGCATGCTTAATTTTTTATATAAAATTTAGGAACATTTGACACTTATCAATTCCCAAAGGATACTTGAAGATGTTTGGTAGGAGTGACTACGAACCCAAAGAATACACAACAGATTAACTTGAGTGACTATGATATGAAACAATACTTGTTTATAACTTCACAACATTAGTCTCCTTGGTGGAAATCAATTTATTGATTGAGAACTAGACATAGATTGCTTTATCATATAAACCGGTATAAAAATATCTTGTGTATCTCTTTCTCCATATCTCCTTTACATAATATATTATTATTATTATTATTATTATCTACACTAACATATGAAGGAGAGGACTATTGAGAGAATATTTTTAAAACACTTTAAACAAGTAAGTCCATCCAGTTATAAAGTTATGTTTATCACATTTCATAAAAAGAAATAAAGAATAAAAGTCCACTAACAAATTGCTTGCCATACAAAATTATTGTTTGAGTTGATATTTAAAAAAAAATAAAAATTACTAAAACACAATTAAGTATCTTTTTTGTAACTAATAAAATTACGTATAATTAATAACTAAAAAATAAAAAATTGTGAAAAATAAAATAAAAAAGAAAAACTACAAATAATTAAAATTTAATGATCTTTTAGAAAATTTAAAAATATAAATATAAATAACCCTATAATTAAACTCAATAAGAAAAACAATCTTTTAACAGATAAGTTTTAAAATTCTAACTCTAAGCTATTTTATTATTTTTAAAAAACATTTTCATTTTTTATCTGTTGTCAAGCTTTTTCTAAAAATATTCATCCAACAGCTTTCAATTAATCATCAGTTTCAAATTAAAAGAAAAATATTATTAATATTATAATTGTATATTTTTATCAAGAATTTTATTTTTATATTATAGCCTGATTCTTGCCATAACTCCAAAAAATGAAATCAAATCTTTTATATTGGAGTGACACTGTGGAAGTAAAGGAAATGTTTTATTCCAATTCGATGACAATATAATGATAATTTATAAATATTTATAAAAATATTATTTTATCAACTTATTTCTGAATTTTAATATAGAAAATCATGTAACATTATTCAATGACCAAATATAATTTTTTTAATGATTCATAATAAATATTAATTACAAATAAAAAGTATGTTAATAAGTTAATATTTTTTTTTCATTATATATATGTTTCATTAACTTTTGCAACATTATGTTTTGTACAATTAATTTTGAAATAAAAGTATTTATATTTTTATTTTAAAAGGAAGTTACCTAGTAAAATAATATTATATCCATAAACTTTCAGTGTTGTTTTATTTATTCAAATTTCATATATAAATTGAAAGTTGTTGTATATTATAGAAATACCCAACAATGTGTTGATTATAGAAAACTACCCAAAACTATTTATTGCCGGTTCTAGAATTCATTATTAATAAACAGAACCCAATAAAAATAAAATCATTTTTAAATCTCATACTAATTAAAATTTGTTATCTAAAATAGAAGATTAACCATAAAATTTGAAATAATTAATTTTTTAGGATATCATAAAGGACAGTCCGAAATATGTGTGAATGAGAAAGAAAATATTAATAAAATAAATAAATTATTTTTTTCCTAAGTTGAAACAAATTATAAACAAGAGAGATGCATGCAGTTGAAATATCCAGTGTAGGTCAATTTTTGCTCTAAAATGGTATCAGTAAAACATTTATTAACTGCTGCAGAATTATTTAATTAAAGAATTAAAACAAAAATCTCATTTAGTAAAATTCATTATGGAATTAAAACAAATTTTAATACAAATAAAATCATTTAATTTTTAAAACACAATGTTTAAATAGTTTTAACTTTTAAAAAGGTTCAAAATTTAAATGTTCTTACATTTAATAGTTTTAAATTTAGAAAAAATTAATAATTTTAAGCCTAAAAATATTTAATCATTCTAAACTTAGAAAAAATTGAATATATTTTAATTTAAAAAATTTAATAATTTAAAGTTTAATTTTTTATTAAACTTAAATTCATAATTCATTTAATATTTAAAAATTATAGAAGCATGGTATCTTCAAATTAGAAAAACAATTAATAAGTAAATTAATAGAACTTATGTACCAAAAGAATGTTACCATGTACAAGAGTTTAATAAAAATTGCATGTAAATCTTGCTAATGAGTGTTTAAAAAATCATTAACTAAAGAGCATTAGTGCACTCTATTGAACACTCCTAATAATTAAAAATAAACATTAACTAGTCACTACATCTTTAGTAAACTTTTTATTCCTTTAAATATTACTCAACACTTCCTTCATCTTATCAGATAAGTTTATCATAAAAGCTCAGTCTAAATAAGGGGTCATAAAAAATATGCACAAAAAAGAAGAAGTAAAAAGATATCTATGTTAGACTCCAGAAAAGTATGAAATAAGATTAAATATTTATTAAACAAAATTGTATGTTTATATAATTTATTAAATTCAAATTTTATTGTTTCCTTAAACAACAACAGAAAATATGTTGATAATTAATGTTTAACTCTACCTTGAAGAAGATTCATGTAAAAAATGTACACATAAAAAAGGAAAAATAGAAGAAAAAAAAAGAGGAAAAAAAAAAAACAAATGAATAAAACAAGAAAAGGTTGACAGATGAAAGAGATGACAGTTTTTACAGAAGTTGAGAGAGAGAGTACAGATCTGTTTGACCAAAACCCCTCACAAATCAGGTTACATTCTGCTTCATCTTCTTCTTCTTCTTCTAATCCTATTATTCATAATAACACCGATAGCATCATCACCGCCACCACCATCATAAACATCATCATCATCAACATCAACAACATTTTCCCACATACATATTATAAATATATTCTTTCCACCACCAACTCAAACTTCATTAACCATCTATTATCCTCTCTCTTCTCTCTTCTCTCTTTCTTTCTTTCAATTCTAGCGGCAAGAAATAAGAGAACACCGCCAATGGAAGGAGGAGGAGCTGCTCCACCGGCAGACACAGTCATGTCCGACGCGGTGCCGCATCCAGACCCCCATCAGCCGCCCGCGGCCATGGGGATCGAGAATATTCCGGCCACTCTCAGCCACGGTGGCAGGTTCATCCAATACAACATATTTGGCAACATATTCGAAGTCACCGCCAAATACAAGCCACCCATCATGCCCATAGGAAAAGGCGCATACGGCATCGTTTGGTATTCACTTACCCTTCTTTCTTTTCTTTCTTTGCAAATCAAATCAGACCCAAGTTAGTTTCTTTTTGAATGTTCTTTTTTTTTTTTTTCTATTCTTTCTTATGTTTCTTGAATGTAAGAAAAAATGGATTCTTTTTTATTTGGTTGGGAACGGAAGATGGAAATTTTTTGTTTGCTTTTTGTTTTGTTGTGTGTGAATAGCTCGGCTTTGAACTCGGAGACGAAAGAGCATGTTGCCATCAAGAAGATTGCAAATGCTTTTGACAACAAGATTGATGCCAAGAGGACCCTTCGAGAAATCAAGCTGCTTCGTCACATGGATCATGAAAACGTTAGTGAGTAATGATTGAGATTGTCTCTTAGTGTTGTGTGTTTGTTTGTTTGCTTTCTTGTCTTAGTCTTGTTGGGTGAGCTGAACCTTTTCTGTTGTGTGGTGTAAATGTCTGTTTCACTTTAGATCCTGATTTTTTGTGTGAAGGATTCAAATTCAATGATCATTTTGTCAGTACGAACTGTTCCTTTTCTGCTGTCAAACAATTTCTGCTTTGAATTGAAGGAATAATGAATGCTCAATGACGGGTGCATAAACATTGCTGAAGCCATTGAGACCTAAATGCACCTGTTATTTTCATGTTGTTGACATAAATACATACGTTAACTTACTTGCAGTGAACCTACCTATTGATGATTATAATGAGTATTGTAAGTGCCAAGTTGTGGGATGGTAATTCATAATCTTTTAAGGGAAAGATGAACTTGTGTCCAAAGGAAAAATTGATGATAGAAACCTGTTTTTGTTTGATACCCTGACAATTTTGTTGTCTTATCCTTAATCTTGATGTACTTGTTTGCCATTCTCTTCAGCATTAATGCGTCTGTGTTTTCTTTTCTTAAATTATTTTCGGCATTTGATTGTTGATACTGACTGAGATATATGTTAGACAGCTCATTTTATTTGCTTCCTGTGGAGTCTCCAGTTAAACAAACTGACAAACATGCTTATTTTATTTGCTTCCTGTGGATTCCCCATTGAAATGAACTGACGAACATGCATCTATACGGATTCTGTTAAAATGTTGCATTTACATCTGGACTGCCACTTTTTGTCTTGTTGTAGTTCTGATAACAGACAATAGGTGCTTATCATTAGGTCATTTAAAAGTCTGTAGTGATATTTCTTTTACATTGTGGGACAAATAACTTTGTGACGTTATATGCTACAACTTAAGAGCAGTAATAATATTTCTTACATGGGTTTGCCTATTGTAATTATTGTCCAGGTGGTTGCAATCAGGGATATAGTGCCACCACCTCAAAGGGAGGTGTTCAATGATGTTTACATTGCTTATGAATTGATGGATACTGACCTTCACCAAATCATTCGTTCAAATCAAGCATTATCAGAGGAGCATTGTCAGGTACATGCTTATATACACTTTTACATTAGTTTATTTTATCTTATCCTTGATGCCTGAATACAAATTTTTCTTGGCACAGTATTTTCTGTATCAAATTCTCCGCGGGTTGAAGTATATACATTCTGCAAATGTTCTGCACAGGGACTTAAAGCCTAGCAACCTTCTCCTGAATGCCAACTGTGACTTAAAAATTTGTGATTTTGGATTGGCTCGAGTCACCTCTGAAACTGATTTTATGACTGAATATGTTGTTACAAGATGGTACCGTGCACCAGAGCTTCTGTTGAACTCTTCTGATTACACAGCAGCTATTGATGTATGGTCTGTTGGTTGTATTTTCATGGAACTGATGGATCGAAAGCCTTTGTTTCCTGGCAGAGATCACGTGCATCAGTTGCGTCTGCTTATGGAGGTAACTTATTCACCAATCTTCATTATATTAAGAACATCCAAGAATTATTGATTCACCTTTGATTTCATGGTTGAAATGATTAATCTGCCAGACTTGGAACTAACATATTATTAAAGTGAATTGAAATTCTATAGCAGTCATTCTAGAGTAATATTCAGGTAAGTTTTATTATATTACGTCCATACTTGAGTAAAGTCAGACCATTAAACCAAAATGATGAAATTCTTACGAAATCTACACATGCTTTGTTATGTTCACTTTTTCTAACCTTATGGTATATATAGTTTAAATTTGATGACTGACTGCTTTGAAATCAGTGTATAACAGACATTCTCTTAATTTACAGCTGATTGGCACCCCTTCAGAAGCTGATTTGGGGTTTCTGAATGAAAATGCTAAGAGATACATTAGGCAACTGCCTCTTTACCTCCGTCAATCTCTCCAAGAAAAGTTTCCACATGTCCACCCTGAAGCTATAGATCTTGTTGAAAAAATGTTAACTTTTGACCCTAGAAAAAGGATTACTGGTAAGTTTCAATTTTTCATTGCTTGCGTCTCAGATTCTATGGTTAAAGATTATCAATATGAAAGATTTATGTTTTCTGACTCAAGTACTTGTTAAAAGTCTATTCAAATAATTAGTAATTGGTTGAGAATTTGAATCTACTTTTCCATAAATGCTTTCTGTTTAGCTTTGGAGATGCCATATAATTATTTTTGGGTCATATACTATATACCCTTCAGAAATTGTTTGTGCATGATTTAATCTGTTTAAATTATTCTATCAATGTGTCACGTTTCTATTACTTTTCTTACATTTGGCTTAGCTTATCAAATAATGTGGTGTAAGCTTGTTTAGTTGGGTAGGCTTTGTATACTGGTCTGTGTTCTTACAACTTACAATTTCATCTCGTGATATCTATTTTTAATAAGTAGCAGCAGCTTTGTTGCTTCAATAAGTGTTTTAGAAATTGCCATTATGGGGCCAGCTTGGTTGTGAGAGTGTTCTGTTTTAATATTCTTTTTCACTAATAACTACAAAACTACCACCTTATTTTACTATATCTCCTGTTTTCTTGATTTGTATAGGAGATGGTGAAAACATTTTGTTGTTTGCTATTTTCACCATACCATTTATAAATGTTTGAAACAAGATACAGATTGAAAACAATGTAGCATTTTGTAATTATTAAGGAAAATTTAAAGTATTTCACAAACCAAATGCCCCCTGTAAAGCAGTCTTTTTGTCAATCAATCAATATCTACAATTGTCAATCAAGCTGAGCTGAAGTGCAGGGGAGGTGGATGACACTCCCTTTGTGGAATCCAATATCTAACACAACTTAAATGTTTGACTCTTGATCATGTCAATTTCTACCCAGCACTTCACCCAGTCTGATGGATTTAAAGTCTCTCCCCATCCTTGCTATATCTTTTTTTTTTTTTTTTTTTTTAAAAACACATGCTAGACATCCCTATGATACTTTAAAATCCCAACTAGTTGACACCCCAAATCTTAATTATGCCATTACAAGAAAATCCCTAACGAAAACAAAGAAAAAGGAATTAAAAAAACATTGGGGGACCACACTAAAACCCATACTACAAGAAAATACACCCAAAGACAAAGCCAAGCTACCTCAACAAGAACTAACCCATAGAATTACGGTAACTCTACACTGAACACTTGGCCAAATGTAAACTCAGGAAGGCCATATCTATTAGTAAAAAATTATAGACTCAAGACAATGATATTGTAAATTTCCAATTATAACTGCAAGTAGAAAATGTCAGGTTTAACCTGTAATTGAGAAGCCAAATATTGTTAATTGATAAGAAAACAGGGTTAGCAGAATTCAGTATGTTGCTTTACTTTATACTAGTCTCATAAGCATCACCATCGGCATTAAAAATTCAAATATTTATCTTTGTGCTTACATTCTTTCATTTACCTGGTTTTGCAGTTGAAGATGCCCTGGCACACCCGTACTTAACGTCTCTGCATGACATCAGTGATGAACCTGTATGCATGACTCCCTTTAGCTTTGACTTTGAACAACATGCTTTGACTGAGGAACAGATGAAAGAACTGATATACCGAGAGGCTTTAGCATTTAATCCTGAATATCAGCAGTAGTGATAGTGGTGTTGTCATTGGATTTGGATCGTGTGATGTCTGTGTCCATAGATCAAGGGATGTCTGTGTATATATCTATCATCTGAAACCAGATGATATTGGAGTTGAATTGTTTCCTTCAGAGGCATGATTGGTTGACTGGAACAATCATAAGGTGTTTGTATTGGCTTATTTGCTTCATATTATTGTCCCAATTCATTGGCTTGAGCCAACTGATAAATCTTTCTCGGCCTCAAATTTATGATCTTGTGGGTTTAGAAATTCTCTTTTTTCCATGGTAAAGGTTATTTGTGCTGCTTACATTTATAAATTTATTTACACATTCATCTTCCTCATTAGATTAAAAATAAGTTTTAATTGGTGAAGTGAAAGAACGGTAGTTTATGGTTCAACTAGTAAAAACTAAAATATAAGTCAATCGATAAGAGTCAGTATATGTGTAACTTTATTCTTTAGATGAACTTGGGTTGCTTGTTTTAGTTCCCTGATTTGAAGTGGTTGATTTTAGTGTAACAAACGTTCGCTCTTTTACCGTCAATGACATACTTACGGAGAAGAAAAATATAAACTTACTGAGAACACCCTTAGAATAGAAGAAGCTTGAAGATGCAGAGATTAACTTTTGGTGTTGAATCATTAAATCGCCTAAATTGACTTCGTCAAATTCAGTTCCATTTTTACCCACTGCCATCTTACAATGAAGGTTCATGGACACTCGTTTTTACTATGGTTTTTGCTTCCTGTAATTAATAAATTTGAACCTGCATCTTATCACTGATGCAAAATGACTAAAATACATTTTTAGTTTTTAAATAAAAATATTTTTCTAGATTTTGTTATTAAAAATTATTTTTAGATTTTGTCTTCTGGAATAACTTTTTCTTTTCAGAAATGTTTATGGATTTTTGTTTTCTAAATTTTTCCTTTTTAGAATGTTTTTTAATTTTTTTTTGTATTATTTATATTCTGGATTTTTTTATTTTGAATTTCTAGTTTTCAAAAAAACGAAAATGAAAAGGAAGACAAAAACGACCTACATCATTGTCATTGCTCTATCACACGAAAACGAAAATACTTACTTGAAAACACAATTCCACCGTTCCTCCACAGGTTTTTTTGAAATGAAAATGACAAGGACAGTTTGGGTTTAAAAAAAAAAGTTTTGGATACCATTTCGATACTGTGTTTTATGATTCTTTTTAGTGAACTTCTTACAAATAAAAGAAAATAGTATAATGTAAAATTGGCAAATATCTTATACATCTTAATAAAAAATTAAAAATAATACATACGTAATTTCCAGGATCAAATTTACTAAATATTTTAGGATCAAATTTGTTAAAAAATTTAAACAGTTGATTCTTATATCAAGTTTGACCAGTTCTTTACCAGTTTGACAACTAGTTTACCAACTATCATTTTTCCTAATTTCCAGGATATTTTAAACTTTTAACCCGGTGACAAATATTATTACAAAAACTATCTTTTTAAAAGTAACATTGGGGATACGTGATTATACGACAAATGAAAAACTGTAGATATATAACCATTAAAATCAATTTAAAATGAGACATAAGAATGAAAAAAAAATATAAACACGTATACAACAATAAACAATCGCAAATTAGAGCTATACTCCCTCATTTTTCATTGAGTACACAATAATAGTGCTATATGGTTAACATTGCCATTCCCTCTTGAGTCTGGATGTATGTTCCGTTAAACATGAGGCTATAATTCAGTTTATAGTCGTCGAAACTCAAAGAGCCCCTCCATCTCACATTAATCCAAGACAATAATCCTTTCTAAAAAGACAAAATGGCATACAAGATTACAAATCTGTAGAGAAAAGAATAATAGTGAAGCTGGCCACAGTGTACTATTTGCATAAAATAATTTTATGATACATGACCAAGTATTCAGGCACTATTAACTCTTGACGTTCCCAAAGAATCTTGAAAGACGAACTGGACCATTATCCTCGCTATCCGTTCCAGTATCCTTGCTTCTTGACTTGGGCTTCTTTTCCTTCTTTGACCTCTTAGACCTGGACTTGGACCTCCTTGACCCTCTTTCTTCTTCATCACTACTGGAAGAGTATGAAGATGATGAAGAGGAGCTAGATGCAGAAGATCTTCTTGAATGCTACAAGAGTAGAGGTAATGAGGATACACAAAAAAAACTTATATTCAGAACAAATGGATACATCAAGTGCCCATCAACATTTGTTTGGTTCATTGGCATCTTTCATCCAACAGTTCAAGAAAAAAAAAGAGTACTAATTTAAGATAAGACTGTTTTATTTATGCAAATAAAAATCCAAGAGAAGCTACATCTTAATTTTAACCAATGATTTCAGTCAGCCGCACATTTACACAAGTTAATGTTAATGATAAGCATAGACATCTATAACAATGAATAATGTGGATACTCTTTTGTAACCGCTTTTGTGTGAACATTCTTTTACCACCAACTTGATTGATTCAATGATATGTAAGAAACTACTCACAATGAGTAGTAATGACTGAAATGAAAAATTATAAATGCTCCTATTTTGTAATTGTAACATTACAAAATTAATAAAAAAGATTCATTTCAATAAGTGCTTTTTATGCACACATTTTTTCTAACTTTAATATAAATTTTAGCAACCGCTTTACATTTTGATAATAGTTATAATAATTAATTTTTTAATTACAATTTTTTTATTATCGTCAAAATAATTGAAACACAAGCAGCACATAGACATGGAACAATGAAACACAATTTATTTTAACTAAACAATTTTCATCATAACCTTCAGTCCAAATCTCAAGAATTACTGGGTATATTGCAACAAACCCCCTTGATGTTTCAGCCATTCTCAATTTTCATTGAAGTTTATTTTGTAACACAACCTCTTGAAGCGTGCGTTCTACAAAAACAAAATTAATACATGAAAGTTGAAAATGACTGAAATATCTAGGTATTTTTTGTATTTATCCTTTTAAATTTTTTGAAGAGAAGACACAAGCCTCCAAAAATTTCTAACATTAATGCAAACAACTTATACCTTCAATATATTTAGTCACATGGTCAAAGAAAACTAAAAGCAAAGACAATTACTAGCTATCTCTTAGTTAAGTTAAAGAGATAGTTAAACCATTATTCAATTTGCAAACAAAAACACAAAATTTAACAAGTTTTCATTTCATACAGAAAACATAAATGTCTTCGAAATTAAAAAGCACCTTTCTCTTTCTGCTGCTGTGCTTCTTGGAAATTTTGTCCTTCTTATCTGCCAATTAGAATATGCAGGTCCAAATTAGAAACCGGGATCAGGAAAAGTACTACCACAACCCATGATAACTTTACCACACAAACCTTTAGAATGTCTAGACTTGCTACTAGAGTGATTTCTTCCTTGGGAAAGCTTACGAGCCCTTTCAGCATCTAGTTGAGCTCTGTACTCTCTCATCATCCTATCTGCATCTGCTTCCAATTCCCCTTTTTTTATTTCCTCTTCCTAGAAAGTAAAATACAAATAAAGTCAAATATACAATATAGTGAACAAACACAAGTTAAAACACTGTTTATTGCCCTAGAAAATTGATACATGGAGTATTAAGCATTGATATATAGAAAATAACTAGTAAAGTAGGGGAAATAATGAATCCAGAATATATTAGCCACACACCACAAAGAAGCTATAAAATAACCTAGTGTGGCAAGTCTTTGGCAAATATGTCCTTGGGAATGAGCAAGATCAAATATGGCTTTTGGGGGGACAAGGGTGTGACTTAAACAATCATATGCCAAAAAAAAGCATATAAGATTGTACCTGATGGCTCCTCAAATTAGCTAATTAGAAAGATAAAGTTTCTTAGCTGCCAGACTGCAAGTGTCCTTAATGGCTTGCTTTCAAAGTGGCTATAGTAAAGCTAGCTTACAAGGCTTGCTCTTAGTTATGGTGTGGCCAAATGACAAAGAAGTCCCTCTTTTATTCAATATTACAGTCACCTTTCTGTACTGTTTATCATCAAATGACAATGACCTCCAAATCATTAAGGCAGTTAACTTAGACACAACTTGTACATTTATGATGGCAGTAGTGCCTTGAGAAAAAAAGGATAGATAATACACAAAGAGACTGGAATCTAATTTCCACAGAAAACTTTTAAGCAAAACTACTTCAATTACCTACAACTAATCTCAACATTTTCTGTTACAGCAGAGGAGTGTCATGTGACATTTTTGGGAGGTTAGTAAAATTTGTCGAGGGATTCATAATAACAGGACTAGTATAATGTACTAATAAATAGTAAAGGGCATGTTTGAACGAGTTTCTTCAGAAGGATTTCTAGGTGAGAAAAAAGAGAAATTAACTTCTCCATAAGCTAATTTCTAACTTATACAGAAGTCAATTTCCTTTTTTTTTTTTTTTAGAAATCATTATGAAGAAGTTAGTCCAAATAGATGCATAACAGGCAACTACACTATAAAAACATTTGGTCATATAAAGATAAATACATGTTTCATAAACAAGAGAACAGATAATATTTTAGCACTTTAATTAGTTAAATTAATGAATACAAATAGCAAACAAAATGAAAAAAAAAATCTAACAATAAATATATAGTATATTTTTTCTAAAGGAGTTCAATAAATACAATAATGAACAGTATTTTCTTTATAATGTTTTCAGGTTATACAAATTTTAATTTTATGTTAAAATTTAGTTCCTGAAAGAAAAATTCGTAAGATCATACTCTGTAAATCCTATAGTCATTATATTATATCTACAGAGAGAGAAGGCTTAATTAAGCTTTTCATCCTTGACAAATAGGGACCAAAATAAGAAAAAAAAAACTTTGTGTGAACTAAGAAAAAATAAATATTTGTAGGGACTAAACATAAAAAACAATTTATTTAGAAGGACTAAGATAACAATAACATATTTAATGTAGAAGAAACTAGGTGCAGTTGACTATTATGAGTCATCTTCAATAAACATTATGATGATTGAACGAGATTAAACCCAAAAGGTAAATTATGTGAATGTTAAAAATGAATAATTTCAAAATGAGTGATTGAGACAGGCACAAATACACCTAAGTAATAAAGAAAGCCTAAAGATGCAATGTAGTTTTTAAGTTTTATTGTCTTCGGTTTCTCCCAATCCACTGGACAGAGAAAAATCTCTCTCACAATAATGTGACAATCGCTAAAGGTATAAAAAAACAGGCAGCCTTGACTAATCAACCAAGTAGAAAAATCTGTTGGGTTGCCTGACCCATATTCCAAAATAGGCCGCAATAGGTCATTTTGGCTCTCAGGCTACACTTTTTTGTCCTGGCCTGGACTAGCCTATGTTTACTGGGTTAGTCGGTCCATTTTGAAACCTCTAATTATCATTATTGGTGTCAAGCACTCATTTGAAAGTCTTAGTTTGTAAATATTTAACACTCCAGTCAAATGTAAAGGGATTTGGGGGACGGTTTTTGGTTATGTTTGGGCTTGGCTGTCATTTACAAATCTTAGGGTAATGAAATGTAATTTAGTATTAAAAGAATTCTATTCAGCTTCCCCAATGAAGCAATGGTTAATTTTTATAAAAGAACTTGAGCAGAATATAACCATTTCACTACAATGAGGAATGAACAGTAACTGAAAAAATTAATACTTGTACAAATGCCTAATGACAAACAATGATGGGGTTTTCAACAAAATGCAATTATATTAGTAACAAAATGAAACAAGATTTATGATGAAAACATGATGATATGAAAATGAGAAGGAAATGAAAAATAAACAAATTTGTCCAGGAAAATGGACCAAACATCAGACACAATTTACGACTGTCTGATATATGATGTCAAGAGTAATAGGAGTGATGAGATAAAAACAACCCTCAAATTGAATACCGGGATAGTAATGCATTAGATGCTAAAAACAAGGATATAATTGAAGCAAAATTTAGACTATAAATGATATGGATTGAAATAATAAAAAAAGCTAGAGTATGTAGCTTGGATAAGATTGAGCAGCAAGAAAAATCAATTGATGTTTTTTAAATCAATTCATTCTGACTCAAGGTTTTCAGAAGATTACCTTTTGCTTCTTTTTGTACTCTTCCCAGGTAATGGTGTGAGAGGTGTTAAGGCTAGCCAAACGTGCTGCATGCCATTCTGGTGAATGAAATGAACCATCCACCTGCGACTGTCCTCATCAATATTGCTCCAGGGTAAAAGAAATATAGAAAGTGATCCAACATTCATGCATTATAAAGCATTTTATCCTGTAGCATAATAATACACAAGAAGAAGGAAGACTATCATAGGAAGTGTTCCCTTCAAAAAAATTTATATACCTAAATGAAAAATTTCCACCAGACCACATATCAACCAAAAAAAGAAAAGGAAATCCAGAATTGTTATGCAAGATTCTTGGATAAAAGATCCTTGTTCATCAATTGCTAATTCATTGTTCACTTAGTATCAAGGTTTTGAAAAACGGACTGCGATCATGATTTCTACCTCAAGGGCAAGGCTTTTAGGTGTATTAAGTACAATGCGACCACACCTGTAACTACATGAGCTGTATTTATTCACAACTTCTGCAATATAATGGAATGCAATGACCTCCCTACTGCGACCGCAGTTGAAAACCTTGAACTTAGTATTGAAAATGTTTAATTCCACTAACAACTAAAATTTCTAGAAATTATATTAAACTAAAGAAGAAAAAATGTTACAATTTGTGATTCAAGCAGGGGTTTAAAGTATCACTGCTTAAGTTATATTTTCCGAGCAAACTTAAAGCATCGGACAACTCTTCCACCACAATTTATTTCAACAATAATTTGTAAGGAAACTGGAAATGATCCCAGAAAGCGAGTCTAAATGAGTAAATCCTAGTCTAAAAGAGCAAGTTCTAAACTTCGAGGACCGACGCTTTGAAACCAAGGTGCTCCCGATTGAAAAAGGGTCGTAAATGTTTTAAAATTAGTATTCGGGATGAAATAGCATTTGAGATTGCAACATATTAATTGATGAATACGGTAAATTGCGGGGCAAACTGAGTCCAACAGTGTTAAATCCAGCACAAAGACATTCATAATCATCTGGTGAACTAGATTAGAAATGTTTTAGGGGTTTCGTAGCACAAAGAGAGATCCGTGATGTGGAAAGGGTAACGGCAGAAGAAGATAGCGATTATATTAGGGTTAGGGTTAGCATGGAAGGGTACAAACCATGCCGTCTTCAATCTCGTCGGGGCCGGCGGAAGCACCGCCCAACCTGGCTCTCTGCATGGCTTTGTAGGCTTGGTTTTTCCCCATTGTTACTCTGCGGATTGAACAGAACTGAATTCACTATGAGATCATGCAGATTGAAGCACCAATCCTCCACGGGAGTTGGACCAGGTTTCTCCAAATTAGGGATTCAATTTCCAAATCTTGAACCTCCTTCTCTGCCTTCTTTTGTTTCTTTGTTTGCTTCCTTGGTTCCTCTTTTATCGTTCTCCTTTCCATTCAGATGCAGAAACTACATGATGGGCCTTAACTTTATTTAAGATCCGATGGGCATCGTTCTTTAAGGGCTGGATATAGACTATTTCTTCCTGCACCTCCATATCTTCTTCTGCCACCCCATATAAAATATGAAAATATTTTTTTATCATTCTTGTATCACTCCCATATTTCGGATTACATAATCCAGAAATTAATCTAGAATTTGGAAATAGTTTACGGATTATGTAATATGAAATAGTTTACAAAATTTTAAATTATTCATTTTGGAACACTCTTAGCCTCTTTTATTTGTCATTCGAAATGTATGATTGAGCTTTTAATACATTCTAAATATATATTTTTGGATTTTCTAACAAATATATATTTATAAACAGTAAAAACAATTACACAATGTATGAAAGAAATCTTTAAAAAATACATAAACCAATAAATTGTATTTCTCAAAATTTAAATATTAGAATATATATACTCACATAACTACCATTACTAAGAGATTTAGATTAATCTATTATACACTCTTCATTTTATTCTTTCACTCTGCAGAAAACATGATCTAAACAAAAGAGAAACAAAAAATGGAAGAAAAATCTAGCAATGAAGAATGACAAGACAAGAGAAGTAGACTCCAAAGCATAATATAAAAAATGAATTTTATTTTTGTAAAACAAAAACATCTTCTTTGTTTTAAAATATGTTGGAATTATATTTTTTTTCAATTTTTCTCAAATATTCTAAAAGAATATTTTCAAAATATTCTTTTGAATTTTCTAATAAGTTATTCTAAAGAAATATTCTTTTTAGAAAGTTCTAGAAACTTTTAGTATATTTTAAAACAAAATGGTTCCTCTATATATGGACACTTGATTTCTTGATATGTTTCATGTAGTTGTGTGTCATGGAAGATATGTTTCATGTAGTCGTATGCCATGGAAGATATCCAAATTTGTTGTTGAATATGAAGGAGGATTGTATCATCGCAGATACAACCTTCCACCTATTGATGATAATATGGATTGGATTACTCGTCACCTAAGTCAAATGAAGGCATGAGTGAGTATGCACAAGACATTGTTGACCATGTAGAAGTTGTTAAAAAAATAGACTAAGTTCAAGAAGGGGTGACCAAACTTTTACAGAAACTTTGAAATATTTAAAAATAATACTCGAATTTCTTTGAATAAATTAAATCAAAAAAATAACTTAATTTTGTATTTTTGAGATGTTATATTCAATATTCTTTATGATAGAAAACACTCTTATTCTACTAGTGATCTCTATAATTTCTTCATTGGATGGATGATGAAGGAGATTTGAATAGTGAAAGCATTAAAGAAACTTAAAAGGAGTTTCCATAGATTGAAGTGGAGTTAGGAATTTGTGAGAGTGAGAAGTGAAGTCAACTCACTAGGAAAGAGTATAGGCGAAGTATTGAAGGAGACTAACGTAGGGAGAACTTAGGAATAAGTATAATGGAAAAAAATGGTAACATTTTATTACTAATTCCAAGTTAAAAACTACAAGAGAGGTGTACTCCTATTTATAGGGGACTTGGATGTCTAAAAGGAATTTTAACATAAAGGCTTTCCATTGGCAAGGTGACAAGTGGCATCACATGTTTCATGCTCATGATCCTCTCAAATGAGAAGGTGACAAGTGTCTTCCTCTCATTTGAGAGATTCCTCTCAAAAATAGAGGTTGACAAATGTCACCTTTTAATTGGTGAAGACCCTCTCCAATGAAAAAGAGTCATGTGGTCGTTCATGCTTCTCATGCCACGCCCATGCTTCCCATGCCAAGTAGTGAGTCACTTTACAATACATACCCACTTTATTACTATCCACACCCACTATTCTATTAGCTTAAATACAAGGCCCAAAATTAAATCAAGGCCCAAATTAAATGCTACACTAATTTTTACAATTATACAAACTAAGTCTGACCTTAAAAGTGACTTGGTCTTGCTAAAGTCAACTGAGTTCTAGTGTTCTTGTAGTATTCTGACTAAGGCTCTAGTACTCTTTCATGGTGTGGAGGTCTTCTCTGATATACTTTGTATATTCCTTTCTCTTAGAGTTGTCCTCTTTATTGGACCTAAAAAAGATAGCCAAAATCTCAATTAGGTCCACTTACGCTAATAAGTCTCTTAACAAAGCTCTAGGTATTTATCCTCCTTATTCTGTGGATGTTGTGGTTAGACGGTTTCCATCACTTTATATTTAAGATAAACCAATAAGATAAATTAGCATAGTAGAAAATGAGAGATAAAGAGAAAGAAGAAAATAAAAAATATTTATATTGCTCCACCTTCATAAAAATCTTACATTCAATTATTTAATCACCTCGATTAAGATGATCCACTAACTTTGGGTTTTTGCAAGCACTCTATGAGAAAAATAAGAAATACACAACATTGCATAAGATCTTGAACTATACAAGATCTTTTACACCAACTTGTGAAATCAGTATTCAAACTTATCTGCAATCAATGAAAGTTAACTATAACAATAAAGTAAAGGGGGTTTTGTGATTGTTCATAAGGAAAATATAATAGAGTAAGATGAATGAAACATAGGTGACTCCTGCATCTATTGATGTATTCAATACCCTCTTGTATCCATGTGTCTACATAAAAGATGTTTCTCTTTTACCTCTTGAATCATGTACACAAGAGATTAATTAAAACAATGCGAACTAACTAAGAAATCCAAATTAGAGAAAAGAATTGAGCCCTCAACATGCCTTCAAGAACAACCTTTTACAAAAACCAAATTTCAAAAAGATTAGAAGGTTAAAACAAAATGTTATAGAGAATTGAAAAATGAAACTTTTATTGATCAAAACCTCATAACTCAATGGTGGAATCATAAGGGAATCAACCCAGCAGGTTTAGCCTTCCATGCGGAACATGAAAGCAAAATAAAAAATAAATTTAGGTCTAAGAATGTTATTTGACTATGAAAACTCAACACAAATGTGATGAAACACACTGAAATGTGATCCCTATTCTTCCTCCAAAGTTACTTTTATATTATTCTTTTCTTTGCACATAATCGAAATCAAAATCCGCCTCAAGATATTGTTTTACAATTATCAAATGTTTCCTTTATCGATTTTTAATTATAAAGTAAATATCTTCTTTCTAGATTAGTTTCAGATCTTGTTCTCGTTTCTCTTCCAAATACTTTTGTATCCAAACTCCGTTCATATTTGCACATTGATTATAATTTAACTCAACAATGTTGAGAGATATTTGAAGAATATTTACTTGAACAATATCTTCGAAGGAGATTTGCTCTATTGGTGCATTTAACAAGGGATTTATAATTTTGAAAATTCGAGAGAATATCCATGTATTTGGTTCCAATTTTGTTTTTGAGATATTGTAGATTTAATTTTCTAATTCTTTAACTTATATTTTTTTTCCCATTTTGATTCAAAGAAACAACTTACATGATTCGACCCATTCGCAATGATAAACACTTCATGTTTAGATTAATAGAGTCTAAGTTCAAGAGGGGAGTGAATTGGACTTAGAGAAATTTTCGCAAAACTACTATTTTATAAATCCTGACAAAAAAAGAACATATTGATTTAAAGAAAAACATATTTATTTCTTTGTTCTAGGAAGCAGTTTCAGAAATATAAGTTTTAGAATCAATAGATTTTATTTCTGACTTATTAATTTTGATCTTTATACAATGAACTATTATGAATAAAAACAAGGATAAATGTTTTGAACACAATGAGATATCAAAAGTTCACTTTTAGTTTGATAAACAAGATCTTGAAATTAAAACCAAATCAAGTTCTTTAAGATCTGATTTAAAACAAAAGCATCAAGAAATAGTTCTTTAATCTTTGATGACAAACTGGTTACTTGATTTTTAATATGAAAGGTTCAAAAATCAACACAGTTTGCAGTTAAAAAATAACAACTCATTAACTATTTAGAAACTTAAAAACAGAATACAACAAAAGTAGTTATGCAGCAAAAAACAACAAATTTATTCCCGAAACAACAGATTCAATTTATATCAGTTTCACAATTTTCCATATATTAAGAACAATGATGAAGATAGAAAAGCACACAAGAATTTATACTGGTTCACTCAATCATTGAGCTACATTCAGAGAGCAAAAGGCTATTTAAACAACTCTAACCTAACTAAGACCATGAATTACATTGTTCATAAACCTTCAAACAAGTTGTCTTCATCAAATACTTCTTCGTGTGAGTTGAGTAGAATCTTCATCTATCTTCAACACTTCATTCAGACCATCTAGTCAAATGTTTCTATCAAACCATCTAGTCAGACACTTTCATCAGACCGTCTACTTTGAGAAATATTAGACTATCTAGTACGATTAAAACACAAAATTAACATAAATAACAATTAAGGCCCAAATAAGTCCAATTAGATGAATCTCAATTAAAATGGTGAATTTATTCATGATTTGTAATCTGTACCGACCCGTCCTCGGACGTTGACCAAAGTCAACATAGTGGGACCCATCAGGGGCGCTATGAAGTAAGCAAGGGAGTTGACTGGCCTCGGGCGTTGACCGGCCTCGGGTGTTTCCCGGGTTTGGTACCAGGAATGTGCCTATGCCAGAAGGGTGTCCCCCAAGATACCCACTGGTAGGAGTGACCATGGAGGAGGCGACATGGTAGGGGCGTGGAGGCCTTGGGCCTCGGCACCCCACACAGTAATGATAGACGAGAAAGGTGGCTTCCAAGCCGCATCCCCAGTTCCAGTAGGGAGAGACCCAACTCACGAGGGATCCGTGCATGAGGTGTGGGGACGCAGCAGTACGTGCCACCGTTGGAAAGCCACTGGGACAGAGACGACCCATGAGAGGGTCACGTCCTAGGGGTGATCTGTATGCATGGCACGTGAGGAAGGCGGAAGTACTCCCAGGGCGAATGACTAGGAGCTTGGGAGCATGAGTTGGCACCCAAGCAGTCACCCCCGCGCAACATGCACTCCAGTAGAATTACCTTGCACACTGGGATTTCCCTAAGTTTGGGCTACAGTGTCGTGAGGTTGCACCCACAGATAGGCTTAAGTCAGAGGTAGACACGTGGCAGAAACACGGGCCAAGGTATATAAGGCTTTGCTACTACCAGACTAAGGTACGTTTTTCACACTTTACACACAAGTAAACCGAGAGCGAGAGAATTCAGTTACGCACTTCTGCCATAACTGACTTGAGCGTCGGAGTGCAAACGGCCGCGAGGACACCCTTTGGTCTCTCTGTTTCAGGTATTCACAGCGGCGAAGGGTGAAGTTGGAACGAAAGCAAAGGAGTCCTTGAAACATAGTTCGTAGCTACGCACGAAGGTGATCCAAGTCAACCGACGAGAACATAATCCAAAAATCTATGATTAAAGCTTTAAAGTGTGAATGAATTATGCTCATCAAATACCCCCACATTTATTCTTTTGCATTCTTGGGCAAAACACTGTATAGACTCAAAACACATCAAAGGAACAAAGTACAAGTGAATGAAAAAACATGATTGTTTTTTACTTTACATGTATTGAGAAACATGGTTCTTAACTCTTGCATGGATGTTTCTTTACCACTCATTTTATTTTTTATTTGATTTTGAAATGCATTTTTTATTTGATTTTGAAATTCAACAATTTACAATCAGGTTGAAAGGTCAAAGTGTTTCCATGTTCCCTCCCAGGAGAGAGAGGTGAGTCACTAGGACTACTCAAGTACCAAGTCTTTCCTAGACAGAGTTCCCTCAGTTAGCTTTCATCAGTCTTCCTTAATGGAAAGACCAATTAATTTTTTTTAAAAAGAAAATTAAAATTTGAGAAGACACTAAGATTATAAAGAAAGACATTAATATATTTTATGGTGTCCTAAGTGAGGTTCGAAAGTACATGTGGACTTCTTAAGACACATTCACTATCTAAGTGTACTAGTATGAAACTAAAACTAGACAAACCCTAGTGACGATCATTAGCACCTATAGACCGTTGAGACATGCTCACCATCTACACGCATTATTAATTTCATTATTTATTAGTATCAATGAATTACAAGAAAACTAATATAAAAAGAAAAATTGAAAATCCTCTCGATGATTTTTCACTATAGTGTTTAGCTCTTCATTTTGAACTTCTACTTATTGATTCTCTCTAATGTGGTCATCCTTAGCTTGATCTCTTTCTTCTCCAATATGCTACCTAGCAATGTTAGACAAAAAATTTCAAAGATCACACTAAGATAATTTCCATCTCCAAAAGTCAATAAAATTCAAAATAAAAAAAAAACTCAAAATTAAGAAAGTTAAACTTAAGAGATTTAGAATTGTGACAACTTACAAAGAGTAATTTTAAATAGTGAAAACGAGAAATTAAGCTTGCAAAATAAGTAGGCACACAAAAGAAATCCCTAAAGATAGACACACACTAGAATGAAGTATAAAAACTAAAACAAAAATGAAAAGATGGGTCAAATTCTTCAAATATAGCATCAATTAAATCATGAACCAATCACCTATTCAACAAAAATTTTCAATTGCTAATATTGTTCTCACGCTATTCAGAGATTTCCCGCAAAAATTTCTCCATATGACACTTTATGTTCCATCAAACACCAAATTTGCACCAAGAATTGCACCACACAAGAAAATTCAAGAATTTTAACTGTCACCAATCAAAACTATGCAACTACAAATAATTTAGCAAAATTCAATCATCAAATTTCAGCTACACTAATTTCAACAGCTTTGTAATTCAGTTAGATATAGTAATGTCCAATTCTTTGAACTCTTCACACTGCAAATTGTACAATTTTTAAAAGAACTCAAATATGTTTGATAAAACTCACCAGAATTTTGGCACCAAAATCAAAAACAAGAATTTCTATTGACCTCGAGACAATTAAATTTCCAATTAACTAGCGAATGCATGCAATATTGTGCATAAATTCTGCAGAGGCAACAATTCCAACAATCGCCAAATTAATTGCACCAGTAACACCAAATTGATTGAATGAGTAGTAATTATATTAATAAGCGCTTGAATGCCAATTCTAATTACTAATTCACGAACAAGTTAACACAATGGTTGATGATTTGCACCGCTGGAAAAAAAATCTACACCAATTCTGATGAATCAATTCATCAAACAGTTGGCACCACAATGATTCTAAGACACAATGCACTTCAATATTAGATTTCGGCAGATTTCATTTCTTTTCCAGCAATTCAATTATTTCAAACTTCTAGAAATCATTCCAATATGCACAATTAAAGCCTCAATTTAAACAAAATTAAAAATCAGATAATTGCACACTATCTGTTTGATGATTTGATTCTATTACCAACTCAGTTTCTAAATCACCAATTCAAAAATAACTTCTTCACCAACCTGCTTCAACAACTTCAGAATTGTGTTGTCACCGTCTTTACTGAAACTGAATGCTATGATTCAATTCTCTGGTGATGACTTAGGAAACACTAGAATCATGTCTCGCACAAAAAAAAAAATCACCATTTGCACCTTCATTTCACATTAAAAATTTCCAAAACCTTGAATTCCAATTTTCAAACACAACCACCACAATTTTTTTTTCGTTTCCAAATTTTTTTCAATCAATCAACTAATTTCACTTATATACCAATTCAATTGAAACAATCAGAGATTGAATCACAACCTAACAAATAACTCGCCAAAATTTTAGAACATGCTCAATTGGCGCTCCAGCAGCTGTTCTTCAATGTCTTTCAAGTCGCGAATCATAGAATCAATAAATTCATAAATTCTTGCGTAGAATTAACGAAGAAATTGCAACAGATTCACAAAAAGAATGCTCTAGATCTCAAAAGAATTCAACGTGCCAAACTCAAGTACAAAGCCAACACAATTTGAAAGTGCAACAAAAATTTCATGAAATTTATAAAACAAATCCGAATTGATATTCTCTCCATTGCAGATTTCTATTTGCACCATGAAAAAATTTTGGAAAAAATTTCAAAACTAAAATTTGAAGAAAATATAATGAAAACCTAACTCTAAATAAGATTGTTAATGATCTAATAAAAATTTAAAAACTCAAAAATGAAAATTAAAAGCACTCAAAAGCTCTAAACTATGTAAAAAATTGAAAAAAAAAATCAAATGACATAACTAATGGAGTTTATGACAATTCAGTTATCAAAATGACTCAATTATAAGTAAATTCTACTGAAAAGACAAAACTCAAGAAAATTTTAAAAAAACACATGGTTATGACTATTGGAGCACTTATAGGCATATACATGGAGGTTCAAGATGATTAGATTATTTTAGATACTAATTACTTTAGATTCAAAAGTGGGTTGCTAAAATCTTAGTAGTTAATTAGATACCAATTTAGAATCTAGTTTATAAATTTTATTAATAATAAAAAAATATTTTAGATATCAATAATTTTTTAGTCTATAAAATAGTATCTAATTTAGTCAATGTAGTGACTAATTATTTTTTGTCTCTAAAATTGGTTTATATCTAATAATTTTCTTGTAGTGACACAAGAAAATGAACCTAAGAATGAATCTATAATGGATTAGAAAAGAAAAATTTAGAGTCAACAGACACTAAATAGTCCAAAATTTATGTAAAATTGTTTTAGAAACTATTTTATGAACTTTTTATGTAAGAAGTTCAATACAAAAATTTGTTCAAACGCAACAAATTTTGTGTCAAACAGATCTATATTTGGAAAGAAACGAATTAAATACCACAACACTAGGGCACAAAAATTGAACTTGTTTTTCAGTGCTAGAAGAGAGGATTCAAAAATTTATTTAGAAAATTTTACAACAAATTTGAGGCTCAAATTTGTTTCACAAATCAACAACACAACAAGGAAGGTTGGGTAAAAATTTCAACACCCAAAGAAAGGCGTAATACATTTCAAACTAAGAGTAATCAATACAGAAAAGTTGTTTTTCTTAGCAAAAAACGTTTTGAATTTTACTGTTTAAATCTTTTTTTCTATTTTTTTGGAAGTGTCTTTTTAACGGGATACAAACAACGTCTCAAAGAAATTCTGTAATTTTTTACCGAAAAACAAACGCAGAATAAATTCCAAAACCGAGACAAAAACTTTACAAATATGAACAAGAAGAAAACCCTAGGAAACCAATGAAATTTTAAGAAAAAATACAACAAGACACAAAGGAAATTATGTGATATAAAGTACTAATGAACAAATAGCACTCAAGAACTCAAAGATTACAAAAGAAAAGGCGCAAAAGCTTATACTAAACTTTTATGATAAAAACACCTACATTTGGTGTGCATTTCTAAGAGAAATTTTATCAAACACACAGGTAATAGGTGGAAAACTAGAATTATGTGACAATTGAAACAAAAATTAGACAATACTAATGATAAAACAAGATTAAAAACACAAAAAAACATCTAAAAGCACACCTATCTTGTATCAAAACAACAAAGAAACTAAGAAAAAAATACCCAAATTTGCAAGAAATCGAAAATCAACAAAAAAATATGTAGGTTATGATGCGAATTCAATATAGAACACAAATGAACTCAATAGAGCCTATAACATAATTTTTTATGCCCTATGTTGAAAGTTGTTGTCACAGCCTGCATACGCTATTTTTGAATTTTTTTTAGATCTTTTATGTGTTGGGGTACATGTGGGTGTTGCTTTTTTAGTATTTGTTATGGAAAAGATGTTATGTCCTTCTGTTACAGCTTATTTATATGTAGGGAGTATAAAAGGTGTTTACAAGTTCCATCTTATGTGGTAATGTTGGTGGTTTTTGTTTAGGCTTTCATCTTTTTGGGTTGTGTTTCAAAGGCTGTTAGCCTATCTTTTGTATACAGGTCGGAGCATCCCTTAAATACTCCTTTTAATTTAATTCATTGATTATAAAAAAAATGACATCAAAACTTGAAAACATATAACTTTACAACAATTAAAATGATAAGAATCCTACCAAACAAGAAGAACATGAAGAACAACCCATGAAAAATCAAGAAAGATAAAAAAACAATGAAAATAATCAGTGGAAATTGAAAATAAACGATGGAAATTCAAAATAAACGATGGAAACACAAATAAACACTGGAAAATTACAAAAAAAAATGAAGAACATGACAAGACTGGATGTGAAGCCTAACTGTGATCCACTTGATCAATTGTCCTTGAGTGTGGGAAAAGTTAATGGAAGGCAATGGAAGACTTGTTGAAATCAAATGGAGGAAAGCACCAAATGACCATTGAGGAAAAGTGGTTTGGGTGCAAAGACTAAGGAAGAGATTAGGCCAACTTCCTTGAGTTTCTAAAATGCAAAAGAGCATCATAGAAGAGAGACTTGGATAAATGTGCTGAGAAATTCATAAACACAAATTCATATATCATTCAAGTATAAGAAATTACAAGAGAAAAGCTTTTTATTTATAGACTAAGGAGGCTCTTAGAAATGATTATCCAAGTTCTACAAAACTCTTCATTCATAACATGACATGTGGCACCTAGTCCTCTCCAATGATGAGTTGCCATGTGTCAATCCAAGGCTTAGAAAACTCTCCATTAGTGACAAGACAAGTGGCACACAAGGAGATTAAAGAGGCATTTGAAGTGGCGCCATGTGGTTGCCTTCTTCTTGGTCTCTCAAGACCCAAAATCCTACACTATCTTGGCCCAAAATAGAAAGCCCAAAAGTACTATTATATTTGTACCGGTAGGCACCGGACGAACGCACGTGACCGACCGACCGAATGCACAATAAATGTAAGGGCATTTATGTGACAAGCTAAGGTGGTTAAGATACACCTCCGAAGAATAAGGAATATGCGT